>Ga0189279_100031_pt1 | contig 309818 bp, 295 predicted proteins | sample N26B6minimetaG_FD_130324 | JGI IMG/M metagenome (GOLD analysis project Ga0189279, IMG submission 130324) | Marine microbial communities from the Costa Rica Dome - N26 B6 mini metaG | ecosystem: Environmental > Aquatic > Marine > Oceanic > Photic zone | place: Costa Rica: the Eastern Pacific... | reverse complement strand
TTACAGATAGATCTAATCTAAAGGTGGGTCACTTTGGCCCGGCGGGGGTGGGTCACTTTCGTCCGGCCAGCTATGGTCACTTTAACCCGGCGAGGGTGGTATACTATGTCCGGCGTTTCCAGTATGGCCAACTACGAGGAAACTTAGCGTCTTCTGTCGGTGTAAGTGGTGGGTATGTTGAGGACGGTTTTGGGGCAATGGGCACCTTTAACTTCCATCCCAATCGATACAAGTATTTTCAGATAAGTGTGCTCGCAGCGTTTGCCGAGGATAGGTCTACGGAAATTCCCTATAACATTTTTACGATTCAACCCGGGCTTTTCTACAGGGTATATATCTCACCGCGACAGGGGTTCAGTCTCTTCTTGGGCGGTGGGGGTCTCTTTGGATATGAGGTCATCAACAACGGTAGCAATGAACTACCGTCAGGGGCGCTCATTGACGCGAGGAGCCAGTTCATTTACGGTGGATTTTTAGGTGCGGAAGCAGAGTTCGCACTGAGCAATGATTTTTCGCTCTTGGTCAAGGCCAACGAATATTATCACGCAAATTCCGATGTCGGTAATTTTTACCCCTATGCAGGAGTGGGTTTGCGCTATTTCCTGTTTTGAGAATTTATTTGGAACACTATGAAAAAAACTACTCCACAACTTTATATAGCTCTCTTTGCCTTTTTAGGGATGCTGCTTATCTGGGCCTGTAGCAAAGATTTTGAAGACACAATCCAAGATTCCTTTGATTTTAAATTTTCGGGTAGCAACGAAGAGGATATCTTTATTTTCGAGGCCTCAAAGACCGATTTTTCCTTGGAACCGGAGCGAATGGTTTCCAATGTGACCTATCACATGCGATATGACATACAAAATGGGAACGGATATTTCCTGAACAGTGAAAACGACACCATCCGGGAAAATGATACCATTCCTTTGGTGGATTTTGATATGAGTCTCAAGTATGTGGCCGTTGATACCGGGGCACATCGGGTAAAGGTGTACGCATGGGATTCCAAACAATTGACCAAGGAACTGGATCTCGCATACAAAAGCCAATTTGCCAGCTTTAGTTTTTTGTTGACAAAAGGTTCGGATGCAATGATCATTAACAGCAAGAATCCCGTAAATGCCACATTGATCAGGGATAAGGAAACAGCTGGACCAAATAGCAATGGCCTACAGGGTTTTCAGGTAACCTATCAATTGGAAGATGGTACCGGTCTGTTATATGTCGGGGATACATCGTATAGGCCTGGTGAGGAATTTACATTATCCAAAGGGGTGACAGAATTTAGTTATCAACCTGAAACTTTAGGCGAACATAAATTGACCATGACCGCTACGGCACCCGATGGCGCCAAAATAACGCGGGAATTGTTGTTGAATGTGGGAAACCTCAATTTTACGTTCAGGGCCACGGCAAGTTCATCCCAAGTGGAGCTCGACACGAATTTAGCGGTGAACATCGATTTGCAGACCCAAGATGAGGAAAGCGACGTGACCTATGAGATAAGCCATGCATTCAGTTCCGAAAGTGAGGGTGGTGGCACGGTACGCGATCATAACGGTGGGGTTATGGATGTTGGTACAAATCGGCCAATCTTGCCCGGTAATTACAACTACACGTTTCAAAGTACTGAACTGGGCCAACGCAAAATCTATTTTGAGGTCAGGGACAGTAATGGTCAGACCAAAAGGGACAGTGTGGAAATCGAAGTGGCCAATATACCTTTCACCTTTTCAGGAAATTCTGAGCGTAACTCCGTATTCATCAATGAACGGACCCAATTCAATTTCAGCATCAAATCAAACGGTAATACGAGTAATATCGAGTACAGCATCTCCTATGAAATTTTGGAAGGAAACGGTACTTTACGGAATGATCGTGGAACGGGGCTTTTGAACAATACGGATTATCCCGTTGACTTTGGCAATTTCTCCTTGTTCTACATCCCCGAAACGACTGAATTGCACCAGATTTCCTTTGTGGTGACGGATAACTTTGGGCAGTCCTCAGAACCCGTTATCATCGACCTCGAAATCAAGCAGAACGAATTCGATGTGACTTTCACACCTTCAAAAACATCCGAATTTACGAATATTCCCGTTTCCGGCATCATCAACATTAATGAAGTGCCCGAAGGAACGAATGATGACTACGAAGCATTTTTCACCTCAGGTAAGAGTGGTGAGGTGAGTATTAATGGAAATACCTATGGGCCTGGGGAAAAATTCAACTTGCAGGCGGATACCAATAATCTTTTTTACACGGGTTTTGAAATGGGAGAACACAAACTGGTCTTTAGTGTGGAATCCGCTTCTGGAGTGACCCATGCCACGGAACCTATTGCCATTGCCTACCAACAGGTAGACTTTTCCTTTACAGGCGGTGTTCAGAAATCCCTTATTTCGGTGGGAGAGGTAACCTCGGTCAACTTCAATATTTCAGAATCTGTTGGCTCTTCCGACTATACGATGCGTTTTGTCATGAACGGCAATGCGCTTCTGAGGGATACTAACGGAGAGGTAGTCAGTCCCGGCATCAGCTATGACGTGCCCAAAGGAAATTTCAATTGGTCTTTGGAGGGAATCAATGAAGGCACTATTTCCATTACTTTTTTTGCCATGAACGACAGTGGTTTGGAGAAACAAGTATCCATCTCTGTGGATGTAGAGCCAAAGGACTATGATTTTACGGCCAATGCGACCGGCCCCGGCGGATTTACCGGGGAGTCCACCTCCATCAATTTTAATATATCTGAAATCGGGCTCGGGGGCGATACTTACACGATGTACTATTCCACGGGAAATGCCAACGGTAGTTTAGAGTTTGATGGCAACAGCTACAATCCGGGTGAAACCTTTACGGTGCCCATCGGGTCTTTTTCAGGAACCTATACAGGTTTGACTGAGGGAAATCATGATATCGTGTTCCAAGTGAGATCATCGTCGAATGTTACCAAGGCTGCAAATGTGAACCTTCAATATGAGAACTATACAGAGCCTTTTGATTTGACCATAAGCCAGGCTCCCGGGGAACGTTTGGAAGGTGAGCCTTTTAATGTGACCATTATTACCAATGCAATCGGCACGCACGATGATTCGGTTACCTATACCATGACCTTTTCATTTGAAGGTAATCGCGTAGGCTACTTTTTTGTCTCAGGAACACGATATGACGAAGGGCAAACCGTTCCTCTGAATTATGGGAGTACCAACCTCACATTTTATCCAGATAGTCAAGATGAATTTACCATTGACTTTGAGGTGGAAAATTCCACTGGGGAATCGGAATCGGGTAGCACACTTGTAGAGACGCTTCGAAAGCCTGTTGCCATGGTCAAGGGCGAAAAGCATAATGTCAGTTGTGGAGGATTAAACGGTTGCGATTATCAAGTTAGAATTTATACCTGTTTTGATATAGCATGTTCAGAAGCTTATGGAGGGGCTACTCTAGACCAAGTGGAGATTAGAATTTTTAATAGGAGTACCAATAGGTGGGATACTCGTGTGTACAATTACAATGAAGCCGTGGGCAATGGTGTCGACAGATACTTTCTTTTGGAGGAAGAAGCACGTGAGAGTAGATTAAAATATCTTGACCAGGACTTTGAGGTAAGGGTCAGGGATACTAACAACCAATGGAGTGAAAGAGTGGCCGGAAGGGTCATTAGGGTCTAAATTAAAAACCATTTCAAATGCGCAACTCCAAAATTTGAAAGAGCATTAACTCCTTTTAAAGGTGTATGTTATCACAACTTCTTGATTATCTAAAAAATCATCTTGGTCAACAATCAATCGATTTTTGGAAAATTCTATAATGGTCCAGTCGTTCCTGTTGTCGAACTGAATAATGGCATTGTTTATAAGCTCGTAATTGTCATCCTCAACATTTTGAAAAGCAGGAACTTCACCACAAGAAAGCCCGTTTTCATTGATTGAAAAGGCATTTTTTTCCCCGGGACCCCTTGCACTAAAAAATGTCAAATTATCTTTTAGACACTGACGAATCTCATTGGTGTTGAATAGGTCGACATTCACAGTGCCGTCTCCGTTTACGTCAACTGCAGTATTGGAGTCAATAGCTAAATATTCCCACTGTCCTATTAATTGATTGGCTCTGTCTTCTAGGGCAATCGTATCGTCATCTTTATTACATGAAATCAATAGCAAAGTTAAAAGGAGGAAAATTTGCCTTATCGGTAGAGATTTCATTCAGGGTGTTTTATAGGGTTAAAACGTAAATGTACTGATATTTGAACAAGTCTTTTACTTGGTATTTAAACTTTCATTTAAGTTGAAGATAGGACTAAAAAAATTATAGGTCGAAGTTTCACAAAGAGTTCAAACATTTTTTTGAATCTTAACTGATGAAAGAATCTTGTTCAAGCTCATTACCTCGTTTCTTAAAATGGCCGGTTTTCGGTACCATCAAGCATAAGAAATAAAAATAATGGTCATATCAAAAGATACATTTTTAAATCATGCCTTTTTGACTACGTGAGCCGCCTTCCATTGTCCCGGTCTCTATCCTCATCATTCCATCCAAAAAGAAAACTGATCATTTTGTCCATAAGTCTGTCAAAGTCTGATTTTGACTTTTCATCATCCAGTAAATATCGATTTGTGATGTACAGGAAAATTGCATAGATCAGTAACATCACAGACATTCCGATTGCTAAAGTTCCCATAACCCAATCTTTTATTTTATTCCATTTACCTCTTCTTTTAAATTAATATCCTCCCCTTTATTGCAACCACTCGTCCAATTTTCGGTTGGCACAATCATAGCCAATGGTAAACGCCTTATCGATACCCTTTTTGTCCAAAACCCCTATTTCGCCCAGTTCGTCCGGCACAAAAAGTAAATCCGGCACGTAAAGCTTGTCCATGGCATTGGCATGAAGCATCAATAGGTTCGCCCGCTGGGAGATTTGAAGGGCATTCTTTACCTGCCCTTTTCCTATTTCTTTATTAGAGGTGGCATAACAACCTATGATAACATCGCTATGGTCAACCAAGGGTTCTATAGGGAAATTGTTCATTATTCCACCATCGGCATAAAGCTGGCCATCAATACTCACTGGGCTGAAAACCGGTGGTAATGCGGCGGACGCCAGAAGTGGTAAAAACAATTCTCCAGAATTGAAAAATTTGGGTTGGCCTTTTAGTAAATCTGTGGCCACCACAGTTAGCCTTTTTTCCAATCCTTCAAACCGATGGGAGGTAAAAAACTCATCAAAAAAAGTTAGGTATTTATCCGTGTCAAATAGCCCTGGTTTATTGATAGTGACAAAGTTGTACTTCAATAAAGGTGTTTCTTTGAAGAATTGAAGCATATCATCCGCAGTTGCACCGTCTGCATAAAGACCTCCCACAAGCGCACCTGCGCTTACCCCAGAGATATAATCGGGAAAAATATCTCGCTGTGTCAATGCTTTTAGAATGCCGATATGTGCCATCCCTTTTACACCTCCGCCTGAGAGCACCAAACCAATGGTTTTATTTTTTATAGTTTCTAGTTTCATCTTGATTAGGTTTAAAAAGAAAGGGGCACAAGGCCCCCTTCAAGTCAAGTGTTGAACCTAAAGGGTTATGAATCCAGCCCAATGGCATAATAATACTTGCCAGGCATATCTTCATAAACACCTTCTAACATTACACCACCTTGTTTGTCTTCCAAGGCGTTCATAACATCTTCTACGTCCTTGACACGTTGACCGTCAATATGGGTGATTATGAAACCTTCACGTACCTGTGTAAACTTTCTCAACTTCCCTGCGTACAATGCGGTAATCTTTACACCGCTTTCCACACCCATTTTTTTGGCTTCCTCTTTGTCAAGTGCTTCCAGTTCGGCACCCAATAGGTTCAAGATTTTGGTATGTTCCTTTTTCTTTACCTTGGTATTGCCAATTCGATTTTGGAGGGTCACCTTGAATTCCTTCTCTTTGCCTTCTCTATTTACCACTAATATCACTTCATCCCCGGGTCTCTTTAAGGCGATAAGTTCTTGTAGCTCGGGTGAGATCTTGACTTCACGGTCATCTACCTTGAGGATTACGTCTCCTTCCTTCAGTCCGGCTTTTTCCGCAGCAGAACCCTCTCCTACTGATGCCACATATACCCCTTGGGTCAGGTCGACCTCTTTCTCTTTGGCCAAAGTACCGTTCAGGGTCACAATATTGATGCCCAACATGCCCCTTTGTACCGCTCCATAGTTCAAAAGGTCTTCCACTACCTTACTGGCAATGTTACTTGGTACGGCAAAACCATAGCCATTATAGGTGCCCGTTCTCGTGGCAATTGCGGTATTGATACCAATGAGGTCGCCATTGAGGTTGACCAAGGCCCCACCGCTGTTCCCCGGATTGATGGCCGCATCGGTCTGGATAAAGCTTTCAACGGCAAACTGGTCCTTGTTTATATTGATGTTTCTGGCCTTTGCGCTCACAATACCGGCGGTCACGGTTGAATTGAGGCTGAACGGATTGCCCACGGCCAACACCCATTCACCGACCTGTACATCGTCAGAATTTACAAAGGGGAGCGCCTTTAGGTTTTCCTTTTTGATTTGAAGCAGGGCAAGGTCCGTAGAAGGGTCCGTACCAATAACAGTGGCCTTGTAGGTACCATTGTTGTGCAATGTCACCTCTATTTCATCAGCATCCTGAATTACATGGTTGTTGGTCAAAATGTACCCTTTTTCGTTGATGATGACACCCGAACCGCTTCCCATAACGGGCATTTCCTCGGGCATTTGGTAATCTTCCGAATCATTGGGTGACTGTGGTTGACCATTATAGTATCTCCTTCCAAAAAACTGCCCGAAGGGACTCTCCCCAAAGAAATCACGGAACGGGTCCGGTAGCTCTCTGTATTGAAACATCTTATTGCTTCCTGCTGGCATCATTTTCTTGGCAGAAATGTGCACCACCGCATCCAAGACCTTTTCTGTGGTCTTTGTGAAATCCAATGGCGTAATTTCACCTTCTGCGTTAGCGGCATACAATACTTTATGACCTGTCGCCGCGCTAACATGCTTTATGGCGACTTCCTCTTTTCCAAAATAGTGATAGCCTCCAATTACTCCGAAACTAATCACCAATGACACCATAGCTGATATAAAAACTGACTTTTTCATTTTTTAAGTTTTATTTATCGTTTTTTAAACTATCTCTCTCTTTGCCATAAAAATCTGAACGGTACTTCTCCAAAAACTTTCGATGTCTGTCCATCATCCGTGTATGGACCTTGTCCAGTTCCATAAAGTCCATGCCGAAGTCACTTTCAAAAAAATCATCGTTGAAAAAGTGATTCCCAAAAAGGGAGTCCCGTTCAAAAATATCCTCAAACCCCTGGTCTTTGAAAGTTGAGAAACGTCTATAGAACTTCGATTCAAAATTGTTCAATAAACTGTCCTTATCCATAGTGGCCAAGTCATTAATCGTGTCACTTGACGACCAGGAATAGATGCTGTCATAGCGAATCAAATTTCCGTTTTCGTCAAATTCCTTGTCCACTTTCCAAGTTCCCTTGAGCTGTTCCATTTCTTTTTTGTCACCCTCGCTGGTGACCATATCCTCTTTCTTTTCCTGGCCCTTGCAACTGGTCAGGCTAAAGAGGATCGCCATAAGAATTGTCATATACGTTTTCATTGTTCTTGTTTTGGTTCAACATGTATCTCTACTAGGTTTTGTAAATTCCTCCTGACTCCTGCAGCTTTAGCAGTCGGTTCTGATGGAAAATCTGCGACTTTCGCTCCCCGTCACGGTACCATACGCATTCCACGTAGGTGTCGTTGTCAACGAATCCAAAAATGGGCTCCTTCTTAGGGACGTATTTCAAAATTTCCATTTTGGGGCCATTATTCTTGCCCTTTATCTTTACCCAATCACCCGCTTTGAATTTCCGTGCCATTCCGTTGAGATTTTTTTGAAGGTGGGCGACCCTCATCGGGAGTACCCACCTTCATTGTCCAACTTAAACCACCACAATTACCTTAGGATATACGCTCTTTGAATTTTTTAAGTTTTGTTCTCAGGTTCTTGAGCAGGCCTTTTTCATCGGTATTTGAGGTGTCTTTGATTACCTTTCCGATTTCCTTGACGGCATCGTTCAGCTCCTTGAACTCTTTGTCCCTCTCACCGTAGCCAAGGGTTTTTGCAAACTTGAGTTCATAGGTGGCATTGTCCAAGAGCTGTTTGGCCAAATCCTGGTCAAAATCCTTTTCTTGGATGGTCTCATCCAGCTTTTGGAGAATATGCTCCGCCCTTATGAGTGGCAACGGAATGCGGTTTTTTTCCACCACAATGGTGTTCAAAGTAGCGTTCAACAAGGTGCTTGCCTCTGCGTATTTTTCTTCTTTGGCCAAGACGAGAGCCTGTTTTAACGCAACCGGGTAGGTGGCAATGGGCAGACGATAGGTCTCTATTTCAATTTCACTCTTAAGTCCGTCCAAGAGCTGTGCAGCCTCTTGGATCTTTCCATCTTCGAGGGCTTCCTCGGCCATATCCCCAATCTTCTTAATGCTTGATATATCAGAAACCAAATCATGTGTTCGAATGTTAAAATCTATCGGTGCAAATGACAGTTCTGGATTTAATGTGGTCAGGGCTTCCGCCTTACCAATACCCTTTTCAATAAAGTCTTTCGCATCAACATAACTGCTATCGGCAATGGACGTAATTGCATCTTTGGTGGAATTCACCACATCAAATGCATCCTGCATCAACTCATCATTGGCCAATTCAATGTTGCGTTGTATCTCTGCGTCAAAGGCTTCCTGAAATTGGGCCTTTGTGAAGTAGCGTTTCACTTCTGGTGCAACTTCTTCGATGCTCTCTTTCTCTGTGTTTACGGCTAGGTCCTTGTTGTCTTTTTTATCTTGATTACAACCTAAAAGAAGGACCGCCAACAGGGTCAGTAATCCAAATTTTAAGGTTTTCATTTCTATTCAAATTTTATGGTTAAACAATTATATTCAGGCAACCTTTAAGGTTTGTTTTTTACTTGTACTATCTTTTTTTGCAATTTTTATTTTCAATAAACCATTCTTCATTTTTGCTTCAACTCTGTCAAGGTCTGCATTCATAGGTGCCTCAAATGCCCTGTAGAAGGCATTTCTAACGAACTCTTTTCGTACCCAATGCTTTTCACTTACCTCTTGGGATTGTTCTTTCTCACCACTAATTATCAGCGTGTTTCCCTGCAACTCAATGTTCACGTTCTTTTTATCCAGTCCAGGTAGTGCCATGGAGAGTTCAAAAGCGGTCTCTTCATCACTGATATTGGTCGAGGGTACTGAGACCAACTCATTGATGCCGTCTTTCAGCCTTGGCAGAACCTTGCCTGTAAATCTTTCAATGAATGGTGGGAATTTAATCGCTTTACCCACCTCCTTGCCAAATACTTGCATTGTACAAAAATTTAGGTTCAACAATTGAGAAAGAAGGGGCTGGGAATCCAGCCCCCAACTTCAATCAATCAAAAAACAAACCAACCCGTTACGAAATCTTGATGGTTCTGGCAGGCTTTTGTTTGGCCTCTTCTTTCTTGGGCAAGTGAATGCTCAAGATACCATCTACATATTTCGCATCAATCTTACCATCATCAACACTCTCTGGTAAGCTGAAGGTTCTTTTAAACGAAGAGTAACCGAACTCCCTGCGAGTATAGTTGTCTTCTCTTTGCTCATTTTCTTCCTTCATTTCTGTGGAGATTGACAGTACTTGATTGTCAAGGTCAATATGGAAATCAGACTTTTTAAGACCTGGAACCGCCATGTCAACGAAGTATGCATCTCCTGTCTCCCTAATGTTTACTTTGGGCAATGTCATGCCAGTGTTAAAATTAGAGGTAAAGACTGATGGTAGGTCGTTGTTGAAAAAGCTGTCGATCCAATTTGACCAGGTTGGGAAAGTTAGACCTGAATTAACGTTTGATAAATTTCCATTTTTAGGAACATTAACCAAAGTGCTCATAATTACAAAAATTTAAGTTAAACATTAAAACAACCCTGAAATCTTGATTGATTTCGAATTAGCTATAGGCAAATGAAATGCCAAAAATGAAAAGAAGCCTTTTCAATTGATTTGAATCAAGAACTTTCTGCCTAGGTTTCTCTAAATTTGACATAATGACAGTAAAAATAAAAGTTTTACTGTCATTATGTCGCTCTTATAGGTACTATTATATCGAAAAAAAAACCTGTTCGAAGCTTCGTGATTAATAAGAAGATTTTAAAATCGGATTGGTATTTTTTTTGAAATAACGATTGATAATTAAAGACAAAATTTTATAGTGTTGAACTAAAATATAGAATTATGAAAAACGTATATCACATTCAAATACAAGAGTCCTTTGTGGTTTTAAGAAACCTAAAAAAGGAGAATAAGAAAGATGCCTTTAAAGATAAGTTTATGAAGCTATTGCCTGCTATAAGACAGCACATTAAAGATAGAATGGAAACAGCTTCAAAAAAAGAACTGTTAAAACAACAAGGGTACAATACTGATGACTTTGTGAACGACCTGTATATCTATGTATATGACCACATAGATGAATTGGATATTGAAGAAGAAGATTTTCACGTTTGGCTCTTCAAGGCAATCGACACGTTGATTCAAGATGCCCTTGTAGAAGAAGAGTTTGATGATTTCTTTATGGAAAACATAGATGATTATTCTAAAAAAGAATGGGATGCCATGGAAGAGGAATTCAGCACAGATGGTGACGGTGATTTAGTAATGCTTGACGAGCTGGATGATAGTAGTCTAAGAAAGAACAACTATGAATTACGAGATATTTTCATTGAGGATAACGAGAAGGAACTCACGGCCAAACTTGAAAAAGAATTATCCAAAAAGCGCATAAATACCCATACCCAGATGGTGCTGCAAAAATTACCGATGGTAACGCAAAGCGTGTTTGATTTACATACTCTTAGAGGTTTCAGCGCTAAGGAAATTGCACAAATAAAACGAATGCAAGTTGAAAAAATTGAGGCACTGCTTAAAGAAGCTTTGGACTTATTGAAGTCAAGTTTTAAAAGTCGTTTTTTGAGCTAAAATATGCAACACCAAATACTTCCATTATTAATTTAATTTAATTTAAGAAGTAACTAAAAATGGAGTACAAAGATTATTACAAAATACTTGGTGTTGACAAAAGCGCAACACCAAAAGACATAAAGAAAGCCTATCGAAAACTGGCAGCCAAATATCACCCCGATAAAACCAAAGGTGATAAGGCCGCTGAAGAAAAATTTAAGGAAATCAACGAGGCCAACGAGGTGCTGAGCGACCCAGAGAAAAGGGAGAAATACGACACTTTAGGTGCTAACTGGCAGGCCTATGAGCAGGCTGGGGGCGACTGGAGGCAATACGCCAATCAATCGCAGAACAATGGCGGGCAGACCTTCTACTACGAAGGCGACCCCTCTGAATTTTTTGGTGAAGGTGGAGGTAGTGGCTTCTCCAGCTTCTTTGACATGTTCTTCGGCGGTAGTGGCCGACAGGGTTTTGGTGGTCGCTCGCGAAGAAGCCAGCAAGGTTTTTCCGGTGGTGATATAGAGGCCGAATTGCCAATCACCCTGTTGGAAGCCTATCAAGGAAGCAAGCGGACTTTTGAGCTCAACGGCAAAAAGTTGCGAATTACCATTAAGCCAGGCTCCTATGATGGTCAAAAGCTCAAGATAAAGGGCAAGGGGCAACCTGGAGTGAACGGCGGACAACAGGGTGATCTTTATATATACCTGAAAATACAGCCCGACCCTAGGTTTGAGAGAAAAGGAAATGATTTGGTCACCACAAAGGCCATCGATTTGTATACGGCCATTTTGGGAGGCAAAATAGAGGTTCCGACAATGTCGGGCATAGTTAAAATGACGGTGCCCAAGGGAACGGACAACGGAAAGACGTTGCGATTAAAAGGAAAGGGAATGCCCATATACAATACCAAGAGCTTCGGAGATCTCTTGGTAAGAATCGTTGTTGAACTTCCAAAGAACTTAACTAAGGAAGAAGAGGAATTGTTTGTTAAACTAAGGGATATACGTCAAAAGCAAAAGGTTTAAAAAATGACCAAAAGAGACAGAAATTCAATTTGGTATTACCTCGCTGTAATCACCTTTATTTTTGGGATGCAGCTTTTCTATCTCCCCAAAAACAATGTCAGTGAACCACTTTCGTATAAAGGGTTCAAAGAAAATATTAAAAAAGGGGCGATTGAAAAAATCGTGATACTGCCCGAACAGATTATCGGAATGTACAAAGATACCCTGAACCCCTCCAAAGCCAATGACAGCCTAAAAAAGATTGAATCGGGGCCGACAGCTCCCTGGCGTTTACGCCTCAGTTCGGTAGAGAATAGCTTAAAAAAGCAATTTGTAGTGAACAGATTGCCACAAGTGGAAGACCCCCGATTACTGGAAGAACTGGACAAGGCCGGTATTGATTATAGTGGGAAAATTGATAAAAACTATTTTAGGGATTTTATCTTGAACTGGATATTTCCGGTCATTTTATTCTTTATCATCTGGGGACTTTTATACAGAAGAATGTGGGGAGGTAGGGGTAACCCGATGTTAAACCTAGGTAAGAACAAAGCCAAGATATATGCCGAGGATCCCAAGAATCAGGTAAGGTTTGAAGATGTTGCCGGGGTAGATGAGGCCGTGGAAGAGATAAAAGAGCTGGTCAATTTTTTAAAAGCCCCCGATACATACTCGAAGCTCGGTGGAAAACTGCCCAAGGGGGTAATGCTCGTTGGGCCTCCCGGTACAGGTAAAACCCTTTTGGCCAAGGCAGTGGCCGGTGAATCTGGAGTGCCATTTTTCAATATGAGCGGCTCCGATTTTGTCGAAATGTTCGTTGGGGTCGGAGCGGCAAGGGTAAGAGATCTTTTTCAGCAAGCTAAGGCAATGGCCCCCTGTATCATCTTTATCGATGAATTAGATGCCATAGGAAAAAAGAGAGGCGGTGTGGGTGTTGTGGGTGGTGGTTATGATGAACGCGAAAATACCTTGAACCAACTTTTGGTAGAAATGGATGGCTTTGATCCAGGTAAAGGTGTTATTATCATGGCGGCTACCAATAGACCTGAAGTGTTGGATCAAGCACTGCTAAGACCAGGGCGTTTCGATAGGCAAGTTTTGGTCGATAAGCCAGATATGAAAGGTAGGGAGGACATTTTTAAAGTTCATACCAAAAAATTAACCTTGGCCCCCGGTGTAGATCTCAATGGATTGGCTGCCCAAACGCCTGGATTCGCTGGAGCAGAGATTGCCAATGTTTGTAACGAGGCTGCACTACTGGCAGTCAGGAACAATCACGATAAAATCGAAATGACCGATTTCGAAGTCGCTATTGAACGCGTTATTGCAGGTCTTGAAAAGAAAAACAAACTCATAAACAAGAAAGAGCGCGAGATAGTTGCTTATCATGAAAGTGGTCATGCCATTGTTAGTTATTTTGTAGATGGGGCCGATGAGGTACAGAAAGTAAGTATCGTACCTAGAGGTATAGGTGCATTGGGATACACGCTACAAATGCCACTCGAGGATAGATATCTAATGAGTAAAACAGAGCTACTAGGCAAAATAAAGGGGCTGCTTGGGGGCAGGGCGGCCGAAGAAATCGTTTTTGGAGATATTACCACCGGTGCATCCAACGATTTAGAACGTGTTTCTAAACTCGTGAGAAATATGGTTACCGTCTATGGCATGAGTGATAAGTTGCCTAATATGTCACTAGTGCAACAATCAGGTTATGGCTTTTTGGGCAACGACGTCTATCAAGAAAAAAGGTCGGAGAAATTAGAGCAACTCATAGACGATGAAGTACAAAGTATAATAGAAGAATGTTATAACGACACAAAAAAACTACTGCGCGAAAAAAGAGAATATCTTGATAAGATGAGTAAAATTCTGCTTGAAAAAGAAGTCATTGGAAGAGATGAAATAAAGAACATTTTAGGAACTAAAAATTAAAATTGAAAAGTCATGGAAACAACAAATTTAAAAAACACTTTCTTGTTGGGCGCATCATTAAATATTCTACACCAAGAAAGCAAAGAATGGATGGATGCTATAGAATTTTGGAAGGACGAAACAAAATTTTTTGATAGCCTACTGCACAAAAAGAAACCCGAAGATGAAGACAAAGAGTTGCACGCACAACTTATTGTTAGTCTTAAAAATGTAAGTCTAGACCTGCTAGAGGAATTAGAAGATGATGTGAAAGAGCATGAAAAGTTACTCGCACGCTTAATGAAGGAGAGTAAAGGTATTTCCGATTGGGAATACCGTGAAAGCCATAGAAAATTAAAGAAAAGGTTTGATAAGATAAATGAAGATTTCAATTCCTTTAAAAAACTAATTTTTACATACGTAAAAAGCTTATAATATCGGTGCTTCCTTTTTCTATTGTGAGAAAAAGGAAGCACCTTAAACAATAATTTAATACCAATTTATCAAATGGAAAGCACACTAGTAGATACAATTAAGGAAGTCGATAAATTAGGGTATTCAATAGATTTCAATAGAAGCCCATGGAAGGATAAATTACAATTGAACCCTACTGATTTTAGTATTGACAACATCTTTCGTTTCGAAGGAATGACAAATCCTGAAGACGAAGCTATTCTCTATACGCTTTCATCTGCAACCTTAGGTTTAAAAGGGTATTTATTGAACGGCTATGGGGTGTATTCTGAAGAATGGATTGACAATGTGGTCCATAAACTTAACGTGCGTAACAATGCCTAACCATAGGCTTTCATAATTAAAAACATACTAAAATGAAGGGTAACTTTAAAAATATAATCAATAGTGAAAAACCCGTATTGGTAGATTTTCATGCAGAATGGTGCGGTCCCTGCAAAGCGCAAGATCCTATTATCAATGAGCTGGCAAAAGAAACAGGTGATAAAGCGAGGGTCATCAAAATAGATATCGATAAAAATCCAAAGATAGCACAGCAATACCAAATCCGAAGTGTGCCAACAATCGCCCTGTTTAAAAATGGAACACTACTCTGGAAGCAATCTGGAGTGCAAAGCAAACAGCAATTACACGAGATTATAAATCAGCATAGTTAAAAAACATACGATATGGAAGTGATAGTTTATCAAAAGCAATATAAAAATAACAGTACTATTGATGATTTTATAAATAGTATTTACCATAGGGGCATGAAACATTTAGCTAGCGATTTGTTAGCTAAGGGCGTACACCCAGAAGACATAAAGATAGCTGTGAAAAAGGCGATAGTAGCTAGTGAAAATTCAGGACTCGATGTTAAAAAGCATTTTCAACCCGTTATTTCGGTCAAAAACGGTACTTCTTTTATAGATTGCCGTCTTTCTGAATTAGGATATTCACTGGTATTGCTGAATATTGAACCCAAAAGCAAATATATTGCAGCATTTCAGGTAAAAGTGGCCAATAAACTTTTCATAAAATGACCATAAAATTGGCCAATAATAGTACACCAATTTTAGTCTTAATTACTATTGTATTGGTGTTGGGATATCTGGTATTACGTATCATTTTCAATGGCGATACACCTGCGATTACCTTTGAGCTTTTTGCGGCCATTCTTGGTTTTACCCTAACATCATTGGTTACTTTTCTGTTGTTGAACAAACAGACCGATGCTGAACTTCGTAAAGAGGAAAGCATTCAGTTTCTAAACCTGAAAATGAGTGTATATCAAGAATTGTTAAAGCAATTACACGATGTCATCTCAAAACGAAAAATCAAGAAAGAAGACATTACAGAATTACGTCTCTTGAACCAACAAATATCATTCGTGGCAAGCGCAGAGGTATTGCAAGCCTTTAACGGTTTTGTTAAATTTTTTGCTTTACAGACCAAAAAGGAAAATTTGGATGATAAGATTATTGATGACCTATTGGATGAAATGTCCAAACTAACCGTTTTTATACGTAGAGATTTATTTCAAGCTGATAAGAAAGAGCTAAATTCAAAAGAAATAGAACATTTGATCTTAAGCAGTAACGACCTCTTGGATGTATGAAAACAGAACTATTCAATATTCTCAAAAATCAATATTTCATCGTTTTTATAGCGATTGCATTGGGTATTCTCTTTGGGCGGACCCTGCTCAAAGCACTGTTCAAAAAGCTAAAAGAGACTGCTAAAAGAAAACAGTTCAGGTATTCAGAGGTATTATTTACCTCACTGTACAACATTTCATTTTTGTTGGGTGTATTTGTTGTTGTGAATGCCACCCGACTTCTACCCTTCGAGGTCGCCTATGGTTCTTGGCACCGACAATTCAAGATAAGCCTTAACGTGCTTATAGTAAGCTATTTAATAGCCGAGGTGTTAATCTACATATACGATAGTTATACCAAATCAAAATCTGGCAAGGCCACTTCGCTGTACCACATTATCATACGGATCTTGACTTATATAGGAGGAATCATTGTTTTTTCAAACTTGATAGGTTTTGAATTGGCGCCTTTATTGACCGCATTGGGGGTTGGAGGTTTGGCAGTTGCCTTGGCATTGCAAGACACCTTGAGCAATTTGTTTGCCGGCTTACACATTTTAGCGGCTAGACAATTAAAGCCTGGCGACTATATCAAACTCGACTCTGGTGAAGAAGGTTATGTCATTGATATCAACTGGCGCAATACAGAGGTAAAAACCCTATTGGAAAACGTGATTATAGTACCCAATTCAAAGATATCCAGTTCCATAAGCACCAACTATTTTACACTGCAAAAAAACATGTTTTTTCAGGTCGTTGTCGGGGTGCATTATGACAGCGATTTGGAACAGGTAGAGCAGGTAACTTTGGAAACAGCTAATGAGATTATGAAAGAGTACGCACCTAAATTAACGTCCTTTCGACCCAAAGTGCGATTTTTTGAATTTGGAGACAGCAGTATTAATATGAAGGTATGGTTGGCTACAGATTTGTATGAAAACCAGTTTGAAATGCGTCACGAATTTGTCAAACGGTTGCACAAGCGATTTAACAAAGAAGGCATAGTCATTCCTTTTCCTATACGCACGCTTCATTTACCCGATAGCTTAAAAATAGAAAGTCAAAATAATCTGCAACCTTAAATTGATTAAATGAAAACAAACAAGATTCGGCCAACATTGGTATTTGCACTTTTTGGCATTTTAATTTCCACTGCCCAAAACCCTTTTGAGGTGATTGAAGAACCTTTGCCATATAGTAAAATAGCCAGTAGTTTTACCATAAACATTATTGGTTATAACGAAGATTTTGTAATCAATGAATGGCAAAAATACATTACCGACTTTAGCGGTGTAACCTACCTAAAAGCCATTAACAAAGGGGTTATTGATATGGAATCCAAAGGTGTGGTTTTTCCACTTTTAAATGATGATAAGGTGACCTTGCATACCCGATTTTCGCCAAACCGTGCTCTTACGGGTGTATTACTGACCGTTTGGATAGAAAAAGAAGATGGCACCTTTTTTTCATCAGAGACCAATAAAAAAGAAGCCAAACGTATAAAAGACTGGCTTTTTGAGTTTCAAAATAAGATAAGAGTATTAAATAAACGTATTATATATAAGGAGTAAAGTCATTTCTTGAATTAATGGATTTTCTTTTTGAAAAGTGCTTGGGTTTTTCCAAGCACTTTTTTTGTTGAATTTAGACATTTTAACAATTCTAGTTGATTCAAATCAAGGACTTTAAGTCCTCTATATTTTACTTTCGAGGTATTAATCTTTAAAACTTAAAATCATGTCACTTATTAGAACAAATTTTCCGGCATTATCATTATTTAACGATTTTCTTAATAGCGAAGGGTATCGTACTGCAGCCTCAGAGCAAAATTGGGTACCCGCGGTAAATGTGATTGAAAACGACAAAAACTACGAGATTGAAGTCGCTGCACCTGGTCTAAAAAAGGACCAATTTAATATTACCGTAGAAAATGGTCTTTTGACCGTCTCTGGCAATACCACTTCAGAAGAAGAGACCAAAGAAAAGAACTATACACGCAAAGAGTTTACTACAAAATCGTTTTCACGCTCTTTCACGCTTCCAGAAAATATAGATGAAGAAGGCATAAAGGCAAAGTATGAAGATGGTATTATGTATTTGACCCTGGCAAAAAAAGAAAAAGAAGCCCCTAAGAAAAAGCAGATCAATATTCAATAATTGTATTTCCAGCTTATTCTATCAACAATGCATAATTAAAACATATGACGATGGATAATAGCACAGGATACAATGATAGTTTTAAAGGAGAGACCCCAATCTGGGAGAAAATGTATATGCGCGCCGAAGATTGGCAACAAGACTTGGCATTCTTTAAGGAAGAATTTGGGTTTCTTCACAATCTGATCGGTGGTTACATAGTTTGGGTCGGCAACGAGGATGATATGCCTCAAATTCAAACCGTTGTGAAACGCCTAAATAAGTTACAGGATGTGCAAGGTGATTTGAATCAAAAATTAACGAGACAAATGGTCACTTTAGAAGAATTGCTCAACAAATCTTACAAAGGATCCCAATGGCAAGTTAAAGAAGAGAACGCTGAACTGAGCAAGCTACTTAAAGACTTTACAAAAGACATTAGGGCCTTAAAGAAGGACATTCACACAGTAACTAAAATAGTTACCGATAGTAAAAAATTTAAACAATTAAAAAAATCATAAGAAGATGGATTTATTTAAATGGACCAAAAATATCAAACCAAAATTCCCCAACATCGTAGAGAATTTCTTTGGTAAGAAAATAGATGACGAGGTCAAAGACGTTGAAGCTGTGGCTACAGTGCCGTCGGTGAACATCGAAGATAAGAAAAAGGCTTTCGAGGTTTCTCTGGCATTGCCCGGAGTAGACAAAAAAGATGTGAATATTGAAATAGTAGATGATAAGCTCGTCATTTCTTCAGAAAAACAGTACGAAAAAGAAGAAAGCGAGGGTAATTGGATGCGTAAAGAATTTGGCTACGCCTCTTTTCAAAGAGTATTTCAATTGCCAGAAAACAGCAATCCAGACGAGATAAAGGCCTCAATGAACAACGGGCTTTTAAAAATTACCGTGGGCAAACATAAGGAAGGGAATCCTACAAAAAAGAAAATTGAATTAAAGTAACAATTAATCAATAACACTTAAAAACACAAAAATGAAAACGATTTACACAAAAAGCATCTATGTATTATTTGCATTGGTAACCTTAACCGCTTGTGCTCAGGAAAAGTCAAAAACGGATGATAAGGAAAAGCAGGGAACGGAAATGACAAACAGTGAAGACGTACGTATGGAAAAACCCGACAGTCTGGAAATGACCAAAGAAGAACTGGCAAACGAGGTACAAAGTAAGGCGGTAGAAGCAGTGGATGAAGCTTCTGAAGCCATTATAGATGAGGCGGTCATAGCTATTGAGCAAACATCTGCCGCCATTAAAGCAATCAATGATAAAGACAAGAAGAAAGCGATGGAAGCGATGGAAAAAGTAACGGGCAAGTTAGAATTGCTGGTTGCCAGAAATCCGAACGTAGCATTCTTACCTGTAGAGGTAACTACCACAACAAGCGATTTAATTACCGATTTGAAAACTATCAAAAGATTGAAAAAAGTAGCAGAAGAAGCCATAGAAGATGACTATTTACAGGTCGCACGAGAGGCTATAGCCGATTTGGAGAGCCAGGTCGAAATCACAACAGTGTCCGTGCCATTGGCTACCTACCCTGCCGCAATGAAGGCCGCTGCTGTTTTATTGGATGCCGATAAAATGGACGAAGCAAAAGTGGCGCTTTACACCGCATTGAACACCTTGGTCATAGAAACAGAAGTTATTCCGTTACCCATTCTTAGGGCCGAAGTAATGATTGCTGCGGCAATGACAGAAGATGCTAAAGATGAAGACAAGAAAAAAGAAGTACTAAACCTACTCGACAACGCAGAATATCAATTGATAATGGCAGAGGAACTAGGATATGGTAAAAGAGATAAAGAATATAAGGAGCTAAATAAGTCTATCAAAGAGATCAAAAAATCTGTTAAAGAAGATGGAGATTCGCAGGGTCTTTTTAGCAAGCTGAAGAATAAACTAAAAAACTTTAAAAACCGTACCTCAAGCAAAAGCAGCAACAAATAAATCTAGGTTGTTTTTTAGTTCTTAGGAGAGTTCAAAGGGTGCGCAATATTATATTGGTGCACCCTTTATCTATTTCTAACCGAAAAGGGAATTCCCCCTTATCCAATGAGAGTTGAAAAAATATTGGGTTTTAAAATATCAGATTCAATCGCGATTACTATAGGTTATTTATTATACCTTATATGCTAGAAATATTCTTAGGACGATGACCCGTGAAAAAACAGATATTACCGCACAGGAGCTATTCTCAAAACTAACTGCGACCTATGCAGAACTGACGGATACGCCACTACAAAAGGCTAAAAAATATAAGAAAGGTACTTATATCTTTGAGCAAGGTCAAGTTCCCAGAGGGGTTTATTATATTAAATCAGGTTGGGTCAAAATATCCAAGATAGGTGCTGATGGAAATGAAAAAGTACTTCGTTTGGTCACTAAAAACCAATTCATAGGGTATCTATCGTTAATCAAACGTTGGAATTTTCAAAGCAGTGCCGTAGCGATAGAAGACTGTGAGGTGTATTTTATACCGAAACAAATATTTTTAGAGTTATTGGCAAAAGACAATGATTTTGCATCATTGGTTGTAGAAATGCTGGCCGATGAATTGGCAGAAACCGAGAACCACATAGACACCTTATTGAGCAAAAATGTGCAGGAGCGTCTCACCAATTTACTATTGGGTCTTGAACAAGCCTCTGACCGTAATGTGGAGTTTGATGACAGCTTTATTCGTCTACCTAAAAAGGAACTTGCAAGTATCATTAATATTACCCCAGAAACTTTGAGCAGACATTTAACTGCACTTGATGAAGATGGACTCATAGATAATGCAAAAAACCATATTGAATTATTGGACAGAAACGGATTATTAAAGAAGAGTAATTTAAGATTAACAAACCTACATATTGAGTTAAAAAAAACGATACCAAAATGCAATTGGACAAATTCACCATAAAAACACAAGAGGCCATACAGCAAGCGCAACAGATGGCAATGGAAAAAGAAAACCAAACCATAGAGTGTGGTCATCTTTTAACCGGAATGTTTGCCGTAGACGAAAATGTAATTCCTTTTTTGTTTAAAAAATTAGCCATAAACCTAGAAAATGTTAAAGCGGCTTTGGATAGGATTGTAAATGGATACCCAAAAGTAAGCGGGGGCAAATTATATATAGGCAATACTGCCAATGAAGCGTTGTCCAAGGCGCAAACCGTTATGAAGGAGTATGGCGATGAGTATGTATCGATAGAGCATTTACTTATCGGTTTGCTCAAAGTCAAAGACGCTGTAGCACAACTTTTAAAAGATAGCGGTCTTAAAGAAAACGAACTTAAAAAAGCCATACAAGAATTGAGGAAAGGAGAAAAAGTGACCAGTCAAAATGCAGAAGAAACCTATAATGCCTTGGGCAAATACGCCATCAACCTGATTGATAAGGCAAAAAGCGGTAAGCTAGACCCTGTTATCGGAAGAGATGAAGAAATACGCAGGGTATTGCAGATTCTTGCCAGAAGAAGTAAAAACAACCCCATATTGGTAGGTGAGCCCGGTGTTGGTAAAACCGCTATCGCCGAGGGTATTGCCTTTAGAATCGTAAATGGCGACGTACCGGATGATTTGCTGGAAAAAGAAATTTATTCCCTAGATATGGGTGCCTTGATTGCCGGTGCAAAATACAAGGGAGAATTTGAAGAACGTTTAAAGGCCGTAGTGAACGAAGTAACAGGTTCGGAGGGCCGTATCGTTTTATTTATTGATGAGATACATACCTTGGTCGGTGCTGGTGGCGGTGAAGGCGCGATGGATGCCGCCAATATTTTAAAACCCGCCCTCGCCAGAGGTGAGCTCAGGGCCATTGGTGCGACAACGTTGGCAGAATTCCAGAAATATTTTGAAAAGGATAAGGCGCTGGAAAGACGTTTCCAAAAAGTTTTTATAGATGAACCCAGTGAGGTAGATGCCATTTCCATCCTGAGAGGTATTAAAGAGCGCTACGAGAACTATCATAAAATTAGAATAAAGGACGAGGCAATCGTTGCTGCTGTTCAACTTTCCATTAGATATATCACCGATAGGTACTTACCTGACAAGGCCATTGACCTTATCGATGAGGCAGCCGCAAGGTTACGAATGGAAATGAATTCCAAGCCAGAAGAGTTGGATGTGCTTGACCGCAAAATACAACAACTTGAAATCGAACGGGAAGCTTTCAAGCGTGAAAAGGATAAGGAAAAATTAAAACTATTAGCAAAGCAACTGGCAGAACTGGAAGATGAACGTACTCAGATAATGGCGGTCTGGAAAGAAGAGAAAGAAGTGGTCACCACCATCCAAAACGCGAAACAGGAAATTGAAGATTTAAAATACCAGGCAGATAGGGCCGAGCGTGAAGGTGATTTGGCCAAAGTAGCAGAAATCAGATATGGCGAAATCCCTAATAAAGAAGAAGCCTTAAAAGATGCCATTGCCAAACTTCAGGAGTACGAAAAAAATGGTAAGCGTTTGGTAAGAGAAGAAGTCACTTCTGAAGATATTGCGGAAGTCATTTCTAAATGGACCGGCATTACGGTTAGTAAGATGCTACAAAGCGAAAAGGAAAAATTACTAAAAATCGAAGAAAACTTGCATCAACGTGTTGTGGGGCAAGAAGAAGCGATTAATGGTATTGCCAGAGCGATTCGCCGAAGCAGAACCGGATTATCGGACGAGAATAAACCCATTGGTTCTTTTCTCTTTTTAGGAACCACGGGTGTAGGTAAAACAGAACTGGCCAAAGCCCTTGCGGAGTATCTTTTTGACGATGAAAAATTGATGACGCGTATAGATATGAGCGAATACCAAGAAAAACACGCCGTATCAAGATTGGTAGGCGCTCCCCCGGGGTATGTTGGGTATGATGAAGGCGGTCAGTTAACAGAAGCCGTTAGAAGAAAACCCTACTCTGTAGTACTGTTGGACGAAATTGAAAAAGCGCATCCAGACACTTTTAATGTGCTGTTGCAAGTCTTGGAAGATGGAAGACTAACAGACAATAAAGGACGAGTAGCCAATTTTAAAAATACCATTGTAATTATGACCTCAAATATGGGGTCTGATATCATTCGGGATAATTTTGAAGGAGCCACTGAAAAGAACATAGACGAAATAGATGAAGAGACAAGGATTCAGGTTTTTGAGCGTCTAAAAGCTAGTATCAGGCCTGAGTTTTTAAATAGAATAGACGAAGTCATTATGTTTCGACCTCTTTCTAAAAAAGACCTGGAAGGTATCATAAAAATTCAATTCAAAAATTTTGCAAAAGTCTTGGCAAAACAGAATATCACGTTTCATATTACCGATAATTGCCTGGAGTTTCTTAAAGAAGAAGGTTTTGATATGCAGTTTGGTGCAAGACCATTAAAACGTGTTATACAACGTAAGATTTTAGATGAAATGTCCGTAGCAATGCTAGAAGATAAAATTGCACCAGATATGCATATTGTCATTGATGTTGCGGATAACAAAGTGGTTTTTAGGGAGCCGGCCAATGCAGAGGAAGAACAACCTTTTTTTGAAATGGAAGTTTAAGTAAAACAGATTTCATAATGGGCATTTGGGTATACTTTCCTTTATGCCTGTTTTTCATTTTATAGTACAACGAATTTTAAAATTTAAACAAAATACTGACGATAAAGAAACAAAAAGGATACGATAGATGATGGATACTATTAGTTTCAATAATGGAAAACTTACGGTTCCAGACCACCCCATTATCCCATTTATTGAGGGAGACGGTATTGGCCCGGATATTTGGTGGGCAACCAAAAGAGTTTTGGATTCGGCCATTGAGCGCGCTTTCGATGGTAATCGAACAATTAAATGGAAAGAAGTTCTGGCAGGCGAAAAGTCCTATACCGCAACAGCAGAATGGTTGCCCAGTGAAACTATAAATGCTATCAAAAAGTACAAGGTGGCGCTAAAAGGCCCCTTAACAACACCTGTGGGCGGTGGTTTTCGCTCACTTAATGTGGCATTACGGCAGCAATTGGATTTGTATGCCTGTGTAAGGCCTGTAAAATGGTATGAAGGTGTTCCATCCCCTGTGAAATTGCCCCATTTGGTCAATATGACTATTTATAGGGAAAACACAGAAGATATTTACGCAGGTATAGAATGGAATCAGGGCACACCAGAAGTTGAAAAGGTCAAGCGTTTTCTCATTCAGAAAATGGGAGTAGACCAAATTCGTTTTCCAAATACGGTTTCCATTGGTATAAAGCCTGTGTCTAAAGAAGGTTCTGAGAGGCTTATTAGAGCAGCCATTACCTACGCCATAAACCAAAAAAAAGACTCGGTAACCTTTGTACACAAAGGTAATATTATGAAGTTTACCGAAGGCCAATTCAAAAAATGGGGTTATCAATTGGCAAAAACAGAATTTGGAGCCACAGACTATCAGGGTGGTCCTTGGTTAACTGTAGAAAAAGATGGCCACCGACTCATTATAAAAGATGTCATTGCCGATGCCTTTTTGCAACAAATATTGCTAAGGCCGGCCGACTATGATGTAATAGCCACCTTAAATTTGAATGGTGATTACATTTCTGATGCCCTGGCAGCAATTGTTGGTGGTATCGGAATAGCGCCCGGAGCCAATATAAACTATGAATCTGGTGTTGCCTTGTTTGAAGCCACCCACGGCACCGCACCAAAGTATGCTGGACTTGATAAAGTAAACCCCTCTTCTTTGATACTGTCTGGTGTAATGATGCTGGAATATATGGGATGGCAAGAAGCAGCGGATTTAATTGTCAACGGTCTTGAAACAACAATTAAAAAAAAGATAGTTACCTATGATTTTGCAAGGTTGATGGATAACACAACATTGGTCAAATGCTCTGAATTTGCAGAGCATATCATACATTATATGTAACGATTGTGAATAAAAAATACATGCAAAAAACAAAAATTTAAAAAATAAGAATCATGAATGCAATAGGATTAGACACCGAAAAAAGTAAAGAATTAGCAGATAAATTAAGCGATTTACTCGCCAATTATTCTGTTTTGTACCAAAATGTAAGAGGGTATCATTGGAATTTGGAAGGCGATAAATTCTTTGAACTTCACGTTAAATTTGAAGAATTGTACAACGATTTAATACTTAAAATCGATGCCATTGCAGAACGTATCAGAACCCTTGGTTTTGCCTCTGAATATCGGTTTACCGAATATTTAAAGCTTTCGGAAATTAAAGAATCTTCGCAAGCAACCGATGGCAGAAACTCGGTAAAAGAAATCTTGGAAGCATTCAAAATCCTTTTGATTAAGCAAAGAGAAATTCTGGACTTATCCGATAAAATCAATGATGAAGGTACCAATAGCCTAATGTCAGACTATATAAGAGAACAAGAAATATTGGTTTGGATGTATTCTGCTTTTTTGAATTAACTATTAAAAAGTCAAATTATAGAACTTAATGATATGATTATTTTATCTAAAGAAAAAAGAAATGAGCTTTCGCCAAGAGAGGCTTTAGAAATTTTAAAAGAAGGAAATAAGCGGTTTATTAAAAATATTAAAATGAACCGTGATTTACTGGAGCAGGTCAATGAGACCGCAGAAGGGCAATATCCTTTTGCTACCATTTTAAGCTGTATGGATAGTAGAACTACTGCTGAATTAATTTTTGACCAAGGATTAGGGGATATATTCTCTATCCGGATTGCAGGGAACATCATCAACGATGATATTTTAGGTAGTATGGAGTATGCTTGCCAAGTAGTTGAGTCAAAACTTATTGTTGTGATGGGACACACAAACTGTGGTGCAGTAAAAGGTGCTTGTGATGCTTTTGAACTAGGTCATTTGACACCATTGTTAACCAAAATACGACCAGCGATTTATAAAGAACAAAGCGTAGCTGAAAACAGAAATTCGTCTAATAAGACGTTTGTTGAAAATGTTTCGGCTCTAAATGTAAAAAACTCAATGGAGGCGATTATGACTAGGAGCATTGTGCTTAACAATTTAATCCAACAAAAAAAAGTGGGTTTAGTTGGTGCCATTTATGATGTCGCAACAGCTAGTGTAAGGTTTATTGAAGATTCTTATGGGTTTTAGTTTCTTTCATTTTACAAGTAGAAAATTATTGATTATTAATGAAAAATAAGAGATAAGTATGGGGAATTTCGATCTTGATAATTATATTACAATTCACTCAAATACATTTAGATTAGCCTTGAGTGTTCTTGTTTTGATGTTGATGCTTTTATTACGTTCTGTTGTACGTAAAAGAATTAAAAATCTTTCCATCCTTCATTCCTATGAGGCTCATCGACTCTTACTTATTCGCAAAATTACAGCAATATTGTTCTGGATAGTTTTAGGTGTTGTTATTTTAACCATTTGGGGTGTGAATCTAGAGAATATTTGGGTATATATAGGTAGCTTCATAACATTAGTTGCAGTTGCTTTCTTTGCCATATGGAGCATACTAAGTAATATAGTTGCTGGCATATTGATTTATCTTCTTAACCCATTTAAAGTAGGTTCAAAGTTAAAAATGTTTGACCCTGAAATAGTGGCTACCGTGAAAAATATTAATCTAATATTTACCGAATTAGAAGATGAAGAAGGTGTGTTTAGTGTTCCAAATAACCTATTCTTTCAAAAACCTGTTAAAATTTTAAAAATAAACTAGCATGCTTTTAAAGAAAAGAATCCCTCTAGCCTATATTGCCAAGAACATCAAATACGAATTGTTTGCCGTTTTGGTGTTCAATTGTATCATAATTTCCTTAAAATATTATATTGATTTAAGTTTTAAAATACCAATAAATATTGTTGCTTTTCTAGGAACGGCCATATCGCTTGTATTGTCATTTAAGTTAAGCCAATCATATGATAGATGGTGGGAGGCAAGAAAGATTTGGGGAGCTATAGTTAACGATTCTCGTAGCTTTACACTTCAGCTTAAAACGTTCTGTAAGGATATGGGATTAGTTCGTAAGGTTTCTTTAAGACAGGCTGGATGGAATTTTGCCCTCGCCAACCACCTAAGAAAATTAAAACTTCCAGAGCGCGACCTTGAGCGTTTAATAGTTTCAGAAGAATTAACAAACTTGAGGCAACAGGCTCACCCACCACTGGAACTTTTAAATAAAAATGAAGAAGAGTTAAAGAAGATGCACCAAAATGGTCTTATAAACGATTTTCAACAAATTCAACTCGATAGCACCTTAGTTAGACTTTGTGCATCAATGGGAAAGGCCGAAAGAATAAAAAACACCGTATTTCCCACCACTTATATTCTTTATCTCAGGTTATTTATTTTTATTTTCCTTGCAATTTTGGTTGTGGCTCTTGATGAAATAAATCCATTTGTAGAGATTGGTATCGTTATGGGGGTTGCCATACCTTTTCTTCTTTTACAGAAAACAGCCATATACTTACAAGACCCTTTTGAAAATAGGCCAACGGATACACCTATGACCACAATAAGTCACGCCATAGAAGCCAATATTAGAATGCTGTTGGGTGAAAAAGTACAGCCCGCTAAGGCAACTGATGACTTTTACATAATGTAAGTTAAAAACTAATGTATAATAAATTAATAATTGAGTAGTTGAAATGGCTTCTGTAATATCCTTTTTAATCATAATTGCTATTTCCTTGCTCATAACCCGAATAGCAGCAGTAGCGTTTTCCTTAACCGGACTTTCTCGCGATATTGCCAACTTTCAAGCCCTTTCTGCGTTTACGGGCGTTGGGTTTACCACATCTGAAGCAGAGAGTATACTAAGACATCCAATACGGAGAAAGATTGCAATGCTTCTTATGTTATTGGGAAATGCCGGTATAGTATCCGCAGTGGCTTCACTTGTAATTACATTCACAAATGAGAGTAAAACTTGGTACAGTGATTATGTGACTTCAGGTATCATTATTTTATCTATCCTACTTATATGGCTTATCTACAGAAGCAAGTATGTTAAAAAAGGGCTAGATAAAATAATCTCTTTTATGCTAAGGAAATACACAGACCTTAAAGTAATTGATTATGAGCACTTTTTAAATAGGGATTTAGAATATGATCTTGACCTAATAAGTATTGGCGAGAATCATTGGCTCGCCAATAAAACAATGAAAGAAGTACGCTTAAAAGAAGAGGGTATTGTGGTTTTAGGAATTGAACGTGATGGTAGCGGCTATATAGGAGTTCCAGATGGTGATTTCAAAATTAAAACAGATGATGTTTTAAAAGTGTATGGCAGAAAAGAAGCTATACAAGATTTAAGTGACAGAAAGCTAGTGGATGGAGATAAAAAACACAAAGAGGCAGTACTTGAAGAAAAAAATATAAAAGATTTTGAGCGGGAGTTTGAATTGAAAAATTGACACTAAAACTCTTCCTGAAATAGGATTCACAAGTACTCATTAAAATCTCTCAAAATACTGTTTTAGAGCATTTTAGTAAATATTACAACGACACTATTACTTTACCTTTTGCTCTTCCTGTGGCTAAGTATAAACAAGCCTCAATACTGTTTTCAAAAGGGTAAACTTTATCAACTATTGGTTTTATCGTACCATTTTCAACATATTCTTTAATGGTGTTCAATTGCTCTTTATTGGGTTGCATCCAGGTTAGATTATACGTAGCCGATTTTTTGTTGATCAGGGTTGACAAATTCTCTGGCAGTCTATAATCGACCAGTCCCATATGTTTTGCTGTTTCTTCATCCAAAGGACCTACTATAGAAGATACTTTACCTCCATCTTTTATCAAATCAAAGGCTTCCAATGTATAGTCTTGTCCTAAAGTATCAAAAACAATATCTAAGTCTTTTGCAATCGTTCTATAGTCTTCAGTTTTGTAATCTATTACTCGATCAGCACCTAGGGCTTTCACCATAGCTACATTTTTGGTACTGGTAGTAGTATAAACATAAGCCCCTTTGGCCTTGGCATACTGAATTGCAAAACTGCCCACTCCACCCGAGCCTGCATGAATGAGAATACGGTCATTTTTTTTCAAACCAACACGCTCTAATGATTGAATCGCAGTGAGGCCTGCCAATGGTAGACCCGCTGCTTCTTCAAACGAACTATTAGTTGGTTTTTTTGCAACTACACCACTATCGATTGCTACATATTCCGCTACGGTACCCATTTGCAGTTGTGGTACTCTAGAATATACTTCGTTCCCTATTTCAAAATCACTAACATCAGTGCCTTTTGCAACTACAACGCCGCTAACATCAAATCCGATGGTACAAGGTAGGTTTAAAGGGACTATTTCTTTTAGATGGCCTTCAACTAATTTGTAATCAATGGGGTTTAAGGATGCTGCCTTAACCTCAACCAAAATATCGTTCTGTTTTATAGATGGTTTTTCAATTTCATTGATTGATAGGCTATCTCTAATTTCTCCATATTTTATCATTTGTAATGCTTTCATACTTCCTTTTTTTATGAGATGGTTTTTAAAGTTTTAATCTATAGCATTTTTTAATTTTTCTTTCAATCTGGCAAAGCGCGTTTTAAAAGACTCTTTTGCATCATCCCATTCATCATCAGCGATATCAACCAATTTCTCGTATTTAGCTTGTAGCTCATCCCTTTTTGCTTCGAAATCATCAATTTTTTCTTGGAACTTATGCTTTAAATTTTCAGACGCGGTCTTCATTTTTAGCTTTAAACTATCTATTTCGTTTGAAATATCGTTAATTTGTTGTTTGGCTTTTGCTTCAAATACGACTCTTTCCATATTCAATTCCGCTATTTCCTCTTTTAACTTATTGGATAACTTACTAAAAGATGCTTTTGCTTCATCCCATTTATCATCGGCAATTTCCGTGAATTCCTCGTATTTAGTTTCTAATACGCCTTTTTTTGCTTCAAAATCGGCAACAGCTTTTTGATAGTTCAATTTTAAACTTTCAGATGCGGTTTTCATTTTTAGCTTTAAACTGTCTATTTCTTTTGAGATTTCGTTAAGTTGCTGTTTTGCTTTTTCCTTAAATGCTTTTCTTTCCATTTGTTTAAAGTTTGTGTGCGTTGTTTTCAAAAAATTGGTGCCTGCTGACCGGCAAATATGGTTCACGATTTTTCTTTCTTGAAAGACATTTTATAGAACTCTTCTTGAGTTCATAATAAAGATTTGTTGAATTGCCTTATTTTAAGACCAAAGTAAATGGCCATTGCCCCATAAATCATTAAGGGTACTGCTGTTAAATAAATAACACTAAACACCCCAATCAATGGATTGATCAAAATTAGAAAGCTGAAAATGAAAATTAGAATACCGGAAACCAAAGGTAACCACCACATAGATATCTTCATTTTCTTGAATAGAAAGGCATTACTGATTCTAGACACGGCAACAAACATCATCCAAAAACCGGCAAACAATACCAGGGCTTCGGCAGACATTTGGGGTTGAAAAAGTAATGCAGCTCCTATGATTACCTCAAAAATGCCCAATAACAGATACCAAATCCAATCATCAAAGACTTTTCGGTTTTGCACCGAAAAAATAATGTTCATAATTCCGTTGAACAAAATGAACCAACCGAAAACCAAAGCAAGCCCAAGAAAGGCACTCATTGGCTTACTTATGACAAATATTGAAGCTGCAAAAAGAATCACACCCAAAAGCACAGGCATCCACCATTTGTTAATTATAGTTTTTTCCATAGTATCAAAATTTAGTGTTAATCGATACTATAAAATTAATTGGATCTTGATAAGTATTTCTTGATTTGAATCAAGATGAAATTTAGATTCGAGGTATATTTGATAAAGCAATCACTTCGTTTTTCGGAAGTCGTTCTGCTACTTTTTATTCACTTAAGGCCGATCACAAATAATGTGTACAGCATTCTTTTTTATGTTGACTTTTGCCTTATTCACTTCCCCTAATAACTGGCCGTCAACCTGAAATAACTGGGCTTTGCCGACCTTTATTTTTACTTTATCCGTTCTAATGATTTCTACATAGGGTGAGTTTTCCAAAGTACCCATAAAGGCAGACAATGTGATGTTGACCAGGGCATTTAAAGGTATGGGCTTAAATATAACTACCTCAAATGTTCCATCATTTAGTTTGCTATGCGGACTCACAACAGCACCCGTTCCATAACGTGCAGCGTTTGCCACAACCACCATATCTGCTTCATAATTTCTTTTTTCACCGTTGGCTTTAATGGTGTAGGAGGACGTAATAGCATTTTTTTCTTTAAGGGATTTAAAAAAAGCTTTCGCGTAAGCGAACATACCTCGCTCGTCACTTTCTTCAAATAGTTTGATCATACTCGCATTAAATCCAAAATCACAAAGATGAAATGCATAGGTGTTTTTATTGATACAAAGGGCATCGATAGTATTTGGTTTGCCAGTAAAACATAAGTGTAATGCTTGTTCGATATTTGAGGGTATCTTTAGCTCTACCGCTAATCCATTTGCAGAACCAGCCGGTACTATCCCTAATGGTATCGTTGAGTCAACAAGTAGTTTGGCCACTAAATTTATGGTGCCGTCACCACCACAAACAATTATTCTATCTGGGTGCAAAAAATTTATATGTTCTAAAATAGGCCTTTCGTCATCTTCACCTTTGGTATAGAGCAGAGTATATTGTTTTTTATATTTAAAGCATAATTGGGCAATACGTGAAACGAGTTGAATTTTATCGGTATTTCCAGAGATTGGATTTAAAATAAATAGATAATGGCCCATTAACGTATTTGAATTGCTATTGATAAAAATAGAGATTAATGATAGTGGTACAAGATAAAGTATGAATAAAAAAAAGCGGTTGATGCCCTATGTAGGTTATGGCAAACCGAACATTGTTGTTTTGATGGGTTCTGTTTTGTACGGCAATATGGTCAAAGATGCAAAAACAGAAGATTCCAAGTGGCGTAATTCAAAAAAAATGCTACAATTATTTCTCGCAAAGCCAACGGTCAACGAACAGGTGACCATCCTATTCCACAATCATTCAAAAACAATAACGACAGACAAAAATGGCTATTTTAAAACCACACTACAGCTAACTTCTGAAATTAAAGCTGGCTGGCACAGCGTTTACTATTATTTGGACAAAGACACGGCTATAGAGGTAAGGGCAGAAAATAAATGTTTAATAATAGATGATTCAGTTTCTTTGGGTGTTATATCCGATATTGATGATACTATTGTTGTATCACACTCGCACTGTTATCGAAAAAAAATATGGACGGCACTTTCTAAAAACGCAAAGACGCGGAAACCCAATAAAACATTATCTGAATTCTATAACAAACTTCACTCAGATAAAACCCCTTTCTTTTATGTGAGCAGTAGTGAACGAAATTTATATGAATTTTGGATTCGTTTTATGGAGATCAATAAATTTCCTTCGGGTCCCTTATTGCTCAAAGAACTAAAATATGGTTTATCAGATTTTATTTTTTCGGGTAAGGGGAAGCACTATCATAAATATGAAAAAATCAAAGGAATTTTAAAGTTTTACCCCAATCTAAATTTTGTTTTAGTGGGAGACAATGGCCAAAAAGACGTAGAAATATATCATAGCATTGTAATAGATTTTCCCGATAGGATTAAGGGTGTTTTTATTGTTCCCACCTTGCAAAAAAGTTTAGATAGAGATGTTGTAGCCGATTGTAAAAAACATAATGTGAACATTCTCACTATCGATAATAGTAGCGAATCATTAAATACTGCCTTAAAAGAACTGTGTTTGTGATATCTGAATAGAAAACAAATTGATTTAATGGTTGCTAACTGATGAAATAGTCACCAACCATCTTAATATCTTTGTAGGGTTATAAGAAATATTAGAAATAACTGACTTGACGGCCTTTAACGATATAAGATAACTAATGAAATTTCACCAAGCATATGTACTCACCTTTTTCAATTTCCTTTTTTTTACCGCTCAGGCGCAACTGGTGAATATTGAAGCCAAGAGAATGCAAACAGACTCTACGCGCTTTGTGCTAAAGGCAGATTTGCTTACCAATTATAGTGATAACAACGGTGAATACGTCTTACGTATCGGGTCTAATGTTTCAACACAACTGAAGTCCAAAAACTTAAAAAACATCTATTTTTTGGTATTGAATTACAACTTGGTTCGTACAAAAGATGAAGATTTTCAAAATGCTTGGTTTGCACATGTTAGATACAATCATAAAATAACAGACCTTTTCCGTTTAGAGGCTTTTGTGCAAGACCAAAACAATACACAACTTACCATTGTAAGAAGAAAGCTTGTTGGTGCAGGAATACGTATTAAATTATTGAATACGAAAAACACCACATCCTATTTTGGAAATACATATATGTACGAAATAGAGAATCTTAACAATAGTGAGCAACGCTTTTTTAATCACAGAAATAGCAGTTATCTTTCCCTTAATCAGTCGTTCGAAAAAGTAAATTTGTTACTGACAGGAACCATTTATTTTCAACCACTCTATCGGGCCATAAAAAACCATAGAATATTATCTCAGTTTAAAGCAGAGCTGCCTTTAACCAAAGTTATTAGTGTCTCCGCCCTTTATAACTATGCCTTTACCAAGTTTTCGTCAAATCTGGAAGATGACCGTTCATCCAATATTAATTTGGGCATTACTTTGAGCTTGTAAGTCTTTTTTACATAATGGCGGTATTTTGCCAGAAATACTTTTTATAACAAACAGTTATTTGCAGCATCCATATCCATAGCTATTTATTATTGTATTTTACACCCATAATCAAGAGGGTAGTTTTTCTTATTAAGAATAGTTAAGAAATTGAAGAAAAATAGTGCCGTCTAATCTTTACCTTATGGCTCTGCATCGTGTGTTTATTTTCTTTATTACATTTCAATTAGCTGTTGCAAAATTGGCAGATACCCCTTTATACTTCAATATTGTTTTAAAAGATAAAATAGTAGGCAGCTTGATGGCTACGCAAAATAGTAGGGGCCTTAAAACATATTATCATAGTTCCACCATTATAAACACACGAATTATCAAAGACATTTCGGTAAATCATAAATATGAGGTCACCTTTGTCAATAAGATTTTGGAAAGAGCGGATGCTGATATTACTGTTAACAACAAACCGCACACAAAAACAGTTACACAATGGAAAAATAACAAGTATCAAATTATCAAAAATGACAAGAATTTATCCGTATTAAAAGATTCCATAGAATACGCAACTATTATGCTCTATTTTAAAGAACCGATAAATGTTGACCGTTGTTATTCGGAACAAGATGGGAGTTTTAACACCATAATTTCCTTGGGAAACCATACATATAAAAAAATAAATTCAAAGGGCAAGGAGAATGTATATTACTATAAGGATGGAACTTTGAAAAAAGCAATCATTGACGGAGGACTAATAAATTTTGAAATAATGGCAAAAAATTAATTTAAGAATAAAACTGAGTGTTTAATATAAAATTTACTATGATTTATAGATGACAATCGCAATTCTTTTATATCTGCTCGTAGGAGTAGCTATGCTCATAAGGCTGTTGCTCTATGGTATTCGTCCTACCAAGATGTTAGCTTGGTTTTTGGCTATTTTCACTATCCCGGTAGCCGGAATGCTTCTTTTTTTTGCTTTTGGTCGTAACAGAAGAAATACCAAATTCTTTAAGCTCAAGAAAACTAGGGAAATTTTGGAATATTTGGAAATGGTAGACCAGTTTTACAACAAGGTTGGGAAGGATACCAGGATGCACCTAGCGGGGCCGATTAAAGAACATCTCAAATTGGTGAAATTAACCGCAAAAAGCTCTAAGTCCATACCAGTCTCGGGCAACGAATTACTTCCTCTAAAAAATGGCCCTGCGACCTTCAATGCAATTTTCAATGCAATGGAAACGGCAAAACATTTTATTCACATTCAATATTACATTTTTGAAGAAGGTGAGCTGTCTCAAAAATTTCTTATAATACTTGAACGCAAGGTAAAGCAAGGGGTAAAAGTCAGATTAACCTATGATGGGATTGGCAGCGGAACGTTATCTAAAAAATATATAGCGGCGTTTCGAAAGGCAGGTATAGAAGCCTATAGTTTTTTACCTATGCGTTTGGGGCGAATACTTTCTACCATAAATCATAGAAATCACAGAAAAATTGTAATTGTTGACGGGCTGGTAGGCTTTACAGGAGGCATTAACGTGTCCGATAAATATATCAAAGGAGATCCAGATTTAGGAACATGGCACGATATGCATTTGCAACTTAAAGGTCCAATCGTAAATAGCCTACAAGCTGTTTTTGCCATAGATTGGAGTTTTGTAAGCGGTACGGACGAGCTTTTGAACAAACGTTTTTTTTTAAACCGAACAAATTTTGGCGAGACCCTAGCACAAGTAATTTCAAGTGGTCCTGATTCTGATTTTGCTTCCATACATCAGCTTTATTTTGAAATGATCAATGCGGCGAAAGAATACGTATATATTACCAACCCTTATGTCGTTCCAAGTGATGCGCTCTTGGAGGCATTGCAGGTTAGTGCCCTAGGGGGAATTGATGTTAGGCTCATGTTACCCGCAAATTCCGATAGCTTTTTGGTAAAGTGGAGCGTGCGTTCCTATTTTGAGAATTTATTAGAAGCTGGTGTCAAAATTTTTTTGTTTCAAGACGGATTTATACATAGCAAGACAATTGTAAGTGATGATGCATTAACTACTATAGGTACCGCTAACCTGGACATCAGAAGTTTTGAACAGAATTATGAGGTTAACGTCCTCGTTTATGAAAAAGAATTTGCTGAAGTGCTGAAAAGCGATTTTTTGAAGAACTGTGACAAATGTGTTCAGCTCGACTATCATGAGCATGTAAACCGGTCAAATATAGTACGTTTAAAAGAAGGTGTGGCCAAGTTATTCAGTCCTGTTTTGTAGCAGATAATTGAAGTTGAATTAAGAAGATAGTTTTTATTATGAACGTTGGTTTGGTACTTTCTGGAGGCGGAATAAGAGGCGTGGCACATATCGGAGCAATAAAAGCCTTGGAAGAAAGTCACATATTTCCAACACATATTGCCGGAACAAGCGCTGGGGCGGTTGTTGGCGCTTTGTATGCAGCAGGCATTGGTTGGGCTGAAATGCTAGCCTTTTTTAAGACTGTCCCCGTTTTTCACACAAAAAAAATTGCTCTTAGAAAACCTGGTTTTATAGATTCGGAAAAGTTTTATCCCGATTTCATTAAATTACTTCCCGAAAACAATTTCAAGGCTTTAAAAAAATCGCTTTATGTGACTGCCACCGATGTAATCAAGGGAACATTGAAGGTATTCGATTCCGGGGAAGTAATTGCCCCTGTTCTGGCATCAGCTTCATTCCCCGGAATTTTTACTCCAACTAAAATTGGACAGTCTTATTTTATAGATGGTGGAGTGCTGAACAACTTTCCTGTAGAACCTTTACAATCCTCATGTAATACTATTATCGGAGTATACGTAAATCCTCTACGAAAAATTAAGCCTACGGATTTGAAACACTCCTACAGTGTGGCAGAAAGAGCCTTTAAAATAAAGTTGGCAGCGGATTCTATTGCCAAATTTAGTAGTTGTGATTTTGTAATTTCTCCTGAAGAACTTAATAAATACGGAACGTTTAATTTGCGTAGCATTGACACTATTTTCGATTTAGGTTATGAGAGTGCAAAAAAAGCTATAGAACCATATAGAAATGAGAATACTGATTAAGCCTTTTGTTTTTACCCCGTAAACCCAAAAGAATAAATAAGCTAAAAATCAGTTGGAACTTAAAAGACGCTAACTGTTCAACCAAGTGTAAATTATAAGTGTCTGCGACGAATATTGCTTTTAAAAGAAAAAAGTGACAAAATCTTTTGGATGCACATAATTTTAAAATATTAATCGTAATATTGCAATGAAATAATCAAGATGGGACTTGCCAAGACCGAAATATTCACCGATGCCCAAAACCAGATAGCGATTTTCGCCAAGGCTTTCGGACATCCCGCAAGAGTGGCCATACTGCAACAACTATTCCAGATGGATAGTTGTTATTGTGGCAACCTGGTCGACGAAATCGGTTTGGCACAGCCCACTATATCCCAGCACCTGAAAGAACTGAGAAATCTGGGGCTGGTCAAGGGAAGTGTTGAGGGAACCAGTGTATGTTATTGCATTGACAAGGAAAACTGGGCCACCATGAAAGCCGTAATGGGGGACTTTTTGGACCAAGACCTTCCCGAAAACGAAGACTGTTGTTAAAAAAATTTAAACTTATTAATCGTTTTATCGCAATAAATAAATTAAAAGGAATATCGTTATGAAAACAACAAAGTTATGGGTCATATTGATGTTGCTGATTCCCTTTCAGCAAGGTCTTCAAGCACAAAGACTGAGTAAGAAAATTGTCAAGTCCGTAACTGAACTGGAAAGCTCTTTTTCCAACATTCAGCAGGACCGAAAGGTAGTGTTGGACCAATTGGCCTCAAGAATTTACAAGCACAAGAAAACTAATGAAAAAGGGAATGTAATATTCCTGGACAACAAGAACAAACTCAAAAGCCAGCTCGCCGCTATTTGGTTAAAGACGGGACTGCTCCACCACCAACTTGATGGCTACGGCATTGAATCGGCTGGACTTCAAGTAGAGGAAGAACCCTTTCCACAATTAGCGGCCCTTAAGAAGTACGGTTTTAAGGTCAGCAATGCCGGTGGTAAAAAACTCTACTCGTACAGTGTCGATTTTGGGTCCGATAGTTGGAACGTATCCTATAAAGACCGAAATTCCCTTGAAAATTCTGAAAAGGACCTTAAAGTGTTTGTGGAGGATGGAATGGCCATGGAAGATGACCCGATGGAAATAGCGGTACCCTTTTCCTCACCTGATGCCATAGCCAGTGAAATGCTCTATGTTGCCTCAAGAATCGATTATTTGACCCAATCACTACAACAATAGGAAATATGAAATTATCAGAAGTAAAGAACAGGTTGAAGGACCTTGAAACCATTGCCTTTCAACTTCCCAATGGGGAACTGGTGCCCAGTCACTTTCACGTCACCGAGGTCGGGAAGGTCACCAAACACTTTATTGATTGCGGCGGAACCGTTAGAAACGAGGAAGTGGTAAACTTTCAATTATGGAACGCCAATGATTATGACCATAGACTGCACCCAGAAAAACTGGTCAACATCATTGAACTTTCGGAAAGGGTTCTCGAAATAGGGGATTTGGAGGTGGAAGTGGAATATCAGGGCGAGACCATCCAAAAATTTGGATTGGATTTCGATGGATACCGTTTTCAACTTGCCTCAAAACAGACCGACTGTCTGGCAAAGGATAAATGCGGTATAGAAGCGCCCAAACCAAAAATCAGACTGTCCCAAGTGGGTAGCGAGCCCTGTTGCGCTCCCGATGGAAACTGTTGCTAAATATAACCTGACCAAATATGCCAGTAACACAGAACGGCCCCTATGCAGAGATCATTGGGGTCATCGATGAACTGAAACATACTGATATTTCAGAGAATCGAAAAGCCTTATTACAGTCCTTGATTGATTATGTTCAAGCAAAGGTAGCCGAAGGGAAAGCCATACGTATCAACTTTATCTGCACCCATAATTCGCGTAGGAGCCATTTGTCCCAAATTTGGGCACAGACCATGGCCTCCTATTTTAACATCAGCGGTGTAAGTTGCTATTCGGGAGGCACGGAGGCGACGGCCTTGTTTCCCATGGTCGTGGAAACTTTGAAAAAACAGGGTTTCCGTGTTCAAAAGCTTTCCGAGGATGCCAATCCCATATATGCCATCAAGCATGCGGAAAATGAACATCCCATCATTGGGTTCTCCAAAAAGATGGACGATGCGTTCAATCCCAACTCGACGTTCGCGGCGGTCATGACCTGCGATTCGGCCAATGAAACCTGTCCTTTCGTACCAGGGGCGGAAAAACGCATACCGATCACATTTGAAGATCCCAAGGCATTCGATGGTACACCCCAACAGGCGGAAAAGTATGAGGAAAGAAGCCTCCAAATAGCAACGGAACTATATTATGTATTCTCCCAAATCAAATTTTAGATAATGGCAACAAAAAAATTGAGTTTTCTGGACAGAAACCTGACCCTATGGATTTTCATTGCAATGGCCGTAGGGGTTGGATTGGGCTATTTCTTTCCTTCTATTCCTGGAATCATAAATTCGTTGAGCACTGGCTCTACCAATGTACCCATAGCCATCGGCTTGATCGTAATGATGTACCCACCATTGGCCAAGGTCGACTACGCCCTATTGCCCAAGGTATTCAAGAACGTAAAGATCCTATCCATTTCGTTGGTACTCAATTGGATCATAGGCCCTATCCTGATGTTCGTTCTGGCCATCACATTTTTGAGGGATTACCCAGAGTACATGGTCGGGTTGATATTGATCGGATTGGCCCGTTGTATCGCCATGGTGCTGGTTTGGAACGATCTTGCAGAGGGCAGCTCTGAGTACGGTGCGGGATTGGTGGCATTGAACAGTATTTTTCAGGTGTTCGCGTATAGCTTTTATGCCTGGCTGTTCATCACAAAATTGCCACCTCTTTTTGGCTTTGAGGGTGCCATAGTCGATATTTCCATTGCCACCATTGCAGAGAGCGTTGCCATTTATTTGGGGATACCCTTTCTACTAGGATTTTTGAGCAGGCTCATTTTGGTCAAAATGAAAGGGGAAGAATGGTATACCCGAAAATTTATCCCCACAGTGTCACCCCTGACCTTGTTGGCCCTGCTGTTTACCATTGTGGTCATGTTCTCATTAAAGGGGGAATTGATCGTGGAAATTCCCATGGATGTATTAATCATCGCAGTACCATTACTGGTGTATTTTACGCTGATGTTCATCATCGGGTTCTTTTTTACCAAGGCCATGGGGGGTGATTATGACAAAACCGCATCTGTGGCCTTTACGGCCGCAGGGAATAATTTCGAACTGGCCATAGCCGTGGCAATCGCTGTTTTCGGGCTGAATTCGGGACAGGCCTTTGCCGGGGTGATAGGGCCATTGGTGGAAGTTCCTGCCCTGATACTATTGGTACGTGTAGCTTTTTGGCTCCGTAAAAAATACTATAGACCACAGACCGCTTGATATGAAAATTGCACTTTTCTCGGATATTCACGCCAATCTTCCCGCATTGGAAGCCTTTTTCAATGATTTGGAAAAACACCGGCCCGATGCCACCTATTGCCTGGGCGATCTGGTGGGCTACAACATTTGGCCCAACGAGGTCATCAATGGAATACGGAAACGGCAAATCCCGACCATAGCGGGAAACTATGATTTTGGAATTGGAAGGAGCAGCGATGACTGTGGTTGTGCCTATAAAAGTGATGAGGAAAAAGCGAACGGTGCCGTTTCGATTTCACTCACCAATCAACTGGTGAATGATGAAGAAAGGGCCTATCTAAGGACCTTGCCAGCACATATCAATCTTGAATTTCAACTCAATGATGAGAAACTGAATATTCTTTTGGTGCACGGAAGCCCGAGGCGCATCAACGAATATCTCTTTGAGGATAGGGCCGATAAGAGTATGGTACGGATAATGAGGGATGTTAGTGCCGATATCATGTGTTTTGGCCACACCCACCAACCCTATCATAAGACCTTGCTGGATTATGATAATGAAAAATCCATTTATCGGCATGCCATAAACATTGGCTCCGTTGGCAAACCAAAAGATGGCGACAACAGGGGGTGTTATGTGCTTTTGGACATTGACGAAAATTTTTCAAGGGACAAAAAGGACAGTATCACAATCAATTTCATCCGTTTTGAATATGATGTGGAAAGGGCCGCCAAAGCCGTTGAGGACAGTATTCTACCGAACGCCTATGCCGAGGCGTTAAGGATTGCCAAGTAGTAGGTACAAGAATCCATTCCCTGACACCTTAGTATTCTTTATATTTAAGTATTTGCTTAAATAATTATATTTTTGTATAAAATAAATTGTATGAAACTTGAAATTAGCTGTACCAGAGCAGAAGCAGACCACGAGCAAATTCTTCGCTGTAAGGAAGATTTGAACAAGTCTGCTGATTCCATAGAGGACATCAGTAGATTGATGGCTCTTGCCGGTAATGAAGTCCGTTTTAAAATATTGTTCCTATTGCAGAGGGAAACCGAACTGTGCCCTTGTGACTTTGCCGATATTTTGGAAATGAGCGTCCCTGCCGTCTCCCAACACTTGCGTAAAATGAAGGATGCCAAAATTATTGGTACCCGCAGGGAAGGTCAGACTATTTTTTACCACATTTCAAAGAAACATGAAGCTTTCTTGGCCACTATTTTAAGTAATGTGAAATCGGAAAGAAAAATTGCATAATATGAAAAAGACGATAACATCCAACCAAGGTGCCTTAGCTGGGCTGTTCTCAGCTATTGTGGCTTCCCTCTGTTGTATCACCCCTGTTTTGGCGTTGTTTTCGGGTGCAACAGGCATTGCCTCCACCTTTTCTTGGATAGAGCCCTATAGACCATTTTTAATAGGCTTGACCATATTTATCCTTGGTTTTGCGTGGTACCGAAAATTAAAATCACGCCCACAGGATATTGATTGTGACTGCGCGGATGACAAGCCGAAATTCATCCAATCAAAAAAGTTTTTGTTTTTGGTGACCCTTTTTGCAGGTGTGACGTTGGCGTTCCCGTATTATTCGCATTTGTTCTATCCCAATACAAACGTTGAAAAACAGGTCGTTTACGTATCCGTAAGTGATGTAGGTGAACTGAACTATTCCATTAAAGGGATGACCTGTGCGGGATGCGAAGCGCACATTGAACACGAGGTCAATCAATTGGAGGGGATTTTGGAAGTGGATGCCAACTTCGAAACATCAAGTGCTTTGGTAAAGTATGACAAGGGTAAGGTAACACCTGATGAAATAGCCACGGCCATTGGAAAAACTGGTTACAAAATCGTTGAATAATGGAAGTGATCCTAAAATCCACTCTTACCTGCCCAAACTGTGGTCATCAAAAAGAGGAGGAAATGCCGACAGCGGCCTGCCAATTCTTTTACGACTGTGAAAATTGTAAAGAGTTACTAAGACCCAAAGAGGGTGATTGCTGTGTGTATTGTTCGTACGGTACCATAAACTGTCCGCCTGTTCAAGAAAATAATAGTTGTTGCAAGTAAAATCTGGAGAAAAACCAAACTTTTTTAGGACAAAAATTTTTCGGAGAATTTTAAACATAAAACTTCTTAATAAATTAAAATTAAGCTGTTTTGATATGAAATGATTTATTGATAATGATTTCAATATCTTCCTTCAAAAAGTTAGAACTCTGTCCTGCCGAGGTCACTACGGATTTATACAAGAATCCAGTAAAAAAGCCTGTAAATTCATAGTTTACAGGCTTTTCTTTTTCACACCAAAGATGCAGCTTTCCAATCGGCATTATGGATTTTGGATACGGTTTCCATCAACATCGAACAATTCGGTTGTGATTAAAGCATGGTTGACATCATAACGTTTCTTTTCAAGGGCAACCCCATTATCCTTTCTATTCATGAGGTTGTGACCCGTATCCAGATATCGCTTCTCCAAAATTAGGCCCAAAGGATTTCTAACATACTCCACACGGTGTACTCCCGAGATCTTATGAACGGCTTTCAATCCTTTTTCATCCAAGTAGGTCTCGGAAAGTAGATGCCTGCCATCTGAGGTCCATTCGGCCACATATTTTGCATATCCACCGTTTGCATTCTTGGGATTCCCCTCCCCATCCTGAAACTCCAATATGGTTACGTTTCCAGATCCATCGGTTTCAAAATGCCACCGCTCCGCCCCGGACCAATGGGTCGCTGGATTCTTCTCTTCGTCAAAAAATACAATATCCTGCAAATCATAACCATCCCAAACATTCTGTTCCCCGGCAGTATGGGAAGGCCCAATGGTAGGTTTTCCGTTTGCATCAAAAACCTCCCAACGGTCAAAACGTCCTTGGGAATCGTAGTAATACTTAAAAAAAGCTGCTCCATTATCGGTATTGACCAAATTGCCCTCTGCATCAATATTCTCCAGGGTTCCGAAGTAACCTTGCCCATCAAAGGTCATACGGGTCCGTAAAAACTGAAAATCCCCCCGCAAAGGAACGAGTTCCCCATTGCTGTCCAAACGTTCTTCAATGAGGCTTCCATTGGGTTGATGGGACCATTGATACCTTACTACACCAAACCAATCCGTTGCTGGTTCGCCATGGACATCGGTAAAGGTCAGGGAGCGGTTTCTCCCCAATCCATCCTTTTCATAAATCTTGGCATACACATTCCCCATTACCGAAATCTGATTCCCAAAACGGTCAAAAAAATGGTGTACTTCCTTATCTGGGGAATGGATGATTTTGGTGTGTGGTGCATTGATGTTCAGGTTTCCAAATCGACCTTCAAACTCCTTGTATTCCTCTCCAATACGAACATGGGTTGCTATGACCTGATTGTTTGTATTATAGTCCACTTTAAGATTGATTCGATGCATGGCCTCCTCTTTGGTAATGGGATACCCTCCCTTTACAGGTTGATAGGGTGATTCCCAAAAGGGCAACACGGCATAGTATTCACTCCTATGGGGGCCATTCTGTTGTTGCCCATGACCTAGATTGGAAATTATGGCAAAATAGGTCAAAATCAGTGTCTTTGTTATTTTCATGATAGGTAAGGTTATACTTGACTCAATAGTCCAAATATGGATGTAGCCTGATGTTTTTTTGTCCTGTTTACAAAAAAGTGGACATCCATTTATATGAATTTTAACATATTACGAAAGGCATAGGGGTTAACTTGGGCCCAAACCAAAACACATGGAGCCTTCAGTAGCATTGACCATTTTTTCCGGGGCAGCCATCTCCAGCGGATTGATGATGGCCCTTTACTTTATGTTAGTGCGCAACGAAAACAAATGGGGGGACATTGCCATGGGACTTTTGTTTCTGGCCTTGGTAATGCGACTTTCCAAGTCCCTGTTCTCCTATGTTTTTCACGGGTCTTCCTTAATGGGTATTTCATTTGGGCTATTGGGCTCGGTTCTTATGGGACCGTTGCTGTTCCTCTACTTTACATACACGCTTACGGGGGAGAAAAAGTTTCAATGGCAGCACCTTTTACATTTGATCATTCCCTTCGCTGCCTTTATCCTTGCAGCCAATGAGGTCTTTCCAGCATTTGGACTTTACGTTTGGGCAGGGCACTTTTTAATGGGGTATCTTATTGTTGTGGGGTACCGCTTTGTGTTTGCCAAATGGTCCAAGGAGGGGATATCAAAATGGCACAATTCCCTGTTTTATGGAGTTCTTGGATTATGGCTGATATTCTCTCTCCAGTTGTACATTTCCAGTAGGACCTTTTACATATGGGGCATAATATTGGCCTCGCTAATCATCTACATCCTGTTTTTTATGGCATTGAGAACTCCCATGTTCCGAAGCAAAAATCGCAAAGTGATCACCCCAAAAGAGGTAAAGGACAAAATAATACATGCCCTTGAAGTGGAACGGGCTTTTGTGCAACCAGGGATTTCCATTGCACAGTTCTCCAAAATGATTGATACCCCTGCTTACTTGGTATCAAATGGGGTGAAATCCATTTATGGGAAAAGCTTTAAGGATGTTATCAACAGCTTTAGGATTAGGGAAATCACCTCCAAACTCTCCCATATGGATTTTGCCCATGAAAAAATTGAAAATCTAGCCTATGATGCAGGGTTCAACACATCTTCTGCTTTTTACAGTGCTTTTAAAAAGGAAACGAAGATGACCCCAAGGGCCTATCAAAAGCAACAGCAAAACAAATGCTCCTGACCATAGCACGGATTGCAAGTCTTTGAAGGAATTTCTGGTCGTGTGACCTTCACGGACCTTGAATACGATTGCCGTTTACATCGCACAACTCGATTTCATTTGGACCATGGTTGAAACATGACCTGGACCAAACCATTTTATTAAGAATCCTACCTAATACGATAAGGTATTGTAGCCTTTGGCCTGTAACTGCAACATACGAATAGATGCGGCCGGCACCGGTTCCACTCCAGGAATCAACTGATCTTTGGTTACTTCGTGCTTGGCCATGGCCACGCTGCATACCGTAATCCTTAGTTTTGATATGTACTTCTCCACCAAAGCTTCAAGCTCGGAACCCTTTACAAGCCCCTTTACAAACTTACCTTTGGTAATAACTTCGTAATCTGTCACATTGACCCCATTATCCACCAATACATCATACATATTCAAAACCACTTTGAAGTGCTTCACATCACTGACCACAAAGGCATATTGACTTGTTTGTTGCAAATCGGACACAGCCTGGTCATCCAACTTTAGCTGCCCATACGACATAGAGGTACCTAGCGTTGTCATAAAAAAGGTTAGAAGAAATAATATTCGAATGGTTCCCATGATGCTTTACTATTTTATTTTTTTGATATATGTGTAAAAATACGGCTATTGATTTTGCTCCTAAACTGAAAATAGTCCCATGTGCAACAATTGGCCTCGATGATTACCAAACCATAATTTTATATATAGAACAGATTTATCCTTTTAAAGAATCCAAGTTCCTGCGCGCTTCTTTCAATTCCAACTGCAAGCGTTGGTTTTCTTCGAGATATTCCAAGCGAATGCGCTCCATCTCCCGCTCAAAATCATCTGCAGGAACATATTGAGGCTCAAATAAACTCTCTTTTAAAATACTGAACAAGGTGAACAAAAAGCTTATGGCCACCGCTGCTATGAGTCCAAAAAGCAATGTTTTTTCCTTTTTGAGTCCTGGGGACTTCTTCTTGAACAATTTCTTTTCCTCTTTGACCTCCTTTTTTGCCGTAGGCAATTGCTCCAAAAAAACATCCCACCTTTCCTCCTCCCTGACATACATGTCCATAAATCCCCCATCATCCAAAAAATCCTGGGTACTGGGTGTTGAGGCCAACAAAAATATCTCCACCCCATTGCCACTCATAATGTCCAGTAAATTGGGGTCGTACTCCTGTATGTCCTTTATCAAACGCTCAACAAAATGCAAGCTGTAATTGGGTCGGAGAAATTCATCGTAGAGGGTCTGTATCTCAAAATAATCCTTTCGGTCCAATGCATATTCCAGAAAACGGTCCTTTAGTTCTGCCTTAAAAAATTCGCCCATTCCCTAGATACGATGTTTTACGATACTGCATTGGTTTTGATGTGTAAAATTAAAGTGATTGGCTCATTATTACCTCAAGTCACAAGTAAAGAATTTGTGATTTTTATTCCATTGTTCGGCAAACACATTAAAATATATGACCTCTTTCAGGAACTTTCCCTGAAAAGGAAAACACGTATTACAAACTTGTTGGGATAAAAATGAACGGCGTAAATAAAAAACGCTTTAAACAATTTCAGCGCTCAATCCGGCCTCCAATAATTGGGAACATTTGGGCTCAAGATAGGAATACTCCCCAGTCTTCACCGTGCATTTACCATTATAGTGTACGATCAAGGAACATTGTTCGGCCTGTTCGGGGGTGTGTTCGCACACTTTGATCAAGGTTTCAATGACATGGTCAAACGTATTCACATTGTCATTGAACAATACTATCTCATTCTGCTCTACAACCTCTTCCTCGAGAAGCAGGTCTTCCGATTCTTTTTCCCTAGTGCCCATAATCATTGGAGTTAAAGCCTTTCTAATTTACATATTTTGCTGAAATCCAATTGTTCTTTTCCAGATTTTTTTCAAATTGTAATCCGTAGGCTGCACATTTTGAGGAAATTGCATCCAAATCCTCCAAATAAAAGCCACTTAATAAAAGTGTTCCCCCAGAAGTAAGGCACTCCACATAAACAGGAATATCTTCCATTAAAATATTGCGGTTGATGTTGGCCAAGATGACATTGTATTTTTTTCCCTTCAACAAACTACTATCACCTTGAAAGGCCTTAATGCTCTCACAGTCATTCCGTTCTATATTTTCTTGGGTATTTAGATAGCACCATTCGTCAATGTCTATGGCATCCACAGGTCCTGCCCCCTTCTTTTTGGCCAAAATGGCCAAAACCCCGGTTCCGCAACCCATGTCCAATACCGATTTCCCTTGGACATCCATATCCAGAATATGTTGGAGCATCATATGTGTGGTTTCATGGTGCCCGGTTCCAAAACTCATCTTGGGCTCGATCACAATATCGTACTCCACTTCAGCTACGGGGTGGAACGGAGCACGCACCATACACCTATCCCCGACAGTGATGGGATGGAAATTACGCTCCCATTCGGCATTCCAGTTTTGTTGTTGGATTTCTTTTTGGGTCCATGAAATTTCAAAACCGGGTTGCTGTAGGATAAAAAGTCCGTCCAAAATATCCTCCCGCCAATCCGATTTTAGGATATAGGCCAAAAGTCCGGTTTCGTTCTCCACAAAACTCTCAAACCCCACCTCTCCCAGTTCGGCAATCAAAATATCCGTTGCCGGTTGGACAGGTTCTATCGTAAAATCATACTCGAGATATACCAATCCCATAATTTCCGATCAAATGGCGTTGATGATGGCCACAAAGTCCGAAGCCACCAAGGAGGCTCCTCCGATCAATCCTCCATCTACATCGGGTTTGGAAAAAATCTCCTCGGCATTGCCCGGTTTCACACTTCCTCCGTAAAGGATGGATACCTCATCGGCAATGGAAGCATTATAAGCCTCCGCAATGGTTTTGCGGATAAAGGCATGCATTTCTTGCGCTTGCTCTGGGGAAGCCGTCTCTCCAGTGCCTATGGCCCAAACAGGCTCGTAGGCCAAAACGATGTTTTTCCAAGCGCTGGCCTCCAAATGGAACAATCCGTTTTTCAGTTGGCTTTCCACTACGGAAAAATGGTTGTCAGATTTCCGGTCCTCCAATTCTTCACCAAAACAAAAAATGGCCTTCAATCCCTTGGCAATAGCAGTGTCCATTTTCTTCGCCAACAGCTCATCGGTTTCGCCAAAGTAAGAACGGCGCTCAGAATGACCCAAAATAACGGTGTCCACATCCAGGTTCAACAGCATATCCGCGGAAATTTCACCGGTGTACGCCCCATTTTCAGCAAAATGCATGTTCTGGGCCGCCACTTTGATGGTGGAGGATTCCAAGCTTCGTTGGGCCGTTTCCAGGTTCACAAAAGTGGGGGCTACGATAACCTCCGCTTTGGTGTCGGGCAGTTTTGCGGAAAGTTCGGCCAACAAAGCCTCTGTCTCTTCCCTGTTCTTGTTCATCTTCCAGTTTCCTGCCACTATCTTCGTTCTCATGTTTTGTTGTTTTGTGGGTTATGTTTAAAGCGTAAGTTTATCTAAATCGTTATAATGCACCTTTTGCTGGATGGTGCCCTTTCTTAAAACCAATATTGCGGGATTGGAGCGCACAATGGTCTTCAATGTGGTCTCATCCGTAAAGTAAAAGTCGAAATCCAGCTTATATTTTTGTTCCACCTGATTGGCCAAATCGTCACTTGAGGCCGACATACCGATCACCGTATACCCTTTTTTCTTTGCTTCATTGGTCACTTGGGCCACTTCGGGGAAAAAATCGTAGTTGCTCTTGGCCAGATCATAGGCCACTACCATAATCAGCTTATCCTCCTCCAAAAGTTCGGCCGCATAATCTTGACCGTCCTTTTCAATGGTAAAATCATGGATGGGAGGTTCGTACCCCGCTTGAATCTGAGTGGTCTCCACATCTATAAACTCACCTTCCACACTAGGGTATTCCCCATTGGTGACTATGGTTTGCTCGCCTCCATTTACTTTGAAACGCCAAGCATATTCGTACAGGGGTTGTGGTGCATCGTCTGGCACCGTCATCCCCTCCTGAATGTTGGCGCCAATTTTATAAGGCCTGAAATCCACGGATGGCAAATGGTTCAACACATGGTTGGCAAATAACATACAGGCCAGCAAAGCTGCTCCTCCCACTATCCAGTTGGTTTTTGTATTGAAAAGTGGAGTGATGTATTTCCGTCCATAAAATAAAATCAGAATAAAAACCAACAGTATCACATCCTTGGTGAAAGATTCCCAAGGCGTCAGTTTTACGGCATCACCAAAACATCCACAATCGGTCACTTTATTGAAATAGGCCGAGTAAAATGTGAGGAAGGTAAAAAATACGATCATCAGCAAAAGACTCCAAACCGTAAGCTTCGGCTTAAACCCGATAAGGAGCAACACCCCCAAGATCACCTCAACGATCACTACAAAAATGGAAATGCCCAAGGCCATGGGCAGAAAAATGGGCAAGTCCAGTACACCGGGGCTAAAATATTCCTCCAATTTGAACGAAAACCCTACGGGGTCGTTCAGTTTAATGAGGCCACTGATAATGAAAAGCACTCCTACAAAGATTCTTGAAATCCAAACCAAATATTTCATGTGTGTTTCAAAATAAATTCCAACTTAGCAAAAACCTTAATCTGACACAAATCACACAAATTTTCACCAATGGATTGATGGTTATAGGTATGATATGTAATTGGCAAAAAACTCAACAGTCTTTTTTGTCTTAGTTCTTGACTCTTTTCCCTTTTCTCCTTAATACAATTACCCTTATCATCTTCTTTTATTTGGAATTTAGATGAATAAGTGCAAAGACCGCATAATTGATCATATCCTGATAGTTGGCATCCACGCCTTCGCTCACCAATGTGGCTCCTTGATTGTCCTCAATCTGCTTTACACGAAGCAACTTCTGTAAAATAAGGTCCGTCAATGAACTTACCCGCATATCGCGCCAGGCCTCTCCGTAATCGTGGTTTTTGTCTTCCATCAACTTTTTGGTGATGGCCACTTCGGCATCGTACAGGGCAATGGCTTCCTCGGCGGTCAGATCGGGTTGTTCGGCCACTCCTTTTTTAATCTGGATCAAGGCCATGATGGCATAGTTGATGATACCAATGAATTCCGATTGTTCACCTTCATCCACCTTTCGCACATCGTTCTGTTGAAGGCCACGGATGCGTTGGGCCTTGATGAAAATCTGATCGGTCAGGGAGGGTAGGCGCAAAATCCGCCAGGCGGTACCGTAGTCCTGTGCTTTTTTTAAAAACAATTCCCGGCAGGTATGGATCACCGCATCGTACTGTTGGGAAGTCTGCTGCATGTATTGTTGCTAATTTGCGTAAATTTCGTCCAAATAAAAGTGCTCTGGGCACTTTGCCAAAGATAGTGAAACCCAACAAAGGAGATATTTTTTATGACCATAAACTGTAAAGGTGAGCTTATAGATCTTACGGTGCCCAAAGTGATGGGCATTCTTAACCTTACCCCGGATTCTTTTTTTGATGGTGGAACGTACAAGGATGAGAGTTCCATATTGAATCAGGTGGATTACATGTTGAACCATGGGGCCACCTTTATTGATATGGGTGCCTATAGCTCACGCCCTGGAGCGGAACATGTGAATGAGGATGAGGAGTTGAAGCGCATGCTACCGGTCATTGAATTGATCCTAAAAAAATTCCCAGATACCTTGATCTCTGTGGATACCTTCCGGAGCAAGGTCGCCTCGGAAAGTTTGGAACGGGGTGCGGCCATCATCAATGATATTTCCGCAGGCAATTTGGATACGGAAATGTTCCACACGGTCACCAAATTTCAAGTACCCTACATCATGATGCACTTGAAAGGCACTCCACAATCCATGCAAAAAGAGGCCACCTATACCGATTTGATCAAAGATCTTCGACATTACTTTTCCGAAAAAGTGCAGGAAGCCACTTCCCAAAAAATAAATGACATCATCATAGACCCCGGCTTTGGCTTTGCCAAGACCACCGAACAAAACTACACCTTGTTGAACCACTTGGATCTTTTCAAGACCTTTGACCTTCCCCTTTTGATTGGGTTGAGTCGAAAATCCATGATCTATAAAGTATTGGATTCCAATCCAAAGGAAGCTTTGAACGGCACAACCGCCCTTCACACCATTGCCCTGCTGAAAGGGGCAAATATTATCCGGGCGCATGATGTCAAGGAGGCTATGGAATGTGTGAAACTGGTATCGGCCTTAAAAGCCAATGCCCTCTAGTTTTTGGTTCTTCTATTTTTGCTAATTTTACAAAAACACCGCGGTTGGATTTTCTAAATTTTCTCGAGTTTAAAATCACAGATATCATAGACATTGTCTTAGTGGCCGCGCTACTGTACTACGTGTACAAATTGGTACGAGGCACTGTGGCCATCAATATCTTTATTGGAATCGTCATTGTTTGGGCCTTGTGGAAGCTCACGGAACTGCTGCAAATGAAAATGATCAGTAGCATGGTGGGTGGGTTCATGAACATTGGGCTTATTGCCTTGATCATTGTATTCCAGCAAGAAATCCGGAAATTTTTATTGATGATCGGTTCCACAAACCTTGCTTCCAAGCGAAGCTTTATCCGTCATTTCAAGTTTTTGAAACAGGAAGCCATGCCCTCGGACACGGATGTGGATGCCATTGTTGGCGCCTGCGACCGTATGGCCGACACCAAGACAGGGGCCATCATTGTAATAGAGCGCAACAATTCCTTGGATATTGTCAAGTCTACCGGGGATGTCATGAACATTGAGATCACCCAACCTATTCTGGAAAGTATTTTCTTCAAGAACAGCCCGCTCCATGACGGCGCCATAGTGATCCAGGACAATTTTATTACGGCCACTAGGGTAATTTTGCCCGTCTCCAATGACCGCAACATTCCGTTGCGTTTTGGTTTGAGACATAGGGCCGCCGTAGGCATAACGGAGAAAACAGATGCCATTTGTTTAGTGGTGAGTGAGGAAACCGGTTCTATCTCCTACATTAAAAATGGGGAATTCATTCCTTTTAAAAATTTGGATGAGCTGACTGCCCTCATCAAAAAAGATTTAGGGTAATGCATTGTAAAAATTGCCATACCAGTTTAAACCCTGACTATGGTTATTGCCCTTCTTGTGGAGCCAAAGTAATCCGTAATAGATTGACCTTAAAAAGTGTGACCCAGGATTTGGGCTATCTGGTCTTTAATCTGGACAATACGCTATTCAAAACTTTTGGACATCTCTTCACACAACCGGAGCGCGTCATTACTGGCTACATCTCCGGAACCCGAAAAAAATACATGAGTCCAATCAGCTACTTTGCCATAGCCATAACGTTGGTTGGAATTCTGTTTTTTGTGCTTCGGAGTGTATACCACATTGATTTGACACCGGGTAACCTCACCAGCAACGGGAAGACACCAAACATGGATTACATATTCGACTATCAGAGTATCATCACCTATCTGATTGTCCCCATGTATGCGTTGATGACGTGGTTCCTTTTTTTCGACAGGAAGAAATTAAATTTCACGGAACATTTGGTTGCCAATGCCTATATAACCGGGCAAGTCTCCATTGTTCAAGTACTTGTTTGCCTGCCCCTATTTGGGTTGACAAACATGAGATATGACCTTTTTACCTGGATTTTTTTGTTCCTGACAATAACCTATCAGTTCCATGTATTCAAAAAAATATACCACATTGGATTTTGGAGCACTTTTCTCCGTGGTTTTTTCTACCTAATTCTCTTTGTTATCCTTATGCTGGTCATTGGAACACTGATCCTGTTCGTTTCCATGGCGGCAGGGCGAATATCCATCGAAGATTTTAGGACATAGGATCAGGCAACTTCTTCGGCCAGGAACTGTGCCTCATATAGGTCGCTGTAATACCCTCCTTTTTTCACAAGCTCTTTATGGGTGCCTATTTCAACGATTTGCCCTTGATCCATGACAATGATCTTACTGGCTTTTTTAATGGTAGCGAGTCGGTGGGCAATGATGATGGATGTTCTTCCTTCAGTAATCTTGTCCGTGGCCTGTTGTATCAATTGCTCGGAATAGGTGTCCACGGAGGACGTGGCCTCATCCAAGATCAAAATGCTGGGATTGCTTACATAGGCCCGCAAAAAGGCAATCAATTGGCGTTGTCCACTGGAAAGCATAGACCCCCTTTCCTTCACATTGTATTGGTATCCGCCAGGAAGGCTGGAGATAAAATCATGCACCCCTATTTGTTTGGCGGCATCCTCTATCTGGGACACGGTTATGGACTCATCACGAAGTGAAATATTATGGGCTATGGTGTCCGCAAACAGGAATACATCTTGCAGCACAATAGCAATATGGGACCTAAGGGATTTCAGGGTATAGTCCTGAATATTCATACCATCCACTAAAATCGAACCTGAATTGATCTCGTAAAAGCGGTTGAGCAGGTTGATGATGGTGGACTTTCCGGCTCCCGTTGCCCCAACAATGGCCACGGTCTCTCCCGCGTCCACTTTGAACGAAATACCATGGAGTACTTCTTCATCCTTAATATAACCAAACCGTACATCTTTGAACTCAATATCTCCTTTGACTTCTGCCTTCTCCACATCGCCTTCATCGGCAATATGGCTATCCGTATCCAAAATCTTGAACACCCGGTTGGCAGCCACCATTCCCATTTGAAGGGTATTGAACTTATCGGCAATCTGTCGCAATGGTCGGAACAAAAGGTCCATCAGAAAAAAGAAGGCAAAAATGGAACCCGTATCATTAAGGGCCACATTTTCAATATTCTGTATCACCCCAAAATAAACCACCATTCCAATTCCTATGGAATAGGATATCTCGGCAACTGGGAAGAAGATGGAGTTGTACCAAACCGTCTTGAGCCATGCATTCTGATGTTTCTCGTTGATGGCCCTGAACTTTTCCTTTTCGATTTCCTCCCGGTTAAAAAGCTGAACGATCTTCATTCCGGCGATGCGCTCCTGTACAAAGGAATTGAGGTTGGCCACTTGCGAACGGACCTCAATAAACGCCACTTTCATGGCTTGCTGGAACAAGCGCGTAGCGATCAAGATCACGGGTAAGATGGCAAACACGATCAAGGCCAGTTTCCAATTGGTGTATAACATAATGGCCGCACCCAACAACATTTTGAGCACATCGGCCACGATCATAAAAAATCCTTGACTGAAAATTTCACCGATACGTTGCATATCCGCCACGGCCCTTGTGACCAAAACCCCAATGGAGGAGTTGTCAAAATAGGTCATCTTAAAGCTCATCATCTTTTCAAAAAGACGGATACGGATATCCTTGATCACGGATTCTCCCAAAAGGTTGGCGTAATAGCTGAACAAAAGTTGTGTGACCACCTGCCCCACCAAGACGGCCAACATAAAAAGTATGGTGGTCAACAATTTTTGACTGTCCTTGTTCTCCAAGGCCTCGTTGACGATGTCCCGCACCAAGATGGGAATTTCCACCGCAAAAGCTGCTGAAAGTATGGCCGCAAGTGCCACTACCCAAAAGATACCCCTGTAGGGCTTGGTGTGTGCAAAAATCCGTTTGAACAGACCAAAATCAAATGCTTTTCCTATTTCGTCACTTTTGCTCATCAAATAGTTCTTTTGGATATAAAACCTTGGTCAAATATAATCCTTTTGCCGGGACGGATACCCCTGCCTCTCCCCTATCCTTGCTCTGCAATATTGTGTTGATATCCTCAGGGTTTATCTTCCCCATCCCCACATCCAATAAAGTTCCTACTATGGCCCTGACCATGTTCCTCAAAAAACGATCTGCCGTGATGGTGAACACCCATTTATCATCCTTCTTTTCCCAAGCAGCCTCTTTCACGTCGCACAAAAAGGTCTTTACATCGCTATTGGATTTGGAAAAACACTCAAAATCCTTATGCCCCAATAAAAGGGTTGCGGCTTGGTTCATCGCTTCCAAATCCAAGGGATGCTTTGCATAATGTGCAAAGTCGAAATAAAAGGGGTTCTTTTCCTGAACCAACCAATATTCATAGGTCCGTTCAACGGCATCAAATCGGGCATGGGCTTCGGGCTTCATCCCATATATCTGTTGAACAGAAATATCTTCGGGCAAAAAAGCATTGAGTCGATACTCCAATTCCTCCCGATCCCCAATCCCATCAAAATCGAAATGGGCAAACATCTCCTTGGCATGCACACCGGTATCGGTCCTGCCCGCCCCCACGACACTTACTTCTTGTCGCAAAAGAGTGGACAAGGCTTTCTCAAGCACTTCCTGCACGGTAATGGCATTGGGTTGGTTCTGCCATCCATGGTATGCTTTCCCGAAATAGGAAAATTGGATAAAATATCTCAAAGGGATCCCTTACTTTTAAGTCGTTAAAGATAATCCAATCCCCTCCAACACGAACCCAAGCCCTATTTTTTAGCATATTTTTAGCGTTATGACCAAGATTCTTTTACTCTCGGACACCCATGGACACATGGATTCCACCATCTTAAAGTATGCGGCACAGGCCGATGAAATATGGCATGCAGGCGACATTGGAAGCTTGGAGGTGACCGACCAATTGGAGGCCTTAAGACCTGTTCGCGGGGTACATGGCAATATTGACGACCATGTGATTCAAAAGGAATTTCCAGAAAACAACAGGTTTATGTGCGAGGGGGTGGATGTATGGATCACACATATAGGGGGCTATCCGAACAGATATAATGTCAGGGTACGCGATGAGATTCGCCACAATCCCCCAAAACTCTTCATCTGTGGGCATTCCCATATCTTAAAGGTGATGAACGACAAAAAACTGGGACTGCTCCATATGAATCCAGGAGCGTGTGGCAAACATGGGTTCCATCAAGTACGGACCATGCTACGGTTTGTGATCGATGGAGATAAAATATCCGATCTGGAGGTGATTGAATTGGGACAACGGTAACCTAAAAACAAAAATCCCGACCTAGGCCGGGATTTTCTTCGCACTAATACTACTAAGATGTTAGGTTTAACGTAAGCGATCAACAGATTTTACAAGATCTTCATCCTTTTTGATAGCCCTGTTGGCCAGGACCAGAAAAACGATAGAAAATACAGGAATCAGCATCCCAATACCCTTCTCAGAGACCTGGGTCTCTCCGGATAGACTTAGCGACCGATAAACGAAAAATCCTAGTAAAAAAAGGTTCAATATCATATTCAATCTGTTTACCACAAATTGATTTTGTCTGTTTTTATACATTAAAATGGATACTACGGCCAGGACCGCAGACACATAAAACACAATGCTGACCAACACTTCATCTTGGGCATAGATTTCCGCCCCATCAACCGTTACCCACAAATTCAGAAAAAAGGGAAGTACCCCCGTCAACAGGGCCACTACCAGTAAAAAAAACGTCTGAATCCGTTGAATCATTGTGCAAATTGCTTTGGAAATGCAAAAATAGGCGTCTTTTTGAAAAATGAGCCCTTATTCTTAAAAAATAATTTGTATACTTGTGGCGTTATTAGCGAAGTACTTACCCAGGAAATCTTTCCTCCAGTAGCACCCCAATAACTTTTACTTCAATTATTTTCAGATTTAGACACGTTTAACTTATTCATCACTTAATGTTCGAGATTTCAGATCTAAAAGCTAAAAAGCTTCCTGAACTGCAAGAAATTGCAAAGGGCCTTAATGTTCCCAAATTCAAGTCCTTAAAGAAACTGGACTTGGTATACCAAATTCTTGATGTACAGGCATCCAACCCAAAAGCGGTAGTAGAGAGCGCAGCTGCTCCTGAGAAAAAAGCTGCAACTCCCAAACCCCGACGCGAAAGAACTCCACGCCCCAAGGCGCAAGCTCCTGCCCAGGAGCAAAAAAACACCCCCAAAGAAACCACTGAGAATGTAAAAGAAACAGGTTCCGAGGAGAAAAAAGAGGAAAACAAAGTACATGCTCCCAAAAAAGAGCACAAACAGAACAGTCCACAAAAAGGGCAAAACAACAGGAGAAACAACCAACACCAAAAAAGCAATTCGCACGACAAAAAGAACAATAATTTTGACAAAGACTTGAAAAACAGGTACAAAGAGCCTGAATTTGAGTTTGATAGCATTATTGAGAGCGAAGGTGTATTGGACATCATGCAAGACGGATATGGGTTCTTGCGTTCTTCGGACTACAACTACCTTTCCTCTCCCGATGATATTTATGTATCGCAATCCCAAATTAGATTGTTTGGTCTAAAATCTGGAGATACGGTTTTAGGAAACATTAGACCTCCGAAAGAAGGTGAAAAATATTTCCCTTTGATCAAGGTGAACAAAATCAACGGTTTGGACCCACAAGTGGTTCGTGATCGTGTTGCTTTTGAGCACTTGACCCCTTTGTTCCCAAAGGAAAAATTTAAATTGGCAGAAAGACAGAGCACTATCTCAACAAGAATCATGGATTTGTTCTCCCCCATTGGTAAAGGGCAACGTGGTATGATCGTATCACAGCCCAAAACGGGTAAGACCATGCTCTTGAAGGATATCGCCAATGCCATTGCCGCCAACCATCCTGAGGTATACCAGATTATCCTGTTGATTGACGAACGTCCTGAAGAGGTCACCGACATGCAACGTAATGTACGTGGCGAGGTGGTCGCCTCTACCTTTGACAAGGAGGCTTCCGAGCACGTGCGCGTAGCCAATATTGTATTGGACAAAGCCAAAAGATTGGTGGAATGCGGTCATGATGTGGTTATCCTTTTGGATTCCATCACACGTTTGGCCCGTGCCTACAATACGGTACAGCCTGCTTCCGGAAAGGTATTGAGTGGTGGTGTTGATGCAAACGCCCTACACAAGCCCAAAAGGTTCTTTGGTGCTGCCAGGAATATTGAGAATGGTGGGTCTCTTTCCATCATCGCCACAGCATTGACAGAGACCGGTTCCAAAATGGACGAGGTTATCTTTGAGGAATTCAAGGGTACGGGTAACATGGAACTTCAGTTGGATAGACGTATTTCCAACCGAAGGATCTTCCCTGCCATCGACCTTATTTCTTCCTCTACGCGAAGAGATGATTTGCTATTGGATGAAAATACCATTCAACGTATGTGGATCATGCGCAAGTATTTAGCGGACATGAACCCGGTTGAGGCCATGGAATTCATGGAACAGCGCATAAAGCAAACCAGGAACAACGAAGAGTTCCTATTGACTATGAATGAATAGTTATTTTTTTTTAAAATACTGTAATTCAATAATTTAAAAACCCTCAGGAAAATTCCTGAGGGTTTTTTCTTTACCCGTTTTAAAGAAAAAGCATATCTTTAAATCGTTTCCTCAAAACCGAACTTTAATACTTTGAAAAGATGAAAAAAAACAGAAAAATAGCAGCTATTGGTCTAGGTGCTTTTTTACTCATGCTTGGAGCGTGTCAGCAAGCTCCAAAAAAGGAAGAATCCACAGAATCCAATGCCGCTGAACAATCCCAAGAAAGGATTGAGCCCCCCAAAGGAATCATTTCCTTGGAAGAATCAAAGTCCCTTTACGACAATTACACCAAGAACAGGGCTGAAATCATTCAACAGTTTGAAGCAGAACGCAGCCCGGAAAGCAAGTTTGAAGTTGCCCGGTTCACCGCATTCAGCTACGAAGAAATCAAACAATACATGGCTTTCTTGGAGCAAGAAGCCCAAAATGCCCAAGTGGACATTTCTTCGCTTCGTTTTTATTTTGCCAATTATCCAGACCAGGAAGATTTCCCCGATGGGAAAAAAATTGTGCATCCCAGACAGAACTCACTTTTTATCGTTCCCGCCATGAAAGCGGATGGCGGTGAATACGGGTTCTATATTGGTGCTGATGGCAAAGCAAAACTCATCAAGAATGCCGTAGGGCAAACCGAAGTGGGTAGCACCATCGACAACAAACAAAAATCGCAGGCCAGTTTTGTTCCCAGCCTTAGTAGCCCCGCAAGTACCGCAGGAGAACAAAGCCTTGCCTTAAATAGAGGGAACTCATCCCCTCCACCATGGACTGATTATTAATTAATAGACCGTCATGGTCCAAGAGCTCTACACTTTTTTAAAGGATCAGTACTACCTTCCTTTGTACTTGTTGACATGGCTGATATCGGTATTTACCTATAGACGGTATTTTGATACCGTCTTGAAATACTTTCCCATGTTCATTGCCTACACCTTCTTTACGGAGTTGCTAGGCTATTTTATAAAGTATCATGAAGATTTTCAGTTCTTCTCAGATGAGCGGTATGCTTGGCGCAATATTATCATCTACAACATCTACCAAATCATCGCATTTCTGTTTTTTTGCCGGATATATTATAAAACCATTCAATCCAAGCAGTATAAAAAATGGATACAATACGGGGTTATTCTGATGCTATTGGGGTATGTGGTAAACATTTTCTTTAAAAACCCCTTTTATGAAGGCCTCTTCTATGGAGATATTGTGGGGTCTTGGGTTTTGATCATGAGCATCATTCTTTACTTTAAGGAAAAAAGGCGGGAAATCAATCCCTATCCGCAAAAGAACAACCTGTTGTTTTGGATAAGTTTGGGCAGTCTCATCTTTTATCTGACAGTACCCTATATATTGATGATTGGCCACACCAATGCAAACCTGTGGTTCTATTTACATTTGCGAAGCGCCCTACTCTTCCTCATTCTGACCATGTACATCTTTTTTATCATTGGTTTGTTGTTGGGTCAGCGAAAAGCCTTCCGTTGAACATATCCAAAGAAGAGAAAAGTCCAAACCATAAAAAAAGCTCCCAATATGGGAGCTTTTTTATACTGAATCATGGCCAATGTTACATTCCTGCAACTCTGCTCATCAATTTGCTTTTCAAGTTGGAAGCCTTATTGGTGTGGATGATATTCTTCTTTGCCAATTTATCGATCATTCCAACAACGGTAGGCAACAAAGCCTCTGCAGCTTTCTTGTCTTCTTCGTTACGCAATTTCTTGATGGCATTACGCACGGTTTTGTGCTGATACCTGTTGCGCAAGCGTACTGCTTCGTTTCTTCTGATTCTCTTTAATGCTGACTTATGGTTTGCCATTGCCTAAATTTATACTTTCTAAATCCTTTTTTTTGTAGCCCGTAGGGGAATCGAACCCCTGTTACCAGGATGAAAACCTGGCGTCCTAACCCCTAGACGAACGGGCCGTAATTAATTTGAAAACCTGATCAAAGACCAGCGTTTTCCAGTATTCCATTGAACTTTGTAGCCCGTAGGGGAATCGAACCCCTGTTACCAGGATGAAAACCTGGCGTCCTAACCCCTAGACGAACGGGCCATAAGGTTGCACAATTGCGGATGCAAAAATACAACTATTTTTAAGTCTTGCAACAGTAATTATTATTTTTTGCACCTACTTAATAGGCCTTTGCAAACAATACCCTTTGGGTTGATGGTTTTCCTGTTACCATGCAGACTCCTTCTTCCTTTTCCACATTCAACGGAATGCAGCGAATGGTAGCCTTGGTCTCTTCTTTTACCCGCTCTTCGGTTTCGGCCGTTCCGTCCCAATGTGCGGAAACAAATCCACCCTTTTCCTCAATCACCCGCTTGAACTCCTCGTAGCTATCCACCTGGGTGATATGATCTTTTCTATATGCCAGGGCCTTATTATAAATGTTCTCTTGGATGTCATCCATGAGCGACACCACCTTTTCCACAACATCTTCCGCCTTTACAGACTCTTTTTGCATGGTATCCCTACGGGCCACTTCATAGGTTCCATTTTCCAAATCGCGTTGCCCAACGGCCAAACGCACGGGAACCCCTTTCAACTCATATTCATTGAACTTGAATCCCGGTTTATGGGTATCCCTTTTATCATATTTAACGGAAAGTCCCTTGGAACGCAGTTCTTTTACCAAGGGTTCCACTTTATCGGAAATGGCATCCAGTTGGTCCAATCCTTTATAAATGGGCACGATCACCACTTGAATGGGTGCCAGTTTCGGCGGAAGCACCAAACCATTGTCATCACTGTGTGTCATGACCAAAGCTCCCATAAGTCGTGTGGAAACCCCCCATGAGGTAGCCCATACATATTCTTGTTTTCCTTCTTTATTGGCGAATTTCACATCAAATGCCTTGGCAAAGTTCTGCCCCAAAAAGTGAGAGGTCCCTGCTTGGAGCGCCTTTCCATCTTGCATCAATGCCTCGATACAGTAGGTTTCCTCCGCTCCTGCAAAACGCTCACTAGCCGTTTTGGTCCCCTTCATTACCGGAACACCCATATGCTCCTCAACAAACTCGGCATATACGTTCATCATCTGCTCCGCTTCGGCCACGGCTTCTTCCCGAGTGGCGTGTGCCGTATGGCCTTCCTGCCATAAAAACTCCGCCGTGCGCAAAAAGAGACGCGTACGCATTTCCCATCGCACCACATTGGCCCATTGGTTCACCATGATGGGCAAATCGCGATAGGACTGCACCCATCTTCTATACGTATCCCAGATAATGGTTTCAGAGGTAGGGCGCACAATGAGTTCCTCCTCCAACTTGGCATCCTCGTCCACTATGATCCCACTACCATCTTCTGCATTCTTCAGACGATAGTGTGTTACCACTGCACATTCCTTCGCAAAACCTTCTACGTGACTTGCTTCCTTACTTAAGTAAGATTTCGGAATGAATAAGGGGAAATAGGCATTCTCATGACCTGTTTCCTTGAACATTTTATCCAATTGGGCCTGCATCTTTTCCCATATGGCATAGCCATAGGGTTTAATCACCATACACCCTCTAACTCCCGAATTCTCAGCCAAATCTGACTTTACGACAAGTTCATTATACCATTTGGAATAATCCTCTGCTCTACTCGTTAAATTTTTACCCATCTACTATAGTTTGGCACAAAACTTGTGATTTCATTAGCAAAATAATTCGGTAAAACTAGTTATTTTTAATATGTTCAACAATAAAAATTGCGCAATGATAAAGTTACTACCCCACAGAAAATTTCAAGCTCTTGCCATACTCCCAGTGGCCACCCTCCTTGTGGCTTCCTGTGGATCGTATCAGCAAGCTTCGTATTACGAAGATGGCATTTATTCCAGCGGTGACCGCGTGGTCCGTGTAGAGAAAAAATCTGCAGAGGCCATGCGCATTGAGGAACAGGAACAAAACATATATGGCGATTATTTTGGCCAAAAGGCTGATGAATATGCTGAAATATTGGACGAGGAAATCTTCACTGATATTGACAGCTATTCCAGTCAAATGCAAAACGATACCATTCCATTAGGCGAACAAACCGAATATTTCTCCTACAACAATACCTATAATGGCAATCCTGGATGGGGGGACAACCCTACCAGTCTTACCATCAATGTGTACGACAACAATTGGGGATGGGGCGGCTATTACGGCTGGAACGACCCTTATTGGAGTTTTGGCTGGGGCTATCCCTACTACAGTTGGGGATGGGGCTGGAACAGACCATGGAGATATAACCGTTGGGGCTGGGGATATGCAGGTTACTACGGCTGGGGTGGTTACCCCTACTATGGTGGCTGGGGATACGCAGGCTACTATGGTGGTTGGGGCGGATACTACAACTACGGCTGGAGACCCTATTATAACAACAACTATTACGGCAGAAACTATGCCTATAATCGAACTCGCAGGGGGTACAACACCATTCCCGGTACAACCCTTAGAAGAAGTTCCAATTTGGCCGCCAGGACCAGAACAAGTGGATACACCTCAAGATACAGGACGGACAGTGGACGCTCCAATTTGAGTAGAAGAACGGCTACTTCCTCAAGAAGCTCCAGAACTTATAGCGGTTTGGGCTCAAGAAGAACCGTAAGTGCCGATGCCATAGCACGGAACAGGGATTACAGAAGCAGTAGAAGTACGCGGACCACTCCCAGATATAGCAATGGTGGTTCCAGTACATACCGATCTTACGGAAGCTCTCCTTCCACAAGAAGCAGTGGCACTTACAGACGAAGCGGGACCGTGAACCGTAGTTCTTCCTCACCAAACTATCGCAGCTCAGGAAGAAGTACAAGAAGCTACCAATCCTCCAGAAGTAGTGCTCCAAGTCGAAGCAACTACAGCAGGTCTTCTTCTGGATCAAGTTCAAGAAGCAGTGGCTACCGAAGCAGTGGCTCCAGTTCCAGAAGTAGTGGAAGCTATAGAAGTTCCGGTAGTAGCTCCAGAAGTTCTGGAGGTAGATCTAGCGGTGGCTCGCGCTCATCAGGAAGAAGTGGCGGAAGACAGTAAATCCCAGAAATCCATCTTAACTCATTAAAAAATTGAAAATGAAACGAATCTCAACTTTCATAATGGTATTGGCATGCACTTTTGCAACGGCACAAACCATAGACGATGTCTTGCGATACAGCACCGAAAATATTCAGGGAACGGCCAGGTTCCAAGCCATGGGTGGTGCATTTGGCGCACTTGGTGGCGATTTATCGGCCTTAAATGTGAACCCTGCCGGCTCTGCGGTATTCAATTTCAGTGAACTGAGCGTCACCGGATCCAACTACCACAGAAACAATGACGCCCTTTTTGGGAACAGCCTTCGAAATACCACAGACAATTCATTGGAATTCAATCAAATTGGAGGGGTTTTGGTTTTCAAATCCGCAAACAGTCCATGGCAGAAACTTGCATTGGCCTTCAACTATGACATGGTCCAAAACTTTGACGACAAATTTGTTGCTGAAGGAAATACCGCTTTGGGCATAGATAACTACTTCTTAAACTTTGCGCAAGGACAAGCCCTAGGCCCCTTGCGTGTACAACAAGGTGAATATATAGAGGATGCCTATCTGGACATTGGTTCCAGTCTTGGATTTGGTGCCCAACAAGCCTTTCTCGGGTTCCAAGCAGGTATTATTGAACCTACCGCGGACGATGATAACAACACTTCCTATTTTTCCAATGCGGAATACAACAGTGTCAATCAGGAATACCGACAAAGCACCAGCGGCTACAATAGCAAGTTTACCGTGAACTTTGCGGGGCAATACCAAGAAAACCTTTATTTGGGAGCTTCCTTGAACTTCCATAATATTTTGTACGATAGAGTCACTTTTATGGATGAAACTGGATACGATCAGGATTCACCCGTGCAATTCACCACCTTTGACAATCTTTTGCACACAGAGGGATATGGATTTTCCTTCAGTTTGGGCGCCATTGCCAAATTGAACGAAAGTGTCCGTGTTGGCGGTAGCTATCAATCTCCTACCTGGTATGAGTTGACGGACGATACCTCGCAGCGCATCAACTCTTCTTTAGCGGTATCGGACATTAATTATATTGACTTCGGCATCGTGAACCTCTACGAAGAATATCGAATCAAGACTCCAGGTAAACTTACCGGAAGCGTTGCGATTGTATTTGGGCAGGATGGCCTCTTGAGTTTTGACTATGGATACCAAGACATGTCCCAAGCGGAGCTCAGACCTACATCAGATCCAAATTTTTCTTCGGAAAACGATTTTATCGCTGATGCCTTGGGCGTGGCGAACACCTATCGATTGGGCGGGGAATTCCGCATTGATGAAGTAAGTTTGAGAGCGGGATATCGCTATGAGCAAAGTCCTTATGAAGATGGAGAGATCATTGGAGACCTGAATGGTTTCTCTGGAGGTATTGGCTACAGCTTTGGCGGAAGCAGACTGGATTTGGCCTTTAGCCGAACAGAACAGGATGTAAATACCTTCCTGTTTGATTCCGGTATCAACAGCGCTGCCATGATCAATAGGATCAACACCAATATCTCCTTGGGATATACGGTCAAGTTCTAACGTAACGTATTTTGAAAAAACACAAGGTCGGAGGAATTCCGGCCTTTTTCTTTTTAGCGCACTAGGGAAAAGTGTCTGCGAACGGACCGCGCCACCAATACGCCCTCGTCGTCACGATCATATTCCAGCTTAAACCAATAGTCCGAAGAAGGCAAGTCCCTTCCATTGAACGTACCATCCCAACCGGCATTGATATCCAACTGTTTCAACAGCTTGCCATAGCGGTCAAAGATGAATACCGTTGGATTGGACAACTGGTCAATACCATACACATTCCAATTGTCGTGCACCCCATCCCCGTTGGGTGTGAAGAACTTGGGATAGCCCACCACCAAAAACGGAATCGGGTCCGACATGCCGCATCCGTTCTTATCATTGATGACCACCTCGTTCATTCCAGGAGGCACATCCATAAAAATAGGGTCGTCCTGAAACTCCCCACCATTGATGGCATATTCATAATCCCCATCGCCGTCAGGTACAAACTCAACATTATAGGGATCGGTTTGGTCGCTGTATACCAAATCATCCAGAATGGTTACCGTTAAACTTGGGATACCGTAATACGTAATTAAAATATCATCCGTAATGGGAGCACCAAAGGTGTGTTCAATGGTTACTCGATATCGTCCGGAATTGGGGCTGGTCACCGTATATTCCACCTCAGTAGGGCCGCTGGCCAGAACGGTTTCATAGGTTCCATCATCATCAGCATCAAGTTCCCAAGTCACGTTGGTAATATTGGGTCCGGCAGGAGAGTTTAGTGCACTCAAAACAATATCAGGATCACCTTCACAGGCCGAAATATCCAAACCCAAAAATTCATCCCGAAGGGTACAATCCAAGGCCGTATCTTGATCATTATCCACCGAAGTCCCTGTAAATGTCAGGATAAACGATTCGGGGTCATCATCAAAATTGGTGTTATAATTGTTGATGTACAAGTAGTAGATTTCACCTGCGGTGACATTTAGCCATTCATCATAAGTATTTTGGCTCTGCTTTACAAAGGGAGCCCCTTCCCTACCATCCACAGGGTTAATTCCAATCCCTGTAAAACCGGTATCATTGGTCTCGTAATTACATCGAATGGGTTGGGCCGTTCCATCACCCACTATGGTACAAAAGTTTTGTCCCGTGGTCTGGTCAAAAGGTCCATATACCGCAAAATCCCACTCTGCCGTGATAATGCCACCTGGGCTTGGAAGCGCTTCAATATCAAATCCAATTTGCCCGTCGGTACCTGCCCTAAAAACATACCAGCCTGTATTGTGCTCAATATTGGCGGAGCTATTGCTCCCTTTCTCCAAACAGCCGGTCTGAATAATTACCTCGGGGTCAAAATCGTCAATATCCCCACTCCCATCGGTGGTTCCCATAATAGGGGCATCTGCACACACAGGAATAGCTGTTCTACAATCTGGGGAGTTTTGAGCGCTTGCTGCCAAGAAGGAAAGTAAAAAGCAACATACAGCGCTAAATAGAGCTCTCATAGAATTTTTGGGGCTAAAGGTTATGCTACATATAACCTCTATAACTCCATAGTAAGCTCTTTTAGTATTTTTTGTCGAAAAAATATGCCGTTAATCGATGAAATGCATTTCCGCTACCGCACCAAAGAAAAATGGCTCTGCAGATATTTGGCGTTCACTCGATTACCGTTATCATCCAGATAGGACAATTTGAACCAATAATCGGTAGAGGGCAATGGCTGACCATTCAAGTTTCCGTCCCATCCGGCATCGAACTCGGTCATTTGTTTGATCAATTTACCATAACGGTCATAAATAGTGACTATGGGCGAACTCAATTCTGAAAGACCTTCCACATGCCACTGTTCGTTGAGCACATCTCCGTTTGGCGAAAAGCTGGACAGATAGCCCACGACCACAATATCTTCCTTGACCTCACCGCACCCATAAATATCGCGCATGGTGACTTCATGCCTTCCGGGAAGCACATCTTCAAAGGTATTGCTGGACTGAAAATCCCCATCATCCAATCGGTATTCCAGTTCGGTATTGCTTTCCGTGATGATCCTAACCGTATTCCTCGGTTTAAAGTCATCGATTTCCACGTCAGTTATCACCGGTAATTCGGAAATATTCACGGTAATGGTCTTAGTGGTTTCGCAAGAGGAACCACTGGAGGTATGGGTCACGGTGACCGTGTATTCCCCTTCTTGGGATACCATAATACTTGGACTTTGTTCCCCGGTACTCCATTGATAGGTAAAGTTGGGATTGGGCATGGTTTCCCCAATGACAATGGCACCAGCCCCTTCACAAATCACCATTTGCTCCGAAAAGGTCAGTTCAGGAACCTCAATGGCGTCCAACAGAAAACTTTCGGACGTATCATAACAATCCGGATTGGCCAACGAGGTAGTCCGTACATAAACGGTTTCTTGCCCCGGGCTTTTGGCGTATTGCTTTTCCAGCGGATTAATTCCTGCATCGGCATCGGCCTGCGAACTATGGTAGCTCACTATAAAATCGTTCGGGTCTTGGGAGCCCAAGGCCTCCGTATCCTTTATGGAAAGGTCAAAAATCGTATCGGGCGTATGGCAAAAAGCCACATCACTCATGGTGTTGGTTACAGGGACTGCATTGAATCCCACTTGGACATCACTTATAATGGTTCCGGTACCGGTTGTGACCACAACCCGATATTGCGCGGAATTGGGCACAGTGTAGGTAGAAGCATTTGCCCCAGAGATCAATTGAAATCCACCGCCCGCATCCCTATACCACTCATAACTTACCGCACCAGAGGTGCTGGCATCCAACACTACGGTTTCATCAGCACAAGCGGCGATAGGCGGTCCCAAAAGATTGTTGATGATGGAACAGTCCAAAGCATCGTAGGGGTTGGTCAACCAAATTTCACCGGTAAACTGTATGGAAAATCCAGAATTGACATTGCTGAAGTTATTGATGAAAAGATAATAATCCTGCCCAGCTTCTACTTGGAGCCAGTCTTCATAATGGACGGATTCCTCATCACCGGTCGGGTCCTCACCCACCCCAATAAACCTTTTGGAGTCACTATTATCAAAAAAATTGCAACGGACAGGTTCCCCCAACGCATTACAATCACTGGCTTGGTAGAGTGCAAAATCCCAATCTTCCAAACTATTATGTCCAATATTGAACCCCAATTGCCCTGAAGCATTAGTACGAAAACGGTACCATGCGGAGTTGGATTCTATGGTGCCCGAAACAGTCTGTTCCAAGCATCCGCTGGAAGCGGCCCCATTAAAATCATCTGCACCAAAATCATTGGTCCCCCCGTTAACGGGCGTATTGTTACAAATGGGAATGGCAGTGGCACAATCCGGCGATACTTGGGCATATCCAATTTGCCCAACAAGGCAACAAAATAGTATTTTTAAAAAGGGTTTCACCATAAAAGACTGTAGGTTTGGGCATTATAAAAGTAGAAAGTCCCCCTCCTTAACAATAATTTATGTTGTCAAACCTCCGCTATCAGATGTTAAATAGTTCATTAATGTATATCTTTGCTTTCTTGAAGAAACAGCTATGAAAATAGAGCAGGCATTGGAAGAACAGTATGAAGATAGGGGCAACGATCATGTTGGCTCTTCAACCGAGACCCCTATGAGGGAAGATGCTTTTGTATTGAGCGATGAGGAAAAAATTGAACGGATACAGAAAAGTGTACGTGAAATTATGTTGACCTTGGGTCTTGATTTGGATGATGACAGTTTGGCCGGCACCCCTAAGCGGGTCGCCAAGATGTACGTAAAGGAAATTTTTGGCGGACTGCACCCCAAAAGAAAGCCGGAATCCTCCACATTTGAGAACAAATACAAGTACGGCGAAATGTTGGTGGAAAAGAACATTGTTCTTTATTCCACTTGCGAGCACCACTTATTGCCCATTGTGGGTAGGGCGCATATTGCCTATATTTCCAACGGTACGGTTGTTGGGCTTTCCAAAATGAACCGTATTGTGGACTATTATGCCAAACGTCCCCAAGTACAGGAACGATTGAACATTCAAATCGTGAAAGAGATGCAGCGCGTACTGGGCACCGAAGATGTAGCTTGTGTTATTGATGCCAAGCACCTTTGCGTAAATTCAAGGGGAATCCGTGATATTGAAAGTAGCACCGTGACATCCGAATATGGCGGAAAATTCAAAGATGAAGCCGTAAGACGGGAGTTTTTGGATTACATCAACCTGGATACCGACTTTTAATCCTACCTTTTTAAATGCAACCTTACAAAGACCAAAACCTAAGAGTACACAATTCACTTTCTGGAAAAAAAGAAATTTTTGAACCTATAAACGAAGGCCATGTGGGCATGTATGTTTGCGGTCCCACGGTGTATAGTAATGTGCACTTGGGCAACTGCCGTACTTTCATGTCCTTCGATATGATTTTCAGGTACTTTAAACATTTGGGCTATAAGGTTCGCTACGTGCGCAATATTACCGACGCCGGGCATTTGGAGAACGATGCCGATGAAGGTGAGGACAAGATTGCCAAAAAGGCAAAGTTGGAGCAGATTGAACCTATGGAAGTGGTACAGCGTTATACGGTGGATTTCCATAACACCCTGCAACAATTCAACTTATTGCCCCCAAGCATTGAACCTACTGCCACCGGGCACATTATTGAGCAAATAGAGATCATCAAGGATATCCTGGAGAAAGGATTGGCCTACGAGGTCAATGGTTCCGTGTATTTTGATGTGGTCAAGTTCAATAAAAACCATGAATATGGGAAATTGAGCGGAAGGAAGCTGGAGGATATGATTGCCAACACCCGTGAGCTCACGGCCCAAGATGAAAAACAAAATCCTCAGGATTTTGCACTTTGGAAAAAAGCCGAATCACAGCATATCATGCGTTGGCCATCACCTTGGGGCGATGGCTTCCCAGGCTGGCATTTGGAGTGTACTGCCATGAGCACCAAATATTTGGGGGAGACGTTTGATATTCACGGCGGGGGAATGGATTTAAAGTTTCCCCATCACGAATGCGAAATTGCTCAAGCTGAGGCCAGTACCGGAAAATCTCCGGTAAAGTACTGGCTCCATGCCAACATGCTTACCCTCAATGGAAAGAAAATGTCCAAATCCACGGGCAATAATATTTATCCCTCTGAAATCATCAGTGGCAACAACGATATCCTGAGCAAGGCCTATTCACCTGCCGTGGTTCGCTTTTTTATGATGCAGGCCCACTACACGAGCATCTTGGACCTCAGTGATGATGCCCTTCAGGCTTCGGAAAAGGGATACAACCGATTGATGGATGCCCTAAACGGCTTGGAAGGGTTAAAAACAGGTGCATCCTCTAATTTTGATGTGGAATCATGGAAGCAAAAATGCTATGATGCCATGAACGATGATTTTAATACACCCATCCTTATTGCACATCTTTTTGATGCCGTAAAACACATCAACCTTATCAAGGAAGGGGACGAAACCATCACTGAAGCGGACAAAACGTTGCTCTTATCCACCATGAACAGTTTTGTTTATGATGTTTTGGGCATTGAGAACCAATCCATGGGTCAAAATGATTCCAACGCTTTGAATGGTGTTATGGAATTGCTGATTGAACTGCGCAATGAAGCCAGGGCCAACAAGGATTTTGCCACTTCGGACAAAATTAGGGATGAATTGACCACTTTGGGCATTCAGTTAAAGGATGGAAAGGACGGTACAACGTTCAGCATCAATTAACAGGATCATCAACCATCAACCCATAAACTTGGACTGGTATTCTCCGGGAGACGCCTTGATTTTTCGCTTGAACAACCGATTGAAGTAGGAACGGTTTTCAAAACCGCACTCCAAGTAGATTTCCTTTATCTTTTTATTGGGGTCCTGCAACAACTTTACGGCCATTTTAATCCGTTCACTGTTGATGTATTCGATGGGCGTTACCCCCAATTCCTCTTTAAAGGTCTTATGAAAATGGGATTCGCTCATGCAGGCCTTTTTACTCAGTTCACCTACCGATAAGTTTTCATGCAAATGAGTGGAGATATAGTCGACGGTATAAGCCAGTCGGTTGTGGCCGGCCAATTTTGAAGCATTCTCCCCAATGGTCTTTTTTCTGCTTCCCTGCAGAATCCGGATAATCAACTCCTGCAGCATATTGTCCACAAAGAAATCCTTGGAGGGGTGGTTTTCGGTAAAGAGGTACAGCAACCTTTGGATAATACCATAGATACTGGCATCATTGGTAAAATGGAAATTGTAATCGACAAAGGCCCATTCAGACCCATCGTGCTTGGGCATGGTCTCGTTCATGAGTCCAATGACCCTGCGTATCTTCTCGTCGGATATGGCCATGGCCAAACATCGGGTAGGGTTATCCTGATCGGCCTCTGGAAAATCTATGCACATCATTTCATTGGAAGGTAAAATCAAGGATTCTCCCGGTAAAAAATCGAATGCCTTTTTATCGCGAAGATGCATCACCTTCTTTCCAATGAGCATGGAAGCCAGTACGGGCTGGTCAAATTGAAGCAAGACCCGTTCCGCCTGCAGATGCGTTTCAAAAACATGCATGGCGGCATTGTTCAAGGTGTAAGAGGTTTGGTTTTCCACCAAATGCTCCAATTTTCGTTCCTTATAAAATCGTTCGGAAAGCTGCATACCAATACCTACTTCGTAAAATTTAAACCTAATACTTATTAAATATAAAAAATTACGACCCAATAATTGTTAAAAATATAACCATAAACAGGATTGTGCACTAAAATAATAGAATACGTCAGATGACCGGATGTCAAATTCAATACTTTTAGAATCAACACATTGGGGCTTAGGCCCTTTCAAAAATTAATTACACAAACACCCAGTATTATGAGCAATGTACAAACCACGGAGCGTAGCGTTTTGGAAAAACCTTCGTTCAAAAATCAGTATGAAAATTATATCGGAGGTAAGTGGACCCCACCTACCAAAGGTGAGTATTTTGAAAACATTTCACCAGTGGATGGACAAGCGTTCACCAAAATCGCACGATCTACGGCCGAGGATATCGAAAAAGCCATTGATGCCGCTTGGGAAGCCGCTCCTGCATGGAACAACTCATCGGCCACCTATCGAAGTAACCTACTGCTAAAAATTGCCGATGCCATGGAAAAGAATCTTGAGGTTTTGGCCCGGGCAGAAACATGGGACAATGGAAAACCACTACGGGAAACCCGTGCCGCAGACCTTCCATTGGCCATTGATCATTTCAGATACTTCGCCGGGGTTATCCGGGCCGAGGAAGGTTCGGTCAGCGAATTGGATTCGAACACGGTCTCCATGAACATTTTGGAACCTTTGGGCGTGGTGGGACAGATCATTCCTTGGAATTTCCCACTACTTATGGCTGCTTGGAAAGTGGCCCCAGCACTGGCCGCCGGGAACTGCGTGGTACTTAAACCAGCGGAACAGACCCCTGTGGGTATTCTCGTGTTCATGGAACTGATCGAAGATATCCTTCCTGCCGGAGTACTCAATATTGTCAATGGATTTGGGGTTGAAGCCGGAAAGCCTTTGGCCTCCAGCCCACGTATAAACAAAGTGGCCTTTACCGGGGAAACCACCACAGGGCAATTGATCATGCAATACGCTTCAAAAAACATTACCCCCGTAACTTTGGAATTGGGCGGTAAATCCCCCAATGTGTTCTTTGAAAGCATCATGGATGCCGATGATGAATTCTTTGACAAATGTCTGGAAGGCGCCGTGATGTTCGCCTTGAACCAAGGGGAAGTCTGCACCTGTCCATCCCGAATGCTGGTCCAAGAAAGCATTTTTGACCAGTTCATCGAACGTGTGGTAGAGCGAACCAAAGCGGTAAAATTGGGGCATCCCCTAGACCCAGACACCATGATGGGCGCCCAGGCTTCCAATGATCAGTATGAGAAAATCCTCAACTACATCAATATAGGAAAAGAAGAGGGCTGTGAGGTACTTACCGGCGGTGATGCCGCCTACAACGAAGGACTAGAAGGTGGTTACTACATTCAACCCACCATCTTAAAGGGAAATAACAAAATGCGGGTCTTCCAAGAGGAAATCTTTGGTCCTGTGGTCTGCGTCACCACCTTTAAAGATGAAGCCGAGGCCTTGGAGATAGCCAATGACACCCTTTATGGATTGGGTGCCGGGGTATGGACCCGCGACATGCACCAGGCCTACAAAATCTCAAGGGAAATACAAGCCGGCAGGGTTTGGGTAAATTGTTACCACGCCTATCCTGCCCATGCTCCTTTTGGGGGATACAAAAAATCAGGTATTGGTAGGGAAACCCATAAAATGATGCTCAATCATTACCGACAGACCAAAAACATGCTGATTTCCTACGACAAAAGTGCTTTGGGCTTTTTCTAAAACACAGATGATGACAGAACGCGTTTTGGTTTCGGAAGATGCCATGAAAATCATAGACCAGCTAAGGAAAGAACATGGCGAGCTCATGTTTCACCAAAGCGGAGGCTGTTGCGATGGTTCCTCTCCCATGTGCTTCCCAAAAGGGGAGTTGATGCTCAATGAGACCGATGTGTGGTTGGGGGCCATCCACGACTGTGATTTTTACATGAGTAAAGACCAGTTTGACTATTGGCAACACACCCAGCTTACCGTTGATGTGACGAAGGGTCGCGGTTCAAGCTTTAGTTTGGAAATTCCCATGGGGATCCGTTTCGTTATCAAATCCCGAATGTTCACGGACCAAGAACGGGAACATTTGACCCCGATTCATTTAGCGTCAGAAGAAGTATGATTCTTGCCCCGACTTAAGTCGGGGCTTTTTTTTACCTTGCATGTCCTTATCCCCTACGATGAAACGAATTTTGACAGCCCCCTTTGTATTGCTGGTTAGAGCCTATCAACTGCTTATTTCCCCATACCTTCCCGCTACCTGCCGGTACTCCCCCACCTGCTCCCAATACACCTTGGAAGCCCTAAAGAAACATGGTCTGTTCAAAGGAGGGTGGCTCTCCCTAAAACGAATAGCGAGTTGCAATCCGTGGGGAGGCAAGGGATACGACCCTGTACCTTAACTACAACCCTACATTGGCAAACCCTGTAAACTTTTATAAGCAGTAACACCAACAGGGCTCAAAAATGTAATAATCCCACGGCCCGTCCACTCAAAGTAGTTATATTAGTCCAAAAATTAAGTACGATGTATTTTCTTGGTTTTAATTGGAATCCCGAAGGAACACTGTTCAAAATAGGATTCATTCAGATAAAATATTACAATCTGCTTTGGATTGCCGCCTTTGTAGTAGGATGGTTCATCATGAAACGGATTTTCCAAAGAGAGAAAAAGTCCATGGAACAATTGGACTCCCTTTTCATATACACCGTGGTTTCCATTATGTTGGGCGCTCGTTTGGGCCATGTCTTTTTTTATGACTGGGCCTATTATAAAAACCACTTGTTGGAAATTCTTTTGCCCATTCGGGAGAGTGCCAATAGTTCGTTGTTCGGTTTCATCAACGGGTATGAGTTTACCGGTTTTACCGGATTGGCCAGCCATGGTGCCACCATTGCCGCCATCATTGGGGTATGGCTCTACTGCAGAAAATGGGATAACATAGGAGTGGTCTGGTTATTGGATAGACTGGTCATTCCTTCTGCCATTGGTGCTAGTTTTGTTCGTATCGGTAACTTTTTCAACTCCGAAATCAATGGAAAGATTGTGGACAAATCCTTTTTTCTGGCGACTCGATTTATCCGGGATTCGGATGACATGCCCTCATACAAGGCTATGGCTTTGACACAAGAAAAAACGGCAGGAGCCGCGTACAATGCCATTGAACACAATCCAGATTTTGTCGAAGTTTTGCAATCCATTCCTTACAGGCATCCCGCACAATTGTATGAGGGGGTTTGCTACTTATTCGTGTTCATTATCCTGTACCTACTGTATTGGAAAACAAACAAGGGAAATAAACGAGGCTTCCTCTTTGGGTTGTTTTTGGCGCTTTTGTTCTCTGTTCGCTTTGTGGTGGAATTTTTCAAGAAAAGTCAGGGCGGTTTTGAAGAAAACCTAGGCCTTTTTTCCACTGGGCAATGGTTAAGTATCCCTATGATCGTTCTTGGGATTCTTTTCATGTACAAACCACTTCCTTCCACCAGATATCATTGATTATGCGTTACCTGTCCATTGTTCTTTTTGTCCTCACTGTAATTTCATGTAAAACACAAAACAAGAAGGAAATCAAGACGGCTACCATAGAATTCAAAAAAGAAGGGGAACTGTCCATTCTGCAACGTGAAACGGATTCCCTTTTGGTCCATTTTGATATTGAAATTGCCGATACCGACTACGAGACCCAAACCGGTCTCATGTACCGGGAATCCATGGAACAAAATCAAGGAATGCTCTTTATCTTTCCCGATGTTGCCATGCACTATTTTTATATGAAGAACACCGAGATTCCTTTGGACATCATTTATATTGATGATGCCCGTAAAATTGCCAGCTTTCAGAAAAATGCACGACCCAATGATGAAACCAGTCTTTCCTCAGAAGTCCCTATCAAATACGTCTTGGAAGTCAATGCCGGGCTTTCTGATACATTGGGACTACAAGTGGGTGACAGCATTGCCTTTACCAAAAAATAATGTCGAAATATCTCCTGGAAGGCCAAACCACGGAACGATTGCTCTTTCGATGCATCCAACCATCGGATTTTGATGATTGGTTACCGTTTTACCATGAGCCAAAATCCACCCAGTTTTGGGAAGGACTTCCTTTGGACCCCATAGAAGCATGCCAGTTACAATTTGATCGCATTTTTGAACGCTATCAGAATGATTTAGGCGGCATGAACGCTTTGGTCCTTAAGGAAGCCGGACAATTGGTGGGTATCTGCGGCCTACTTGTCCAAACAGTGGACCATTTGGAAGAATTGGAAATAGGCTATTCCATATTGCCCCAGTTTTGGCAACGGGGTATTGCCATTGAAGCAGCCCAAAAATGCAAGGAATTTGCTTTCGAACATCATTATGCCGATTCCTTGATTTCCATCATCCATGTCAACAATGTTCCTTCACAAAAAGTGGCCTTGAAAAATGGAATGCATTTACAAAAGACCACTTCCTATAAAAACAATCCCGTCCATATTTTTAGGGTAGATCGGACATAATCTCTAATTTCATGCCTTGAATAGAGATTTTCCTCCAAAGCATGCAAACCACCAGAAATTTTGCCGTTTTAATCAATAATGCCTCCAATACATCCAGCTTGATCCACAATCTATTGCATCAAGTTTCCATAGAAGGCTTTGAAGAATTGACCCCAAAAAAAGGAGCGTTATTTTCTCGAAAAGAGATAGAACGATTCATGGATGAGGAAGAACGGCATGATCTCAAAATCTTGACCCATTCCACCCATCAGTCCCTTAAATCCATGAGCAGTGGGGAGCAGAAAAGAGCATTGCTCAACCATTTAATGGCACAAAACACTGATTTTCTGGTTTTGGTGAATCCATTTGATAACTTGGACGTGGCCACGCAAACCTATTTAAAGGAAGAGTTTTGCACCATAGGAACAAACAAAACCTTGGTTCAACTGGTAAGCAGGTCGGAAGACATCCTACCCATTACCACGGACTTTTTTAAACTGGAAGGTGATACTTTGGTTCAGTACGCCTCCAAAGAATCCTTTTGGGAAGCCAATCAACCGAATATGGTATCATTTTCTGGGTCTATCCCCCCTCCTTTGGACCCCATTCCTCTTGACGATTTAGAACTAGTCCATTTTGATGGCGTATCGGTCAGTTTTGACGGCCGTAAAGTCTTGGACACTATTCAATGGCAGGTAAAACAAGGGGAATTTTGGCAACTGATAGGCCCCAACGGCAGTGGAAAAACCACCCTTTTATCCATGATTACCGGAGACAGTCACAAAGGGTATGGGGAAAAGCTTTCTCTTTTTGGCAAGAGAAAAGGTAGCGGGGAGAGTGTCTGGGACCTCAAAAAAAAGATTGGTTATTACACTCCGGCCATGACCGACAAATTTGGAGGGTACCACACTCTGGAACATATGGTCATCTCGGGGCTTCATGATTCCATTGGCCTTTATGTGTTGCCCACACAAACCGAAAAACTATTGGCCCGCGAATGGCTTAAGGTTTTGAATCTGTATGACAAAAGAGACCAACTATTTAGAGAGCTTTCGGCAGGGAACAAACGGTTGGTCATGACCGCCCGTGCCATGATCAAACACCCTCCTCTTCTTATTTTGGATGAACCCACTGCCGGACTGGACGATGCCGGTGCTGCCCTTTTTGTGGCGTTGGTCAATAAAATTGCCCAAGAGAGCCATACCACCATTATTTTTGTTTCACATAGGACCGAAGCTGGGTTGAACCCCCAATTCAATTATGTGCTGGAGATGAAACCCACAGGTTCGGTTGGAAAAGTAGTCCATCATGAAAATCAGTAGAGCTACCGAGGCAGACGCCACCAGTATTGCCCTTTTGGGAAGGTTTACCTTCACCGAAACCTTTGGTCACCTTTTTAGGGACAAGAACGACCTAATGGAGTATTATGAGCGTACCTTTGCTGTGGAAAAGCTGGCCAACAGTTTAAAAAAGGGCAGCAATGCGTATTGGTTGGCTCATATTGATCAGCTTCCAGTGGGATATGCAAAACTTAAATTGCATTCACCTTCCCCATTTATTGATTCCAGAAATGTGTGCCAGCTCCAAAAGATATACGTGCTCAAGGACTTTTTATCCCAAAAAGTGGGTTTGGCCCTCCAGACCGAAGTACTGAACAAGGCCCTATCGGATGGTTTTGAGCATATCTGGCTTTCTGTGCTGAAGGAGAACAAAAGGGCCATTGCATTTTATGAAAAGAATGGCTTTGAATTCCTCGGAAGCCACTCTTTTCAGATTGGGTCCGAACATTTTGAGTTTCACGCCATGGGAAAAAGACTCGTCTGAGCGGGGCAGAAAAAAATAACACATACTGATGCAAAAAAATAAAAGCCGCTCTTTGAGCGGCTTTTATTTATATAATCTAAAACTTGATTTATGCTGTCAATGCAGCAATTTTCTTCTTCAAAGAATCGAACATTACTGGAGTTGCGATGAACACGGATGAGTAGGTACCTACAACCACCCCGATGATCATGGCGAACATGAATCCTCTTAAACTCTCCCCTCCAAATATGAAGATGGCCAATAACACGATCAGCGTGGTCAAAGACGTATTCAACGTACGGCTCAACGTACTGTTCAAAGCTTCATTGATGTTCTCACCGGCTTTCCAACCTTTAAGACCCACTATTTCACGGATTCGGTCAAACACCACCACGGTATCGTTCAACGAGTAACCGATTACCGTTAGAATGGCCGCAATGAATGCTTGGTCAATCTCCATGTTAAAAGGCATAATACTTCCTGTTAACGAGAAGATTCCCAATACGATCACCACATCGTGGAATACCGCTACAACAGCTCCCAAAGAGAACTGCCACTTTCTAAATCGCAATAAAATATATAGGAACACTACTGCCAACGATCCCAAAATGGCCAAAAAGGCATTTTTCTTGATGTCGTCCGCAATGGTAGGTCCTACTTTCACCGATTGTAAGATTCCAATGGACTTTTCAGATGCTCCAACGGTAAAGTCTTCAAAGGAAGTACCATCGGGCAAGTATTTTTGCAAAGTGGTGTAAAGCATGTCCTGAATTTCATTGTCAATCTCTACACCCTCTTCGTCCACCTTATATGGAGTGGTAATCTTAATCTGGTTGGCATCCCCAAAAGTTTTCACATTGGTTCCACTACCAAATACCTCGTTCAATTCTGAAGCGATCTCCGACGGGTTCACCGCTTTTTCAAAACGAATCTGATACGAACGTCCACCAATAAAATCAACCCCTTGCTGAAGTCCATTGGTGAATAGGGAAAATGTACTTACCACCAACAAAATTCCAGAAACAATATAGGCTATCTTTCTTTTGGACAAGAAATCGATATGCAGATTGCTGAACAAGTTCTTGGTAATCGCCGTGAAGAAATCCAAACGTCTACCTTTTTTGGCCGTGTAAGCCTCGATCATCAATCGAGTCACAAAAATGGCCGTGAACAAAGACGTTACAATACCAATCAATAAGGTAGTTGCAAATCCTTTAATGGGTCCCGAACCAAAAATGAAAAGAATGATTGCGGTCAGTCCAGTGGTAATGTTCGCATCCAAAATAGAGGACAGTGCATTTCCAAAACCATCGGCAATGGCCTGGGCCTTTCCTTTTCCTCGAATCAATTCCTCTTTTACCCTTTCAAAAATAAGCACGTTGGCATCCACTGACATACCAATGGTCAGTACGATACCTGCTATACCAGGAAGGGTCAATACCGCTCCCAGACTTGTCAATACCCCAAAAATCAATAGAATGTTGAATATTAGGGCAATGTCTGCAAAGACACCTGCTCTTCCGTAGTAGAAAATCATCCATACCAATACAAAGAGCATGGCTATCATGAACGACGTGAAACCGCTATCAATGGCCTCTTGTCCCAATGATGGTCCAACCACTTCGGATTGGATGATTTCTGCAGATGCAGGTAGTTTACCGGCACGCAATACGTTGGCAATATCCTTGGTCTCATTTACTGTAAAGGTTCCTGTAATCTCGGAACGTCCACCTGAAATGGGTCCTGTGGAAACTCCAGGCGCTGTATAAACTTTATTATCCAAAACAATGGCAATACCGGTTTGGTTGCCATAAGCATCCCCAGTAAGTTTTTCCCATTCCTTGGCGCCTCGGGTGTTCATGGTCATGTTCACCGCAGGCTTGTTGTATTGATCAAAAGTATCCTGGGCGTCGGAAACTACATCCCCACTGATTCTTGGAACCCCATCCCTATTGGATTTAAGGGCATATAATTCCACTACTTCAGAATCTTGGGCAGGTCTCTCCCATAGAAACTTGACAAACTGAATGTCATTAGGCACCAATCTCTTGATCTGTGGCATTCTTAAATACCCACCAATTTCTGCCGTGTCGGCCACCAAAGCCCTTGCAATGGCATGGCTTCCTGGATTGGCAGGAATCAATTTACCCAACAATGGATTGGTCTCTTGAGTCATGTCCAAAGAATCTTGGGCCACATCGGACAATAGGGAATCTATTTCAGACTCTGGTTTGGCAATTACTTCCTCAACCACTTCTGGCTCCAAAATCTCTTTTAATCTTTCGTTGGCACTTACCAAGAAGGCTCCCAAACTTTGGTTTCCTTGTTCATAGGTTTCCCAAAACTCCAACTGTGCGGTACTGGATAGCAATTCCTGCGCACGGGCAATATCCCTTGCGCCTGGAAGTTCCACCAAAATACGGCCAGAGTTCCCTTCCCTTTGAATATTGGGCTGGGTTACCCCAAAACCATCGATACGCTCACGGAGTACCTCAAATGCAGAAACAATGGACTCATCAATCTTTCTTCTGATGATGGGCTTCACCTCATCATCGGACATTTGAAAATTGATATCATCACTTAGGCCCTTATTGGCAAAAATATCCGGAGAGGCCAATTTGGTATCTCCCTTGATATTGTCAAAAGCTTCAAAAAACAACTCCAAATAGGTAGCATCGCTATTTTTGGAGGCATTATCGGCATCGGCCAATGCTTTGTTGAAAACTGGGTTTTTGGTATTGTTGGCCAAACCTTTCAAGATGTCCTTTACGGAAATCTGCAGGGTAACGTTGATCCCTCCTTTAAGGTCCAACCCCTTGTTCAGCTCCTTTTTCTTGGCATCATCATAGCTGGTAAAGCCCAAAACAGTGTTGTCACTGATGGAATCCAAATACGATGCCTCTAAAGCTTCACGCTTGGCGACATAATCTTCCTCAGCTTCCGAAATTTGGCTAACGGCGTAAGCCTCAGCATCCTTTTCCAACTTACTGGTAATAAAAGTAAAGGATAACTGATAGACACTCACCAAGCCAAAAAGGATCGCGAAAAGCCTTATAAGTCCTTTATTCTGCATGGATTATTAAATTTTTAGAAGTTTTCTTAAACAGCGTGCAAATATATCATTTCCGATAAGATTTGCCAATAGAAATTCATGTAATTGCAATTCTACTTAACAGTTACGCCATAAAAACAAAAAATGTCATTTTGAACCGGAGGCGAAATCCTGGAATCCTTTCCAGGAAATCCACCACTTTTTTGGCTCAAAATGACACTTTATATAGTATCCTGACCTAAATTACAGTTGAAGCAGTCCGTTGGTTTTTTTAACCCCTTCGGCACTTTCCTGCATCTTGGTCTTTTCGGCATCGCTAAGCTCAATCTCAACGATTTTCTCTATACCGTTTTTCCCCAACAACACGGGAACTCCAATACAGATATCATCCAATCCATATTCTCCTTCCAAAAACGTGGAACATGGGTACATTTTCTTCTGGTCACATGCAATGGCCTGCACCAATCCTGAAACCGCAGCTCCGGGAGCGTACCAAGCACTGGTTCCCAATAGCTTGGTCAATGTGGCACCACCAACTTTGGTTTCTTCAACGACCCATTGCATTTTATCTTCGGAAAGGAATTCCGAAACTTTTACACTATTTCGTGTGGCATGTTCAATTAGAGGTACCATACCCACGTCACTGTGTCCACCGATTACCATTCCATCCACATCAGAGATGGGTGCTTCAAGCGCTTCTGCCAATCTGTACTTAAAACGGGCACTGTCCAAAGCACCACCCATACCAATGATCCTGTTCTTGGGAAGACCTGTGGCCTTGTGCACCAAATAGGTCATGGTATCCATAGGGTTACTCACTACAATGATGATGGTATTTGGGGAATGCTCCAAAAGGTTGGTAGCCACAGTCTTTACAATTCCTGCATTGATTCCTATAAGTTCTTCACGCGTCATTCCCGGTTTACGTGGAATTCCAGAGGTAATTACCGCAATATCACTCCCCGCTGTCTTGGAATAATCATTGGTGGTTCCGGTAATCTTGGTATCGAAACCATTCAAGGATGCCGTTTGCATCAAATCCATGGCCTTTCCTTCGGCATATCCTTCCTTGATGTCCAACAAAACAACTTCCGACGCAAAATTTTTCATTGCAATATACTCCGCACAGCTTGCTCCAACTGCGCCTGCTCCAACTACGGTAACTTTCATGTTTATAGATTTAAATTTTAATCGCTCAAAAATAAGGCATTTAGCTCAGAAAAAAACTGACTTTAACCAGTTTTAGCGCTTCAAATCTTGACACATAACACAAATGGACAAAATCCATGGAATTGTTAACAAAATATGCAGTTCATCGAAGATATGGTCCAAATTGATCATTGACATCTCCCAGAATACAATAGTTTCCTACAAACGTACGTTCTAATAGTCCCAAAATCAGTTTTAACCTACTTAACCTATGAAGAAGCTCTTTTCATTGCTGGCCATAATAGGTATTGTTGCTTTGAGCAATTGTAGCCAGATACCAGAGAACAATGACCCCATATTGGGCATCTGGGCCAAAACACAAACCTCTGCCATTGAGGGGAAAGGTTCCAGCACCACCCGCGAAGAATGGATTTTCAACGATGTTTACCTAGGAAGATACCAGAGCTATTCCAACTCCAAACTGGTTTTTTATACCGATTTTAAATGGTCCGAAGAAAACGGTACCTACTCCATAATTTACGGTGACCCACAGGTTACCGATATCACGGTCAATTTAGAACATGCAAGCGACCCTGAGATTTTAACCCTGGAAAATGGTTCGGTCTTTGCCACCAGGGATTAACTGGCAAGACTACCTATATGAGAATAAAAGGCCCCAACATAGTTGGGGCCTTTTTAATTGACTTGGGTCAAATGGTCGGTTATATTTTCGGTTTATCTAAACCCAAAGTTTACACCAAAGGTGAAAGTGTTGAATTCCCCTATGTTGTAATCGGCATTGAGCCTAAAAAATCCCAGTTTCAGTTTGGTGCCAACATTGGCCACCACTCCGCTAACTTTATTGCTGATTTTGAACGGGTCTTCGTAAGTGGTCTGGAATGGTCCAGACTGCACTTGATAGGTTCCGAGAACATCCGTGTCGGATTTTCCGGTGATGTATCCCAATCCGCCATAGAAATTGATCACCGGCAAACGTGTGGACGCCACAGCGCTGAAATTCCATGAACTGAACTTGGCATCGATACGTTGGTTTTCCCCGTCGATAACATCAGTATCGGTAAAATCATATTCCCCGCTTAAATTGGTATACCCGATTACCGCGGAAATGGCAACGGGAAGTATTTTATCGGCCGGAAGGTGCTTGGTGAAATCGTGTTGGATTCCAAATCCAAAGAGGCCAATCTTCACATCATCTGTATTGATTTTGGGCAAAAACCGTGCTTTCACTTCGGTTCCCTTGATGAGGCCTACGCTGGCCTGAATGTATCCTGAAGGCACAAAGTTGAGGTCCTCGGAAGCCAAACCGGACGGCAATTCAAAGTCTACGCGTTCCGTAACACCAGGGGCTATCTCTGCTTCCACGTACACCCCTACCCCCTGAATATCCCCCAAAGCGGTGGACACCAGTTTAGAGGTACTTCCATCTTCAAACTGGAGGTTTTCATAATCGTTCGTATTCAGAGTGAACGCTTTTTTGTTGTCTTTGTTCTTGAATCCTGTGAGGTTTCCCACAATAGAAATCTCGAAACCACCCAAGGGCTTTGCATCGGCCGTATTATACCATCCGTTGGAGATGCTATAAACCCCGGCTTCGGTAACTGGATTTAACCATGCCGTGGTGAACCGTTCGGCATCATCGAGCCCTGCGGCCAGAATGTCGTTGAGGTTGGATTGGGCCATTGCCAAGGAAAAATTGCACAATGACACCAAAAGAATTATTCTTTTCATTTTGTAAAATTTTTCCTAAAACTAAAAAACTCGCCTTTCTGGGGCGAGTTTTTGTTGTGAAACGGTTGTTATCTATGCATCTATGTTGGCATAGACGGCATTTTTCTCTATGAATTCCCTCCTTGGAGGCACCTCATCCCCCATCAGCATGGAGAAGATTCGGTCAGATTCCGTGGCATTGTCTATAGTTACTTGGCGCAACGTCCTAAACTCGGGATTCATGGTGGTATCCCATAACTGTTCAGCATTCATTTCACCAAGACCTTTGTAACGTTGGATACTTGCCCCACCGCTCATGGATTCAATGATTTGATCCCTTTCCTTGTCATTCCAAGCATAACGTCTTTTGGCACCTTTCTTCACCAAGTACAACGGTGGAGTGGCAATATATACGTGTCCACCTTCGATCAATTCACGCATGTATCGGAAGAAGAACGTAAGAATCAAGGTCTCGATGTGACTACCATCCACATCCGCATCACACATGATTACGACTTTATGGTAGCGTAGCTTGCCCAAGTTCAATGCCTTACTATCTTCTTCGGTACCAATGGTTACCCCAAGCGCGGTATAAATATTCTTGATTTCCTCGTTTTCGAAGACCTTGTGTTGCATGGCCTTTTCAACATTGAGGATTTTACCCCGAAGTGGCAGGATAGCCTGAAAGTTCCTATCCCTCCCTTGTTTGGCCGTACCTCCCGCGGAATCTCCCTCCACCAAGAACACTTCGCACTTGGTAGGGTCCTGTTCCGAACAATCCGAAAGTTTTCCAGGCAATCCCCCTACACTCATGGGGTTTTTACGCTGCACCAACTCACGGGCCTTGGCCGCCGCATGTCTGGCCTGTGCGGCCAGCTTTACTTTCTCAACAATCTGTTTGGCATCTTCAGGATGTTCTTCCAGATAATCGCTCAACATTTCAGAAACGGCCTGGCTAACGGCACTGGTCACCTCGCGGTTACCCAGCTTGGTCTTGGTCTGCCCTTCAAATTGGGGTTCTGCCACCTTTACGGACACAATGGCCGTAAGTCCTTCCCTAAAATCGTCGCCGGATATTTCAAACTTCAGCTTGTCCAACATACCGGAGTTATCGGCATATTTCTTTAGTGTGGTGGTAAGACCCCTTCTAAAACCGGACAAGTGGGTACCTCCTTCGTGGGTATTGATATTGTTTACGTAGGAATGTAGATTCTCTGTATACCCTGTATTGTAGACCATGGCCACTTCAACGGGAATGCCATTTTTCTCTCCTTCCATGGAGATGACACTTTGGATCAAGGGTTCACGGTTGCCATCCAGGAATTTGATGAATTCCTTCAATCCTTCTTCGGAATGGAAGGTTTCGGAAATAAACTCTCCTTTATCGTCCTTGTGACGCTTATCCGTCAATGTAATGGTGATGCCTTTGTTCAAATAGGCCAGTTCACGCATTCTGTTGGATAGGGTTTCGTAGCTATACTCCGTGGTTTGGGTGAAAATGGTATCGTCTGGCACAAAAGTGACGATGGTACCGGTTTCATTACTATCCCCAACACTTTTCACCGGGTAGAGTGTTTTTCCCCTTTCGTATTCCTGCTCCCAAATCTTACCTTCACGGTAGACGGTTGCCTTCAAATGTTTTGAAAGTGCGTTCACACAGGATACTCCGACCCCGTGAAGACCCCCGGATACCTTATACGAGTCCTTGTCGAACTTACCCCCGGCACCAATCTTGGTCATGACCACTTCCAGAGCCGATACGCCTTCTTTTTTATGCAAGCCTACAGGGATACCCCTTCCGTTATCCTTGGTGGTGATGGAGTTGTCCTCGTTGATGACCACATCAATGGTATCACAATATCCAGCCATGGCCTCATCGATGGAGTTGTCCACTACTTCATATACCAAATGGTGCAACCCTCTGACCCCTACATCGCCAATATACATGGAAGGTCTCATACGTACGTGCTCCATACCCTCAAGGGCCTGGATACTATCCGCCGAGTACTGTTTCTTATTCGCTTCTTCGCTCATATATTCTTGTGTTTGCCTTCAAATTTTCAAATCCTACAAATATAAGTAATACCCTTATGAAATAGGCCCTTGAAGCCTCTTGAACCCCCTAAGTTATCAACAAAAAAATGTGGAAAACCAACAACTTCCCGGTCTGCACAACTAAAGCGTAACAAAAACAAAAAGCCCCTTCTCCAAGGGGCTTTTCCGACTAATTGAAAATGAAACAAAACAACATCTTCCTTCTACATAATCTTAAAATTCTTATTTAACATAGGCATCGGTGTGCACATTGGCCACAGCCCTACCTGATGGGTCGTTCATGTTCTTGAAGGCCTCGTCCCACTCCAGTGCAATCTTGGTGCTACAGGCCACGGAAGGCTCTTGTGGCACACTCAACGCTGCCGCATCGGAAGGGAAGTGACTTTCAAAAATGGAACGGTAATAGTATTCTTCCTTGGACGTTGGGGTCTGGATAGGAAATTTAAAGTGGGCGTTGGCCAATTGCTCATCGCTCACCTCTTCCTGTACCATGCTCTTCAACGTGTCTATCCAGCTGTATCCAACACCATCTGAAAACTGTTCTTTTTGTCTCCAGGCCACACTTTCGGGCAAGTAGGATTCAAATGCTTTACGCACCACCCACTTCTCCATACGCTCTCCATTGATCATCTTATCTTTTGGGTTGATTCGCATGGCCACATCCATGAACTCCTTGTCCAAAAACGGAACCCTGCCCTCTATGCCCCATGCCGCCAAGGATTTGTTGGCACGAAGACAATCGTACATGTGGAGCTTATCCAGTTTTCGTACGGTTTCCTCATGGAAATCTTTTGGACTTGGTGCCTTGTGGAAATACAGGTATCCCCCAAAAAGCTCATCAGCACCTTCTCCTGACAGGACCATTTTTATTCCCATAGACTTAATGACCCTGGCCATTAGATACATGGGCGTGGAAGCCCTAATGGTGGTAATATCGTAGGTTTCCAAGTTATAGATCACATCCTTGATGGCATCCAAACCTTCTTGAATGGTGAATTTTATTTCGTGGTGCACGGTCCCTATATGATCGGCCACTTTTTGGGCGGCGGCCAAATCCGGTGAACCTTCCAATCCTACCGAGAAAGAGTGCAATTGTGGCCACCATGCATCGGCAGTATCCCCGGACTCAATACGCTTTTGGGAATATCTTTTGGCGATAGCGGAGGTAACCGAGGAATCCAATCCCCCGGACAATAGAACCCCATAAGGCACATCGGACATCAACTGGCGGTGTACGGCATCTTCCAACGCTTTTTTCACCTCGGCAATGCTGGTCTCGTTTTCCTTAACAGCCTCATAGTCCATCCAATCCCTCTGGTACCATCTTTTAAATTCCCCATCGGAACTATGCAGATAATGTCCGGGAGGAAAAAGCTCTATTTTGGAACAGGTTCCTTCCAAGGCCTTCAATTCCGAGGCCACATAAAAGGTTCCGTTCTTGTCCCATCCAATATAAAGGGGAATAATTCCCATGTGATCTCTGGCGATGAAATACTCATCCTTCTCACTATCATAAATGGCAAAACCAAAAATGCCGTTCATTTCATCAATAAAGTCCACTCCTTTTTTCTGATAGAGTGCCAAAATCACCTCACAGTCGGATTCAGTTTTGAACTCGTACTCTCCTTCAAACTGTTTTCTGAGTTCCCTATGGTTATATATTTCGCCATTGGCAGCCAAAACCAGCTTACCATCGGCACTGAACAAAGGTTGCTTTCCTGAAGCTGGATCTACAATGGCCAATCGCTCATGGGCCAAAATAGCTTTGTCATCTGCATAAATTCCACTCCAATCCGGACCTCTGTGCCTAACTTTTTTTGACATCTCCAGTAATTGTGGTCTAAGTACCTCTGTACTTTCCTTCACATCAAATGCGCATACAATTCCACACATAAATCGAGTATTAGTAACAATTTCTATGCAAATATGACCCTATATGTTTTTAAATAAAATAAATAATCAATATTTAATTTCATTATGTCACATTTAAATAGATATATAAGACGTATTGAAAGCACATATTGGGTTTTTATTAAAAAATTGAACACTTTGTAAGGTTCCTAAATTTTAACGTCTCTTTATTAAAACAGCTTGTGTTTACATCCTAGTTTTGAAAACAACTAAAATCGCAATCATGAAAAATGTATTCTTATTTACTTTTTTAACCTTGGCGTTGGTATTTACTTCCGAGCTAACGGCACAGAATTTCAGTGGATTGGACAAAAGTCCGGCCGATATCGCCACCTATCCTACCAGCTATAGGGAATCCGACAAAGCCATAAAAGTCATTTACAGTCGTCCACAATTGAAAGGACGTAGCATTTCAGAGCTTGCCCCAGCCGGAAAGGTATGGAGGACCGGAGCCAATGAATGCACGGAAGTCATTCTGTACAAGGATGCCAACATAGGTGGAAAAACTGTTAAAGCGGGCACCTATTCGCTTTTCACTATTCCTGGTGACAACGAGTGGACAGTTATCCTGAACAGTAACTTGAACCAATGGGGTGCCTACTCGTATGATAGTGCTGCCGATGTGGCAAGGGTTACCGCAAAGGCCGGTACCGATGATGAGGAATTGGAGGCTTTTTCCATCACTTTTGAGGATGAAGGCGACATGGTCTTGGGATGGGGAACCACCCGTGTTTTCTTGCCTATCAGCTATTAAAATCCATTGCTATGAAAAAGGAAAAGGAGGCTTATGCCTCCTTTTTTTTATTTCACTTGTTTTCCCGCAACATAAACTTGATCTGCCGTCAGTTGGGGAACCTGCTCTATGGGAACGCTCATAATATCCTCACTCAAAATCACAAAGTCTGCAAGTTTACCGGGTTCTATACTTCCCTTCTCTTGTTCCTCAAAATTGGAGTGGGCCGCCCAAATGGTCATTCCTTTTAAGGTTTCTTCACGGGACAGGGCGTTTTCCATTTGAAATCCTCCTTCGGGATAGTTATTGACATCCTTCCGGGCCACGGCAGCATAAAAGGTTAGGAACGGACTCACTTGCTCTACGGGAAAATCAGTTCCCAAAGCCACCGTTCCCGCTTTGTCCAGTAGCTCTTTGAAGGCATAGGCCCCTTTTACGCGATCTGGCCCCAAACGGTCCTCGGCCCAATACATATCGCTGGTGGCATGGGTAGGTTGTACGGATGGAATGATTCCTTTTTCAAAATAATCGAAATCAACAGGAGAGATTACCTGTGCATGTTCCACCTTCCAACGGCGGTCTTGTTTTCCTTCCAAGGCCTTTTCATAGGCCCGTAGTACCACTACATTGGCCGAATCCCCAATAGCATGGGTATTCATTTGATAATCCGATGCTGCAATACGCTCTGCCAGAGCCCCAATCTGGTCTACCGGAGTGACCATGGCCCCATAATGGCCAGGCTGATCGGAATAGGGAGCCCTTAGCGCCGCCCCTCTAGACCCCAATGCACCATCACCATATACTTTTACGGAGCGTACATTCAATTTATCAGTTTTAATGATTCCCTTGTTCAGGAAATAATCCAAGTTGTCTGGAGAACTGCTCACCATGGCGTATACCCGAATGGACAAATCCCCAGCTTGCTGCAAACTGTCTATAAGCTCAATGGTTTCCCGGTCCAAACCGGCATCATCCACTGTGGTCAATCCATAATCGTAACATAGTTTTTCGGCATCCTTTAGCGCCTGGATTTGTGCTTCCCTTGCAGGTTCAGGCATAATGGCATAGACCATTCCCATGGGACCATCTACCAAAACCCCTGTCAATTCCCCATCTTTTTTGATGATATCACCCCCTACAGCCTTAGTTTCCGAAGTGATTCCGGCCAAATCCAAAGCCTTTTGGTTGACCAAAATTGCATGTCCGTCAATTCGGTTCAGTACAACGGGCGTATCCGGAAACAATTCATCCAATCTGTCCTTAGTGGGAAACTCCTTCACTTCCCAATCGTTCTGGTCCCATCCCCTTCCAAAAACAAAATCGGATGGGCGTTCTTTCTGAAAGGCCACCACCTTATCCAATATTTCCTCAAAACTGGTGGTCCCTACCAAATCCACTACTTGTTGGTTCAGTCCCAATGCATAAAAATGGCAATGGGCATCAATAAAACCTGGAACAATGGTCTTGCCTTTGGCATCCAGTTCTTCCTTGGCGGTATATTTTTGATAGATATCGGCAGTTTCAGTCACGGCCACAAATTTTCCATCTTTGATGGCCATACAACAGGCCTTGGAAAAATCGCCATCAACGGTATAAATATTGGCATTGTAAACGATTAAATCTACTTCTTCTTTTGGATTACAGGCAAAGAATAAACCTATGGATAACAGAAGGGTATACTTTTTCATGGAACGGATGGTTTCCACCAAAAATAGAAAATGTAGGGAATATTCAAGGGTTACTCATCCACAAACTCGGTCATCACGAATTCCACCCGGCGGTTTCTTCTTCGGGCTTGGTCCGTAAGGGTAGTGTCCAAGGGCACTTTGTCCCCATACCCTTTATAGGAAATCCTATTTTTTTCGAGGCCAAGCCCCAAAAGGTATTTGGCCACACTACTGGCCCGTTCCTTTGATAGGACATCATTGTAGGAATCGGAACCCAAATCGTCCGTATGCCCACTTATGGATACTTTGAGGTTGGGATGTTTTTTCAGGTATTCAAACACATCCTGAAGGCTTTGCTTGGCCTTGGGCTGTAGATCAAACCGGTCAAATTTAAAATTGACATGATCCAACACATAGACTTCATTGGGCTGGTATTCAGGACCTAGGTAGGTCAACGAAATATCATCCAAATAGTAATAGGCATAGCCTTCCGCATTGGGGTCGTTGTTTTTAAAATCGAGATAATGCGTTGCGGCATTGCTCATGAAATTCCCCAGAATAAGGTGCGTTTCAAATCCTTTGGCCACAATATCCATGGTAAGCTCCGTCCAATTTTGCCGGTCATCATAAAAATGGGGTGCGGAAAACTGTTTGATATGGGTGGTCTGCACTATCTGAGACGTCAAAGCTCTATGCGAAAGCTGTCTTTTGGTGTGGATGGACAGTGGTTTTTCCGCAAATACGGCCCCCATATCCATAACGGCCCCATCCGATTTTTCAGAAAGGCTCATGACCAATCGCAACCGATATCGATGTCCTTTTTGCAAGGTTTCGCTCAAGGGTACTTGAATGTATTCCCTGTAATCCTTTGGGGCATACAGATACATTCCTGCATAAGCAGTGCCCTCAAAGGCCTCCTGTTTCCCTTTAAAGTTCATGGGGATGCCCAATTTGGTCCTGCTACATTCATTGAAATAGTCCGTGGTTCCCAAGGTAGGTGCGCTCCAATGTTCCGCATCCTTGTTCAGGTTACTCATTTTAACGGGACAGGTCTTGTAATCCTCAAACCCCCCATTACGAACCAGATTCTGGGCCTTGGTTGAAGAAAACATCAGCACAAGGCTAATGGAAAGCACTATGTGAAAGTATCGTAACTGCATGGTGTTCCAATTAAATTGGAGCAACCAATCATGGTACACATTTGGGACTGGCGCAAGATTTACAACGCCATTTTTAACAAATTATTGCGTATTTACCTACAAATCAGAAGTCGAACTTGTACGACACTCCTGCCAAAGCCTGAAAGCCCTGCACCCTAAAATTGGCCCATCGCTGGTAATCGCTATTGGCTATATTGGAGGCTTTCACAAAGACCGAAAGCTGCTCATTGATGTGGTATCCGGCATGGGCATTGGCATCAAAAAAGCTGTCCAAAGTAACTATGGCCGAAGGAAACTCAAACGGCTCCGCTCCCACGGTCGCCTGCGATACCAAATCATCGCGCTCACCTACATAGAACAGATTGGCCCCAAAATACCATTGCTCATTGATCTGATAGTCCATGAACAAAGAGCCCTTTATGGTGGGCAGGTTCCAAGCAGGATTATCCGTTTCGGTATCGTAGTCATAAAATTCTGCATTGACGCCTAAACTAAAGTTACGATTGACATCCACGTTCAACTCCCCAAAAATGCCCAAGGTTTTTACATCATCATAAAAAACCTGGAAGGAATTGCCGTAGTAATAGCTTTTTTCATCATCCCGAAGCAGGTTCTGCGGATTCAAGAAGAAAAGTGGTTTTCCGTTCTCTGCCGTGTACGACCCCTTGATGTTATACCCAATATTGGAAGTCAACTGTCCTTTGAGCCCCACATAGCCCTCATACTGCTGGTCGGTGGGCATTACACTCAATGTGGGCGACACATAGGGGTTATCCATTACAAAATCGTGATAGGAGTTTTGTTTCAATTCCCCCTCAATTCCTCCATAGGCGATCACGTTTTCGTCCAACACCCTGTAAGAAGCGGTAACCGCCGGGTAAATATAGAAATTGCCGTCGCTGTTTTCCGTATCCAATCCATACACAAAACTGGCCCCGAGGTTTACGGTAAGATCATCCCTTAAAATCAAAAGGCTTGGGGTGACCCCTGCTTGCAATTGACTATAGTTGATTTCTCCGTCATTGGCTGTATTGTTCAGGGAGGCATTCTTGAAATTTCCATTTACAAAATCCACCTTGACCCCAATGGTCACCAGCTCTTCGGTAATGGGCAACTCCAAAGTGGGCTTGATGACCACACGGTTCTCCCCGGATTCAGTGGCATCCCAAAAGCGGCGCAACAAGATATTTCCGGTCTTGAAAAACGAATCCTCCATGTTGAGATGCGCCTTGGCCTCGGCATTGAAATAGTTTTGCTGTTCGTCCATGGCGGCCACCGTGGTTTCATCAAAAGCATCATTCTGGATACCGTACCAGTTATAGAGTTGGTGTTGCAGTCCAATGCTGGCACCCCAATCCATGTACCGATCCTTTTTGGCGTAGGACGCGTTCAATTTGGTGTTGTAAAAATCGGTTTCCAAGGGGGTTGAATCCAAATCCCCACGGGAGGATTGATGGGTCAGTCCAAAATCCAACAAATCCTCTCCCCTATTAAATTCCCTGCTGGTGTACAGATCCACAAGGGCATTGTTATAGTTGCCCAACCCTACCGAAGCATAGGAGTTGTACAAGGTGGGCGGTGGCGTCCGCTCCACTCCAGAGGCTTTTCCTTTGGCCGGGGTGAAGGTCGAGGCCACAGGGACCGAAAAAATACTGTAATCGATTTTTTTCTTTTGCAGTACTATGGAATCATTGAGGTTGGGCGCCGATTTTATCTTGAAGGCGTCCGAAACGGTAGGGGAATACGGTTTTACCACCGTTACCGTCTCCGTACCAATGTCATCGGTTTCTTGTGCGACAACGATTCCACAAAGGCTCAAAAATATCAGTGAAAATATATAGGTTCTCTTTTGCATGCTGTGTCTCGATTTAGTTTCCGTTGGGGTCTACTGAAGAATTGCTTTCGGCCTGTTTGGCCTTGATCACGGTGAGCTCCCCTTTGGCTTCGGCCACGATTTCATCAAACTCGGCAAAGTTGCTGATCACACTTTCCAGAATGTAGGTGGCCTGGAAGGCATCGCCCAAATTGTAAAAGTTCTTGGCCATGATCACCAGTCCTTTACCGCCCCATTGCTTGTAGGCCGAATAGTCTTTTGCCAATTTTTGCACGGCTACATTCGAGCCCTCAAAATCCTGCTCTTGGTTCTTGAAGTAGGCATCGTAGTACCAAGCTTCGGCCGCCAACTCACCCGTGGCAATTTTCTTCACATCCTGATAAGCCGTCTTGGCCAGAGCCTCATTGTTTGTTGCGATGGCCGATCGCGCGATCATGATTTGGGCATCACTCTTGATCCGGTCATCAATTTTGGGCGCTTTCAACACCTTTTCCGCATAGGCAATGGTCTGACGGTAATCTTCCTGTCCGTAATACCCTTTCATTAGGTTGGATTGGGCAAAGGTTCTGTTTTCAACAATATCCGCACTGCTTTCCAACTGTTTTAGATAGGGAATGGCACTTTTGTAATCCTGTTTTTCCACATAAATCTCACAGACACGGGTAAGGGCCTGTTCGGTATATTCGCCGTTTCCACTATTGGCCACCGCTTGATATTTGGGTAGGGCCTTGTCCTTTTCTCCTTTGGAGAAGTACAATTGGGCCAATGAAAAATTGGCGTTTTGGGCATGGAGCCCGTTGGGAAATTCCTTTAAATAATCTTCGTAACCCCGAATGGCGGCATCGGTTTTTCCTTCCACATATTTTCGGTCGGCCGATTCAAAACTGGCATTGTCCAGTTCAGCGTCCGTAACTTCCACAAAATCCAGATTACGGGCCCAAGCGGCGTACTCACTTACCCTACCTTCGTCCACATAGACCAATTTGGCCGTGGCCACCGCCTGTTTGGCCTCCGGGGTGTTGGGATACTTCTGGACCACTTCCTTGAGCTTGTCCAATGCCTGTTGGTTCCTACTGGCGTTGTAGTGCACCAATCCTTGCCTCAACATTCCCCGAGGAGCGAACTTGCTCTGTGAATATTCTGAGACAAGTCGGTCATAGGTTCTCAATCCTTCGTTTTCCTGACCATTTTTGATCAAGGAGTTCCCCAATTCAAAAAGGGCATCGTCCCGCAAGGTGGATGATGGGTATCGCCTTAAAAATTCGTTCAAGCCTTCAATTTTGGCCGAATTGTTCCCCAAAAACCCGCTACTAAGCGTTTTCTGAAAAGCGGCATAATCCCGTTCCGGTCCGTTCATTTTGGAAGATTCGTCATAGGCCTTCATGGCCAATTGATATTTGCTGGTCACAAAGTAACTGTCCCCCAACCGCAAATAACCATCGTTCTTCCGTTGCTCATCAAGGGCATTGGAATTGACCACATTTTTGAAATATGAAATGGCGTTGTTGTAATCCTTCAACTTGAAATAGCAGTATCCCAGATTGTAGTCCAGTTCTTGATACTCGGGCATGGACCGGGCCGCAGGAAGACTTTGGAGTTTCACAAAATCTGCCAAGGCTTCCTCAAAACGGTTCAATCTATAGGCCGATTCTGCCTTCCAATACAAGGCTCTAGCTTCAAATCCCTTATTTTCTGCACTCCTCAACGATTTGGAAAATCGTTCCGAAGCGGCCTCATAATCTCCATCGATAAAGAGTTCCACACCACGATAGAAAGCCACTTTTTGGTAGGTCTCCTTGCTGGCATAGTTTTTATTTTCCTCCAACAGCTGCATGGCTCCCTCAAAATTTTTGGAAGTGATATAGGAATCCACCAAAAGTTCTTGGATTTCCAGCTGATGGGCATCTTTTGGATAGGTTTCCAAATATTGGGTCAATACCTGTGGAACAGGTTCGTAGGCATTTCCAACTTCATAACTGAGCCTTGCGTAGTTGAGAAAGGCATCTTTTTGGATTTCTGGACTGAAGTCCATTTGGGAAGCATTCCGGAAGGCATTGAGGGCCTCCGGTTTCCTATTCAGCTTCAAGTAGCATTCCGCCAAGTGGTAATAGGCATTTTGGGAGACATTGTTGTTGCCTCCTATAATTTTATTGAACTGTTGAATGGCATTTTCATAGTCACCTTGTTTATAATGACTGTAACCCAACAGATAGTAATCCGTGTTGCTCCATTTTCCCCGCTTGCCCTTGTATTCTTCCAAATAAGGAATGGCTGCAGCATATTGTTCCAGGTTGAAATAGCTTTCCCCAATAATTTTATTGAGCTCTGAAACCTCCTGTCTATTGGATTTAGGCAATTGCTTTTTGGCCATGGCAATGGCCTCCTCAAATTTTCCCAATTTAAAATTCAGGTCCGCTTGGTAGTACGATAATTTCTCGTTTAGCACATCCTGATCGGTAATCTGGTCGAAGCGTGCGGTGGCCTGATCATAGTCATCTTGCTCATAGGCGATGTAGCCCAAATAGTACTTGGCCTGTGACCCATATTTTTGGGAAGTGCTCACCTTGTTCAAATAACGTTCGGCCTCTTGTGGTCTTTTGGAAGCGTAAAGGGCATATCCGTTATTGAAATTGAACCGTTCCCTATCTGAATAGGCCATGGACGATTCGTCCACTTTCTTGTACCATTTTAGGGCATAGGGGTATTTTCCGGTCTCGAAATAGTAATCGGCCACATCCAAAAATGCGGAATTCCGTTTGGTGGAGGTGGGATAGCGCTCCACAAAATCCTCCATCATTTTATCGGCTCCACGCTGGTTCAACCGGATGGCGGCATTGGCAGCATAGTACGCGCTATTGGCCTCGGTCTCTTGATCCTTGGTGTTGGCCTTTACCGTCTCAAAGATGGTCTGTGCCGCTTGGTACTGTTGGTTGTTGTACAGTGCCAAGGCATCTTGGTACGCTTTGTTTTCGTGGGTATATACTTTGGTTTCCTGTGCCGAAAGCACAAAAAAAGTTCCCAATACCATGGGAATAAGGAGAAGGTTTTTTCGATTCATAGTGTTCTACGCTGTTCTCGACTAACTTTACCATAACGTCAAAATTTGAGCCAAAGTATATTTGGATCGTAATATGTCGAATTTACATGGGTATTCGTTGGTGGTTTTACAAGAATTGCTACTTTTGGTTCCAAAGCTCAATTACCTCTAGAGCTTTCATACCTCAAAAATAACAATGTCATCAACATCTTGTCCAAGTTAAGGACAATCTGTGGCGTTTTTTTTTGTTTTCATAGTTCAACCTCACTATACCGATCAAGGACCACAACCTCTTTTTGTCTTTGATTTAACACGTTGCTCATTTTATGTTTAATCCAATACGCAAAGTCATGACTTATGCCATTATCCTCTTTATTGTATTTCTTTTCCTGATCATTTTTCTATTCAACAATTTAATTGCCAAAAAAAATAAGGTACATGAAGCCTTTAGCAGTATAGATGTTATGCTAAAAAAGCGAACGGACCTGATTCCCCAACTGGTGAAAACAGTTAAGGGGTATATGGTCCATGAGCGTGAAACCTTGACCGAAATCACCAAACTAAGGGAGAAAATCTTGACCCACACCCTTACCGATGAAGAACGGCTGAACTTGGAAGGCCAAATGAATCAAATGTTGGGAAAACTCCAAATAGCCGTGGAGGCATATCCCGATCTAAAATCCAGTGAAAACTTCTTGCTGCTCCAGTCCAGTTTAAACGAAGTGGAAGAACAGCTCTCTGCCGCAAGAAGGACTTATAATGCAGCCGTGAATGCCTTTAACAATGCCTTGGAAATGTTCCCATCCAACTTTATGGGCAAAATTATGGGGTATTCCCCAAAAACCTTTTTCATCATTGATCCCTTGGAAGCGGAACTCCCAACAATCTCCTTTGACTAAAATTTTAGGATCATGGACTTTACCACCACAAGAAAAAAGCTCCTTCCCATATTAGAAAAGGCAGAGCGTCTGCGCAAGCGCTATCGATTCTTTAAAATTGGCAGTGCATTGTTCATTGTCATCATTCTCTTGGGATCCACCTCGTTACCAATGGTTCTTTACACCAACAATGCCACTTATCTCAAATGGATGACCAAGCTTTCCGAAGCCAATTCATGGTTTTCTTTCCAAACCTTCATGGTGCTGTACTGGATTCCATTTTTTGTGTTTTTGACCACTTCGCAGCGCTATAAAAACAAGTATAAAAAGGTGGAAAGGGAAATCCTCAAAACCCTTCTCACAAAAATGGCTCCGGGATTTGCATTTAATGAAAACCTACAGATCACTTCCAAAGAAATAGAAGCTAGTAAACTGATTACAAACTATCTACAGGTTGCTACCACAAAAAGCCATACACAACACAAGGTCCACAACCTCAACTTTGGCCTCTTATCAGGAAAAATAGGAGATACTTCCATAAAGATTGGAGATGTAAAAATCCTTAATCAAAGTCTTTACGGCTCCTATCTTATGTACATTCCCTTTTTCACACATTTTTTGTTGTTCTCTACTTATCTGAGACCATGGCTTTCCAAAAAACATAGTTTAGAACAAACTGGCAGCAGTTTCTTGGGCATGTTTGCCATTATGGACTTCAACAAGAAATTCAACGGCACCACCATTGTTCTTCCCGATCGGTTTGAAAAAAAAGTAGGGTACTTTGCCAAGACCATTCAACAATTGAACCTTAACCGAGACTCATTGGTCAACCTTGAAGACCCTGAGTTTGAAAAAGAGTTTGTGGTCTACAGTAATGATCAAGTGGAAGCGCGCTATATCCTGACCCCTTCCCTGATGCAACGGATCACGAACTTAAAAAGAAAGGTCAACAAATCCATCATGCTTTCATTCAAGGAAAACAAGTTGTACATGGGAGTTCAGCATCCCCATGGCTTTTTCAGTTTGAACGAAAGCAAAAACTTGACCACCTCCAATGCCATTGAACTTTTTTATGAAGACATCAGCGCCGCCATGGACATTGTGGAGGATTTGAACCTGAACACCAAAATTTGGGCACAATGACTTTGTTTACCCATCAAAACTTGCATTAACGATTTATTTTGATACTATTACGGTAAATTCAAATACTTTTGTATTGTTTCCTGAAGAGATATTATGCCTGAAACCATCGTAAAATTAGAGGACGTAGCCGTATTCCAAAATGAAAACCTTGTACTGCAGAACATTGATCTTGAAGTAAAAAAAGGTGAGTTTGTATATGTCATCGGAAAAACCGGCAGTGGTAAAAGTAGTTTTATGAAAACCCTTTATGCCGATATTCCCCTAAAGCAAGGCAATGGACAAGTGGCGGATTTTGACCTTAGAAAACTTGAGGAAAAAAATATTCCTTACCTGCGTAGAAAACTAGGTATCGTTTTTCAGGATTTTAAATTGCTACCCGATCGCAACGTGAACAACAACCTTCTTTTTGTGCTCAAAGCCACTGGTTGGACAGACCCGTCAAAAATGAATGCCAAAATCGAAGAGGTTCTGGACAAGGTGGGCATGAAGTCCAAAGGATTCAAATATCCCCATGAACTTTCCGGCGGGGAACAGCAACGTATTGCCATTGCCCGTGCCCTTTTGAACGATCCAGAGCTTATCTTGGCAGACGAGCCCACGGGAAACCTTGACCCACAGACCAGCGTGGAGGTCATGAAAGTGCTTCAGGAAATCAACCAGAATGGTCGCACCATAATCATGGCCACCCATGACTACGCATTGATCTTGAAATACCCACATAAAACCTTGAAATGTGACGGAAGCAAGGTTTTTGAAGTCGTACAGAAGGCGGTTTGAGTTCTTTGAGGGCCCAAAAATGAAATTAACCTTGCACAAAAAGGTGTTCGCCTCATTTTTTTAATCTTTGATTCTCATTGGACTAGGTTTAATGATCAACCTAAACGTAAAGATTTGAAAAATCGTAACCTTTGGATCAACCTCTTAATTGGCATGGGATTGCTCAGTGTTCCCATACTGACCTCCCCTGACTTTGGCTCATTCCAGAATATGGCCAAGGCACCTGGTTTCCAACGCAGTGTTTTGGCATATTCCCTTCTATTTGCCTTCTTCTATCTGAACTACCATGTTTTGATCCCCAAGTTTTATTCAAAGAAAAAAAGATGGATCTATGCCGCTCTTTTGCTGGCTTGCTTTTTGGTTGTTTCCTATACCCCCGATCTGATCATAAACAGCCCAAAACCTCCATCTGCCCTCCCATTTCACAATAATCCGCCGCATAAGACCGCTCCCATTGATCTTTTTGGTTTCAGGGATACCTTCATTATCCAGTTTTCCATGATCGCTTTCCTTTCAATCTTGCTTCGATTGGACCATAGGCTCAATACCATTCAAAATGAGAAATTGAAAGCCGAGGTGAACTATCTAAAAGCCCAAATCAATCCCCACTTTTTGTTCAATACGCTGAACAGTGTTTATGCCCTTACCTTAAAGAAATCGGATGAGGCACCATGGGCGGTATTAAAACTATCGGAAATGATGCGCTACGTGGTCACGGAAAGTCATGCCGAAAAAGTATCCTTGGAACGAGAAATCCAGTACATAACGGATTACATCGACTTACAGAAGCTTCGAATGGGGAGCCACACCAATTTGGTCTATGAGATACAGGGAAATCCCAGTGGTCAAAAAATCGCTCCCATCATACTGATCAACTATGTTGAAAATGCGTTCAAATATGGTGTAAACCCGGACGAACTTTCAAACATCCGTATTTTTATCCATATCGAATCCCATAGTGTTGAGCTTATTGTTGAGAATAAAATCACCGTAAAGAACACCAGCTTTATGGAACCAACCACGGAAGGAAACAAAAACACTAGAAAGCGACTGGATTACTTTTACCCCGAAAAATACCAATTGCACATAGACCAAAGAGACAATTTTTATATGGTAAACCTGTTAATCGACCTTTCATGATAAAAGCTGTGGCACTGGACGATGAAGTATTGGCTCTGGAAATCATTCAAGCCTATTGTGACCAAATCGAATATTTGGATCTGGCACACACTTTTACCGAACAAGGCAAAGCCATTCGCTATCTCAACAAATTTGATGTGGACCTACTCTTTCTGGACATTAGAATGCCAGGGCTCAATGGACTGGAACTTTACAAATCCTTGAAACAACAAACCAAGGTAATATTCGCCACTGCTTATGATCATTACGCCTTGGAAGGTTTCAATGTAAACGCCATAGATTATCTGTTAAAGCCATTTTCATTCCAACGCTTTCAGACCGCCGTGGAAAAAACCAAAAGACAACTGGATCTGGAACGGGCCAACCCCAACGTTCAAACCCACTTGTCTATCCGTGCGGACTATAAACTACACCATATTCCCCTTGAAGACATTATACTGATAGAGGCTTTTGATGATTATGTGAAGATTATTTTGGAGGACAACACCAAAATTGTGGCCAGGTCCACCATGAAGGACATCTATGAAAAACTCCCCAAGCCGATGTTTCTGAGAGCACATCGCTCCTTCATCGTGCCAACAAAAAAAATCAATGGCATCTATAAAGATGTAGCCAAAATTGGTGAATTCGCCATTCCGTTGGGTAAGTCGTACAAAGCCAATATTTTAGAAAACCTTTAACAACCCCACTCTTTTTACCTCACCTTTTTAGACATTGACCGCAATAATTACCATCAGCTTTGATGCCTATATAGATTTACCCCATAATCATTAAACTATTGTGATATGAAACGAAAGGAATTTCTAAAGGGCATGGGGTTAGCCGGTTTATCCGTGACCAGTTTATCACTTTTGACCTCCTGTTCAAAAGACAATGAAGACTCGCTTTACATAGATGATGAATCAAGCACTGATACCACTTCAGAAAGTGATACGGGGTCTACCACCAATGACACCACCTCTGGAGACTGCGAGGTAACTCCAAGCGAGACCGAAGGACCATTTCCAACGCACGACCCAGAAGATTTGGAACGTGTGGACATTGTTGGGGACCGTACTGGGATTGATTTGGACATGAACATCACCATCCGCAACGTCAATGATAGCTGCAACGCACTCGAAGGCGCCCTAGTGGATGTATGGCATTGCGACAAGGATGGAAATTATTCGGAATATGGGGGCAGTGGCATGCAGTCCACCAACTATACCAATACCAGCTTTTTACGCGGTAGACAGATAAGCAATTCCAGTGGAACCGTAGAATTTGCCACCATCTTTCCTGGATGGTATAACGGACGGTCAACGCACATACACGTTCATATCTATGATGCGGATGGCAACTCACTATTGGTTACCCAGATTGCCTTCCCCGAAGGGGAGAACAGTGCAGTGGTACGCGTAAATGCGGCCACCGAATATGGCTATACCAAAGGCATGAGCGGGTACACCTACCATTCCCAAGACAACGTTTTTAGCGATGGCGTGGATGAAGAATTGGCAAACGTTGGAGGTAGCATTTCTGAAGGATTTACACTCACCCATGACATATACGTCAGGGCCTAAACCATTTTGAAGATGATTGTCCAACACCCTGCCCAACTATTTTTAGGCCACAAAAGAGCATGTGATCAATCGGAACAATACCGATGCCTGTCCGTACCACTACAAAATAATAAGAAACTTAAAAAAGTGGTGCGGCTTTCCGATGAGACCTTGGCTCCAAGAGCATTCAAATCCTTTACTGCCGAGGAGGACATTTCCCTTATTTTGATTCCCTTGGTAGGTAGCATTACATATGGTTCCAATAGCGCAAATGAAGTGTGTGTATTTCCAGAGGAATTGCAAATCATTAACCTTAAAAAGGGAAACGCTTTCCGCATTACCAACAAAAACGAAGATGCGTTGGTCAACTATCTTCAGATTTGGGTGAAAATGGACTTGTTCCCGGAAAAAATAATTTTTGACACCTATTCCCATAACCAACTGAACATCATTTATGGGAAAAAACATGTGAATATACTTTTTGGGGTCTTTGATGGAAGAAGGGAAGGTTTCTTTACCACCTCTGAACAAAAAAACACCCTTTTGACCTTTGTGATCAACGGTGCTTTTGAGGTTCAAAATCGGTTGTTGGAATCTCGTGATAGTTTAATATTAAGCCAAACAAGGCTATTGGAGCTAGAGGCACTTTCAGAAAATGCCATTGTTCTGATACTGGAAGAAAATAATTGATGTTGACTTGGTTTTGTTTTTTGATCTTAAAGGCCAGACTCTTACCAAAAGTAACTGTTCTGGTCTTTTTGTTTTAAAACCATATGGTCTTCAAAATACATTATTATCATTCCCAAAAACTTTTTTGTTTCTTTGCTCAAACAAAAATTCCTCCCATTTATGGAAATTCTTGGTATTGATATCGGTGGATCAGGCATTAAAGGAGCCTTGGTGAATGCAGAAACTGGCGAAATGTTAACCGAAAGACACCGTATTCCCACTCCAAAGTCCAGAAAACCAAAGGAAATGGCCAAAGTCGTAGCTGAAATTGTGGAACACTTCAACTACAGTGGCCCTGTGGGCTGTGGCTTTCCTACCATAGTAAAAAATGGGGTCTGCATATCTCCCGGTAATTTGGACCCAAGTTGGGTAGGGGTCAATATTGATGAGCTGTTCACCGAAGCCACAGGGCATGAGGTCACGGTTTTGAACGATGCCGATGCTGCTGGTTATGCTTCCATGAACTACGGAGCGGGAAAGGGACAGGATGGCCTTGTGATCATGATCACCATTGGTACCGGATTGGGCAGTGGAGCTTTCTACAATGGTGTCCTGCTTCCCAATTTTGAATTGGGGCAGATTCCCTATAAAAAATACAAGAAGATTGAAAAGTGGGCCGCAGCCTCTGCCAAGGAGCGTGAAGGGCTCAGCTACAAAAAGTGGGGCAAGCGTTTCAACAAATTCCTGAATTTGGTGGAATTGATCGTAAATCCCGACTTGATCATTGTTGGCGGAGGTACCTCAAAAGACTGGGACCAGTTTAAACACTTGATTGATGTTGAAACCAAAGTAGTGAAAGCGGAACTGATGAACCATGCCGGAATCATTGGGGCTGCCGTAGGTTGTTTGCGCGAGCAACATCACGGACACTTGCATTGACCTTAAGAGTCAAGTTCAAGTACAAACCCACCGTCAGTGGACTATTTTAGTTGGCAAGCCAAACCTCCAGCAAGTACGCCAAAAAGCTTCTTGACTCCTTAACTCACCTTGTTTCGCTTACGGTCTACTTCCTTTAAATAGATTTTTCGGAGTCTGATATGGTTAGGGGTTACTTCCACATACTCATCTTTTTGAATGTATTCCAAGGCCTCTTCCAATGAAAACTTGATGGCCGGTACAATTTTGGCCTTGTCGTCCGCTCCAGCGGAACGAACATTGGAAAGTTTCTTGGTCTTGGTCACGTTGATGGTCATATCATCTCCCCTAGAGTTTTCACCAATTACCTGACCTTCGTAGATTTCCTCTCCCGGATCAATAAAAAACTTACCTCTTTCCTGTAGTTTATCAATGGAATAAGGAATAGCGGTTCCATTTTCCATGGAAATCAAGGAACCGTTCAATCGTTGTGCAATGTCTCCCTTCAAAGGTTGGTATTCCTTAAATCGGTGGGCCATGATGGCCTCACCGGCAGTGGCGGTCAACAATTGGTTTCGCAATCCAATAATTCCTCTTGAAGGAATCATGAACTCGCAGATCATTCGGGAGCCTTTGGCTTCCATGCTGATCATTTCCCCTTTTCTGATGGAAACCATTTCCACGGCCTTTCCAGAAACCTCTTCCGGCAAATCTATGGTAAGGTGCTCCATGGGTTCACATTTTACCCCATCCACTTCCTTGATGATTACTTGCGGCTGTCCAATCTGAAGTTCGTATCCTTCCCTACGCATGGTCTCGATCAATACGGAAAGGTGCAATACCCCACGGCCAAATACCATGAACTTATCCGCACTATTGGTCTCTTGTACCCTTAGGGCCAAGTTCTTCTCCAACTCCTTTTCCAATCTTTCCTTGATGTGTCTTGAAGTAACAAACTTTCCATCTTTTCCAAAAAATGGACTGTCATTGATGGTGAACAACATACTCATGGTAGGTTCGTCAATGGCGATGGTCTTCAACTTTTCAGGGTTCTCGAAATCCGCTACGGTATCCCCTATTTCAAAACCTTCCATACCAACAATGGCACAAATATCGCCTGCGGTCACTTCGGAAACTTTTTGTCTGCCCAGACCTTCAAAGGTGAACAACTCCTTGATACGGGTCTTTACAATACTTCCATCCCGCTTTACCAAGGAAATCTGTTGCCCTTCCTTTAAAGTACCTCGTTGCAACCTACCAATGGCAATTCGTCCGGTAAAGGATGAAAAATCCAAAGAGGTAATCAGTAATTGTGTAGAACCTTGCTCTGGTTTAAATTCTGGGATATGTTCCACCACCATGTCCAAAAGTGGCTCAATACTCTCGGTAGGCTTTTGCCAATCGGTACTCATCCAGTTGTTCTTGGCAGAACCATACACCACTGGAAAATCCAATTGCCATTCTTCTGCACCCAACTCAAACATAAGGTCAAAAACCTTTTCATGCACCTCTTCGGGCGTACAGTTTTCCTTATCCACCTTGTTGACCACCACGCAGGGTTTCAATCCAAGGTCAATGGCCTTTTGCAATACAAAACGGGTCTGTGGCATAGGGCCTTCAAAGGCATCCACCAGCAACAATACCCCATCGGCCATATTGAGGACACGTTCCACCTCCCCACCGAAATCGGCGTGCCCAGGAGTATCTATGATATTGATTTTGGTGTCTTTGTATTGAACGGAAACGTTCTTGGAGACAATGGTAATTCCGCGCTCCCGCTCCAGGTCATTGTTGTCCAAAATTAAATCCCCCTTGTTCTCATTATCCCGGAACAACTGGCAGTGATACATGATTTTATCAACCAAAGTAGTCTTACCGTGGTCTACGTGGGCAATGATTGCAATGTTCTTGATTTTGGACATAACCTATTTTTTTAAGGCCGCAAAGATACTGCTATTTTCCACTTGTCAATACGCTAAAATGTTATTTTTATCTTATTGATTTTGTGCAAGTTCTGAAGTTAACGCCCCACACACCATCTTTTTTCGCTTACGATCCAGCCCAAACTCAAATTTACCACCGGATAAATGCCCCCTTTAAAAGGTCCTACATAGTACCCGGCTCCGGCATCAATGGAGAAACTTATTCCGGAATCATAGCTGCGTTGCACGCCATATACCAGACCTCCATAGCCATGAACACCATCCACAATCCTATTCTCCACTACCCTACTCCCGGGCGAAAAAATCGCTACCGAAGGGGCCAAGTAATTCCCTGAGTTTCCATAAATGGGTTTTCTTCTACGCTCCCTTCCATTGAAATTGTGGTAGTATCGGTTTTGGACCGTGATGGCCGGGAAAAAATCAAGGTTTTCCATAGGTGCCGCACTGGCAGGTTCCAAAGCCATCTGCCAAGCTACCCGTACATCCAAGGTACTGTTCACTCCCAAACCCATTTCGTACTCCACCCCTGGGTTAAAAACGTTGATCTTGATTTGCCGTATCTCGCAATTCATACCGTATTGGGGAAAGGAAGAAATACTGGAAAACAAGAATACCATAAAAAGAAAACGACGCATGGTAGGTTAATTTGGTATTCTTATAACATTTACTTTTTCAAAATAGTATTTTTGTTGAAAATATATGCCCATGCGACTAGATGCCATTCCCCAAATAAAATATGCCGATAGCAACAACTTTTTTCTATTGGCCGGTCCCTGCGCCATTGAGGGCGAGGAAATGGCCATGCGTATAGCGGAAAAGGCAGTTGCCATCACGGATAAACTGCAAATTCCCTATATATTCAAAGGAAGTTTCAAGAAGGCCAATCGAAGTCGCATTGATTCCTTCACCGGGATCGGGGATGAAAAGGCATTGAAAATCCTTAGAAAAGTCTCCGAGACCTTCAAGGTACCCACGGTCACCGACATCCATGAAATCTCAGATGCCTCAATGGCTGCCGAGTATGTGGATGTGCTTCAAATACCGGCATTTTTGGTACGCCAGACCGATTTGGTGGTTGCGGCTGCAGAAACCGGGAAGGTGGTCAACTTGAAAAAAGGGCAATTTATGAGTCCCGAAAGCATGAAACATGCCGTGACCAAGGTTACGGAAACAGGTAACGAACAGGCCATAATAACCGATAGGGGCACCATGTTCGGCTATCAAGACATGATTGTTGATTTTAGGGGTGTCCCCACCATGAAGCAGTACGCACCTGTGGTATTGGACGTGACCCACTCCCTACAACAGCCCAACCAGTCCTCTGGGGTTACCGGAGGTAGACCGGCATTGATCGGCACCATGGCCCGTGCCGGTATTGCAGCAGGTGTGGACGGTCTTTTTATGGAAACCCATTTTGATCCAGCCAATGCCAAAAGTGATGGGGCAAACATGTTGGATTTAAGTTTATTGGAAAAATTACTGACCGATTTAACGGCTATCCGACGTACCATTAACTCCCTTTAGAATACTGTTTCAATCTCACGTACACCACAACCTGATGTTTATCAGTTGATTACAATTATTTAACAACTTTATTTTTAATTAGTCTAAATATTCCTTGCTCGGATAGGAGCTGGACTATACATTTGCAATCAAAATTTATTTAGACCAATTATAAATAAAATGAACCGTATACTACTCATCATTGCTTTGGCCTCCACTTTTTTGGCCCAAGCCCAATCCGGAAACTTAAGAGGAAAAGTAACCGATCAAAACAACAACCCGCTCGGCAATGTCAATATTGCCGTATCCAATACCAGTTTAGGCACAAATACAAATTATTCAGGGGAATATGAGATATCCGATCTTGCCCCTGGCCCCTATACGTTGACCTTTTCCATGGTAGGTTATGGCACACAGAACCAAACCGTGACCGTTTACGCCAATCAAACCACGAACGTACAAGCCATCACTTTGGTGGAGCGACAAGAACAACTGAACGAGGTAGTGGTTGAAGGAACCCAAGTAAACACATTCGCCCGCAAAGCAAGTGTTTATGTATCCAAGATGCCTTTAAAGGACATTGAAAACCCACAGGTATACAATTCCATCTCCACAGAATTGCTACAGGACCAAGTGGTCACCAACTTTGATGATGCCCTTAAAAATGCCCCCGGAATTGACAAACTTTGGGAATCAACTGGACGTGGTAGCGACGGTGCAGGTTATTTCTCCCTACGTGGTTTTGCCGTACAGCCCACCATGATCAACGGATTGCCCGGTTTGACCAACGGTAGTCCCGACCCTGCGAACATCGAGTCCATTGAAGTGATCAAAGGCCCTTCGGGAACTTTGTATGGTAGTAGCTTGATTTCCTATGGTGGTTTGATCAACATCAACACCAAAAAACCATTCTACGGCTTTGGTGGGAACATCTCCTACACTTCTGGCAGTTATGGATTGAACCGGGTGAGCGCCGATGTAAATACCACTTTGGGCAACCAGAACAATATTGCGCTTCGTGTGAACACTTCGTACCACACCCAGAACAGCTACCAGGATGCCGGATTCAGGAAATCTTTCTTCTTTGCGCCATCCTTGGCGTTTCAGGCCAATGATAGGCTTTCGTTCAACATCAACACTGAGTTTTATAATGGTAGAAGCACCAATCAAACCATGTTGTTCGTAGATCGTGGTTCGCCACTTCGTGTGACCAATCTGGATGAATTGGGTTACGATTTCAAACGTTCGTACACTAGCAACGATTTATACATCGACACACCAACCTACAGCCTTCAAGGTCAGATGAACTATATTTTGAGTGATTCCTGGACCTCCCAGACCGTGGTTTCAAGATCTAATGCAAAGTCCGATGGTTACTACTCCTACTTGTATGAGGTAACCTCAACCGTGGAAGGTCTTTCAGGCGCTCCAATAGCCGATGGCATTATTTTGGCCCGCTATACCAGCAACCAAAACTCCGAGACCTTGGGAACCGACATCCAACAAAACTTTATAGGAGATTTCAATATTGGAACCATGCGCAACCGCTTGGTCGTAGGATTGGATTACTTTAAAACAAGAACCATCAACAACAGTACCGGTTACGGAAACCAAGGTTTTACCTATGTGGGATCAAACCTGGATGAGTTCCAAGCTGTTGTCCCTGCCCTGCATGCATACTACGGAACCCCAATGGGAACCGGTTTGTATGATTCTGGGGTGTTGACCCAGGCAGGTGCCGATGCAGGAATCGCGACCTTGGCCAATCCAGGGGCCCAATTCAGTGAAGCGGAGCAAGAGATCTTTAGTGCTTACGCTTCAAACGTCATCAACCTATTGCCAGAATTGTCTGCAATGGCCAGCTTGCGTGTAGACCGTTTTTCCAACGATGGGTACAATCAGACCGCATTCTCACCAAAATTTGGAGTGGTTTACCAACCTATCCTGAACAAAGTTTCCCTGTTCGCCAACTATATGGACGGATTTAGCAACGTAGCTCCCGTAACCGAGCTATCCAACGGAAACACATCCGTAAGGGCATTGAACCCAGAGCACGCCAACCAATTTGAAGTAGGTACCAAGTTGAACTTGTTCAACGATAAACTTTCTGCCACTTTGAGCTATTACGATATTACCGTGAGCGATATGGCACAGCGAATTGATACTGATGCCAACAACTATTTCTACACCCAAGATGGGGAACAAAGCAGTAAAGGTTTTGAAGCGAGCATTATCGCCTCACCCATTGACGGATTGAACATTGTCGCCGGTTATAGCTACAACGACAGCGAATTGGTTGAGGGAGCAGACAGTTTCACCGGTTTTAGACCCGAGAGTGCAGGTCCAATGCACCTGGCCAATGTTTGGGCCAGCTATAGATTCACACAAGGGACCTTGCAAAACTTTGGTCTTGGATTTGGTGGCAACTACGCCAGCGAAAACAAAATTTTCAATAGAACCAACGGTACGTTCGCCATTGACGAGTATACCATTCTTAATGCATCTACCTTTTATGATGCCAAGGACTTCAGAATTACTTTAAAACTGGACAACATTGCAAACAAAGACTACTACAAAGGTTGGTCAACCATCAGCCCTCAAAATCTAAGAAGTCTTTCGGCAAACTTCACCTATAAATTCTAAGAGAAAAACCATGAAAAAACTCATTGCCACCATATTGTTGGTTACCCTCCCCGTACTGTCCGCCTCCGCACATTATTTATGGATAGAGACCAACGGAACAGGCACCTTGGGCCAATCCCATGAAATCCGTGTACACTTTGGGGAATACACTTATGGAGTCGTTGAAGAAGTGGAAGGAGAAGCTTTCCCGGCCGTTTCAAAGTTTACCCTTTGGGTAATTGCTCCCGATGGCTCAAAAAATGTACTGAACACCACTCCCAAGAAAGACCATTACCTGGCTCATTTTACTCCAAGTGAAAATGGGGTGTATACCATAATGCTCAATAATGATGAGATTGATGTCATTGATTACACCCAGTATGATTTTGGCATCTTCAAAACCCATTATCACTCGACCGCAAAGGTCCAGATAGGCGGTACTGATGCCGATACCAATACAGCGAATCCCAACGGTATCGTGGTAAAGCAATTGGCCAATAACGGGAATGAGGTTAAGCTCCAAGTACTGTACAAAGACCAACCCTTGGCCAAAAACGAACTGCAAGTCTATGTAGCGGACCTTTGGTCTAAAACCCTGCACACCGATGACAACGGTGAAGTATCCTTTGCCCTGCCTTGGAACACCAAGTACATTGTAGAGACCACGACCAAAGAAGAAGTACCTGGCTCGTACAAAGGAGAAGACTATCAGTTTATTTGGCATTGCGCCACCTATTGCATAAAACAATAAGCTATGGTGACCCTCATTTCATTGCTCACTTTTATGGCCTTTTACCTGCTTTATGGCACCTCTAAAAAGATGGCCACCATAGGTGAACTGGGCATTGGGAAATGGACAGGTGAACACAAAAAAATAGCTCAAGCAGCCAGTTTGGCCCTAATGATTTTTTCATTGGGGCTTAGCTGTTTTTTATGGGGGCTTGGTTCCGGCACCTTTACTTTTTTCATCCTCTTGATGACCGTTGCCAGTTTGGTGATTCTCTTGGCCCCTTTGCGATTATTGAACTACCCGTTTTTGGGTGTCCTTTTTATAGGCTCTATCCTTTTTGAAACCTTATTGTTTTAACCTATGCCCGCCAACAAAAAATATTTGACTCCATCGGCATCCCAACGATTTGCCAAAATAACCGCTGCCATATTGGGTGGTCTTATCGTGGCCATAATGTTCCATATGGCTTTGGCCAGTTGGTTCAACCACGTTGCCATAATAATTACCAGTACCTTTTCCGCTTTCATTCTTTGGGCGGTTTTGATGGTCTTGGCGTTTTTGGGCAAAAATGGATGGAAAGTCTGGGGCATGTATCTCTTGGCCAGTTTGGTGCTCTTCGTCATATTTTATTTTGGAAAACAAACCAACCCACTTGTTTAAAACTATGGGAAACCGCATTTACAATATTTTGTTCCATACACATACCGTAAGTGGTATTGTGATCAGTGTGGCACTCTACGTCATTTTTTTCACGGGATCCTTCTCCTTTTTTCGGGATGAAATTGCCAATTGGCAACGTGGACATTCCGTAAGTCAGGATGATGCATTGCCCAGCAGCTTGGATGGGCACCTTAACGACCTTTCCAAAGAATACAATTTGTACGGTCGGGAGGTGGAATTAAGACATTATTACAACGAAAGAAGTATTTCCGTCAACTTGGGGGCTTCCAAGGATTCATTGGCATCAGAAGAGGAAAAAGCACCCGTATTTTTCTATCTGGACCCTGAGGCCAAGACCAAGACCGACAGCTACGCAAGCAATTACCATTTGGGGGAATTCCTGTACCGACTTCACTTTCTCGATCAGATTCCTTATCCCTATGGCCGTTACTTGGCCGGATTGGTGGCTTTCTTTTTTCTTTTCGCGATCATTACCGGAATCTTGGTGCATTGGAACAAGATCGTTTCCAATTTTTATATCTTCAGACCTTGGGCCAAATTAAAGACCCTATGGACCGATGCCCATATCGCTTTGGGGGTAATAGGATTTCCATTTCAGTTTGTATATGCCGTTACCGGCGCCTTTTTCCTGTTGAAGGGTATATTGATTCTTCCTCTCGTAGCTGGACTCTACGATGGTGACCAAAACCAATTGTTTGAAGATTTGGAATACAACCACCCCGTTTATGAATTCCAAAACGAAAGACTGGACCAAACCATCAACTTGGACCAATATGTTACCGATATGAAAGAAGAATGGGGTGATTTTAGGGTTACGGAGACCCATATCTTCAACTATGGCGATCAAAATATGCACGCCGCCATTAGCGGATATCTTGGGTATGACACCAAACTAAACGGTTTGGGGTACCGCATTTATAAAATTGCCGATGGTTCCGTTGCACAGGAAAAAGCACCTATTGCACAAACTTCTTATTTGGATGGGGTAAAAAATATGATGTTCCGACTCCATTTTGGCGATTACGCAGGCTATGGCCTAAGAGTGATCTCCTTTATCCTTGGATTGGTTTCATGCTTTGTGATCCTCTCCGGAATCATGATTTGGTTGGTGGCACGCGACAAAAAGAACATCCCGGAAAAACGCCGAAAGTTTAACCAACAAGTGGCCAATTGGTATATGGCCATCTGCCTTACCTTGTTGCCCGTTACCGCTTTGGAATTTCTTATCGTAAAGTTTGCTCCCGCAGTGAATATGGGTTTCCTCTACAAAACCTATTTTCCCATTTGGTTGTTCGCCACGGTATTTTTTATCCTTAAAAAGGATATTGCCTTTACCAATAAATGGACCTTGATCTCTGGTGGCGTTTTGGGCCTGTTGGTTCCTATTGCCAATGGAATCGCAACCGGTAATTGGATGTGGGTGGCCTATCAAAACGGATATCAACATATCCTTTTGGTGGATTTGCTTTGGTTGGTTTTGGGTGTTGCATCCCTTTGGATCGCTTTCTTTAAACTAAGGACAGAAAGGAAGGAACTGACACCAACCCAAGGTTGATCATTTCCAAAAACCCTTATGGTTCACGGTTTCGGCATCTTTGATGACCGCCAAAAAAACATCCGCATCAAGATCCTCCAGAGTATGGTATCGAAGGGATCGCATCACTTTTCTGCCCTCGGTGACCATTTTATCCAAATGAACGCTAAGGTGCGCCGAACTCCAAAAGCCTACATCCACATAGCCTTTTTTAGGGGATACGTTCAGGTAACAAAATGGTTTCCCTTTTAAATAATAGAAAGGAATGCGATACTTGTATTTGAGTTCCACAGCGGGCACCGTGCTCTCTACCAAAACCTGTAATTGCAGCAATATGGTTTTAAAAGGCTCTTCTTGGTTAATGATATAGTCTTCAGCAGGGTTCATGTTCCAAAGATTGGAAATCGATTTCATTTTACCATTTCTTAACCCAAATTATTTTTCCTGCAAAGTGATAATACCCAGGTGTTTCATACATTTGAAAAAACCAAAGACCATGAAACTCCAACCTCTCTTTTTGTCCCTTTTTACTTCTGTTGTTATTTTTGCCCAGGAGCATTCCCATACCAGCTCAAGAGCGTTAACATTTCCCGATATTCCCAATTTTAAGACCTTAAAAACCGATTTCCATCAACACACTGTCTTTTCGGATGGAAATGTATGGCCCACCATCAGGGTCATGGAAGCCCTACGGGACAATTTGGATGTGATTTCATTAACAGAGCACTTGGAGTACCAACCCCACAAGCAAGACATTCCCCATCCCGATAGAAACCGTTCTTTTGAACTGGCCCTGGCCGAAGCAAAGGACCATGACCTTTTGATCATCCACGGCTCAGAAATTACCAGAGGGGCCCCCATGGGCCACAACAATGCCATTTTTATCCAAGACGCCAACAAGCTCTTGCACGATAAAGCGGAAACTGTTTTTGGTGAAGCCAAGAAACAAGGGGCCTATGTATTTTGGAACCACCCGGCATGGTATCCGCAATCCCCAAAAGGAAACCCTATTTTAAGTGATTTCCAAAAAGAGCGTATCAAAAAAGGGGAATTACAGGGGATAGAGGTCATCAATATGGGAGACTACGCAGAGGAATCCTTGGCCTTGGCCCTGGAAAACAACTTGACCATTATGGGCACCAGTGATATCCACGGTTTAATTGATTGGGACTATACCGAAAAAGGTCATGCCCGTCCCATTACCCTCGTATTTGCCAAAGAAAAAACTGCAGCCTCAGTGAAAGAAGCCTTGTTTGCAGGACGTACTGTTGCCGTTTACAATTCCCTATTGGTAGGGAAGGAAGAGAACTTATTACCCCTGCTCAAGGCATGTATTTCCATTGAGGAGGCCACATACATCAACAAAACCTCCATTTTAAAAGTCACCCTAAAGAATTTATCAAGCAGTGATTTGATCTTTGAGAACCAGATGCCCTATACCTTTTACTCCAGTCCTGCGGTGTTCACCGTTCCGGCTGAGGGCACTAAGGTGATTCAAATAAAGACCTTGGAAAAACTGGACTCCCTTTCCTTAAACCTAAAGGCGTTGGGGGCCTATGTAGCACCCAAACAGCACCCCGTGGTTGAGTGGGACATAACCGTTGAAAAAGAGGATTAAGCCACGGAAAAGAGTTCGTGTCCGTTGATTTCCGTATCAAAATCGATACGGATTTTTTCAATATGATCCGCTGGGGTCTTGTCCGATATCCACACCCATTGGTTTTTCATATCCACATCAAAATGAAAACAGGAAAAATCGGTACAGCAATCCCCATCGAACTTGGATAGCAGAAACTTGGTGATTTTAGGCCTAAGCCTATATTCCATGTCTATGCATGCCCGTTTAGCGGAGGAATCGGCATGTTCTGACAATATCCAATTGAACTTCATTTTCAGCGAAATAAGAGAATCAATATACTAAAAAAAACGCTATGTAGCACAAGGTGTTCCGTATACCGATGAAATGGGCTATTCCACCCCCTCCACGTACTCTTGGAGATAAGTGAAGCGAGGCGTCAACTTTCCATTTTGGGTCATCCGGGCCCGTTCCAAAATACCATCCTCATCCCCATTGAAGAAAGCAGGAATCACATATTTGGAAAACGCTTCCCCAAAACCATTGCTGGCATCCCTTGGCAGCTCACAAGGAAGGTTGTCCACTGCCATGACCGCAATGGCCTTTGAATCCATAAAATCGATTTCCATTTCAGAAATGGGATCATACCCATATACAGGGTCCGCGATGGTGGACGATCGTATCGTGGTAGCCACCGGGCCATCAATATCACAACTTATATCGGCCACCACCTTGATGTTGAAATCAGGATGCTTTGCATCTTCCCTTGTATAAAGGTATGGGGCGCCATCCCCATAAAAATGACCTGCAATATAAAAGTCGGTCACTTTGGCAAAACGGAAGAAGTTGGATTGATATTCCTGTGGATTTTGAAAGAAATCGGCCTTGTTGCCACGCACCCCATCTTTTCGCTTGTTGTATTCGGATGCATCAATCTGGCAGTATACGGGCTCTTGATAGGTTTTGTTCAGGTAATCGGAAACATTGACCCGCTTTATTTCCATGGCATCCAACATTTCCCGGGCACCGTTGCCCACCCTTCCCTTGCCGGTCAAAACAATTTTGATGGCGGGCAGTTTAATTCCTTTCAATGCTTTGATCAATGCTTGTTGGTCCTCCAAATTCTCTGCCTTTGGCAAGTTGAACAGTGCAAACTTCAAACCATAGGTCCTTATACCATTATAGGCACCCACGATACCGGCGTACCGCCCGAAAGCTACCAGACGTTGCTCTTTGGTATTGGTGATCACTTCATGATCGTACAGTTCAATATTTTTCTCCAGAACAGCACGTAGCAAATCCCGATTATAAGGTTGCTTTTTTATGGTATGTGAAAAGAAGAAATACTTTTTATGGGGAAGAAGGGCCTCAATAGGCACTTCCTTTACACCGAGCAATACATTACAGTGTTCCATGGAGTCGGTTACAGGAATATTCCTTTCTTGATATTCTTCATCCGAAAAGACCCGTATTGGGGAGGTTTCCACCTCTATTTGGGCTTCAGGAAAGCTATCCAGGACTTTTTGACATTCCGCAGGAGACAAGACTACCCTGCGATCTGGCGGGTTTTTCCGCTCACGTATAATTCCGAACTTCATACTACGCTTTGGTATAATTGTTGACCAAAATAAGAGTATTGAACAGGGTAAGCAAACTTTTGATTAACTTTGCCATCCTTTTGAAAAAAGTTCTTTATTGTATTGGGGCCGACTGGTTTTGACAGCGAGACCAATGGCTATGTAAGCATGTCGAGCTATGGGAATGATGCTCGTTAATTCAATGTCTCAACTTTTTTAAATGGCGAGTCTAACTACGCTTTAGCTGCTTAATTGACTGAACTATAGTAAGTCCAAGCCTAGTCCCGCAAGGCGGGAAAGCTGAATGTCCCTTGGTAGCCCTTGTTGACGGCGACCTTTTTTGGGGCACCATAAAAGTCAACACCGGATTGTTGTGGCTTCGGCAGGAATCCTAAACTAAAGAAGCTAAGTGTACGATAGGCGGTCCTTGGTCGGTCGTGCATCGAAAATTGAACTTGGACTAAGCATGTAGAAAGCCTAGTTATTGCTTGTTTGGACGAGGGTTCGAATCCCTCCGGCTCCACTATTAACCCTCGTAAGCACAGTATTTACAAGGGTTTCAGATTATGGTTGACTGTTTAGTTGACCTTTTTTGGTTTAAAACCCTTGGTATCCTCATTACCTTTGGCTTGTATTTATGGAGTAAGCCTTCAGTTGAGCCAGTTGAAAACCATCAATAAATGGTCACCAATGCCAAGAACCCAAAAGCCACAGGAGATAATTCAAAAAAAGGATTTGAAATGCCAAAAAAGTGAAGTCACCCAATTCTGGGCAATTTGTCCAAAATTTTTGATATTCATTGCCTGTATTTGTATTCTTACAAATAATTCTCAATCCTGATATGAAACTAAATGTAACCACTTATATAGTAGGATTCTTATTTCTCATTTGCTCATGCAGTTCTGAAAGTACAGATTCCGACAATCCGTCAAGACCTGCGGATGAGGAGGAAAATAACGGTGACGAAGGAAATAATCAAGATCCTATCGTTTTACCGGAAGTAAAGACTTTGGACATTGGTGAACTATTGATTTCATATGCAGAATTCAATGGTGAACTGATAAGTGAAGGTGATTCTCCGGTTATAGAAATCGGATTTGTCATAAGCACCGAGGAAGGCGCCACCATAGAATCCAATTTTTCCAGGCATCCAATCCCAGAAGAAGCTTCGGACAATTTTTCCCTAATTGTATACGACATTCCAGCAGACATAAATTTTTATTTAAGGGCATATGCCTTAAATGCTGATGGCGTAGGGTACGGAAATGACATAGCATTCAAGACTTTGGAAGACAATGCATTTGAAGGGAATGTGCACTTGGACACCCAAGAAAAGGTAGTAAACTTTGGAGAAATGGGAATAACAACCATTAACGGTAATCTCACAATTACAGGAACAGTCACCGACCTTAGTCCTCTAAGCAGTTTGGAACGGGTGCGTTCCGCCATAGATATTATTTCCACATCAGAACTAAAAACACTGCATGGACTTGATAATTTGACGCACACTGGATATTTAACACAAAGTCCCTTAAGGATAATATCAAATTCAGGCCTGGAAAGTTTACAAGGTTTAAATGGCCTTGTGAATGCCGCTGGAGGAATTATGATCGGTTCCATTGATTCATTGGTTGATTTAAAAGGGTTGGACAGTTTGCAAAAGGTAGAGGGAAAAAGCAATTTATCATTATACATTAGCAATTGTGCAAGTTTGAACAGTCTGGAAGGACTGAACAACCTTGAATCAGTGAGAGATCTGCATATTGCCGTGAACCCCTTACTTTCTGATATTTCTGCATTAGCTAACCTAGCAAACATCGAAAACTCGCTTACCATTCATTCTTGCCCATCATTAGTGGATTTGAATGGCATACAAAGCATCACAAGACTGACAGAAATCAGTATTTTAAACAATGATGGGATTACAAACCTTAAAGGGTTGGAAAATATTGATGAAGTACAGACTGTTGTTATCTCTGATAATGAAATTTTGACAGATGTAACTGCACTTGGAGGTATTGGCCAATTGGAATCTTTGGTTTTCAGCAGAAATGATACCATGGTTGACTTTCAAGGGCTTGAGAGGATAACTTTTGTTTCTACCCTTTCTATAGAGGACAATTCCATTTTAGAATCGTTTGCGGGATTAGAAAACCTTGAAGAAGTCAATGAATTATATGTGAACAGAAACCCCATTATTAAAAACTTCAATGGGCTGGAAGGGCTCAAAAGAATTTCAAACAACAATTCCTTAAAAAGTATTTTGGGTATATTTTCCAATCCAGAACTTATTTCGTTGGAAGGATTAGGGAACCTTGCATCCCTTGAAGGAGATTTAACCATAACGAATAACGGGAATTTATCCAATTTCTGTGCTCTGGATCTTCTTTTTGACAGCAATGGTCCGGGAAGGGAAATAGTAATAGAGGACAATAACTTCAATCCATCCCCCGAAGAAATGAGTACCGGAACCTGTTCCCAATAACAAATTTAGAGCCTAAGAACCTGTGAAATCATCTAATCCCCTATTGCTTGTCCCACTGGCGTTTCTGTTTGCTTCCTGCTCCAAGGAGGATGATTGCACAAAAACCCAAATACTATATGGAAATCCAAATTTTGGAGGTGACAAAATAATTGAAGTACCCTGTGACACCCCAGAGCCATTGCCATTGGCCAAAACAATTTAGTTGGCCAAAACAATACCAGTGTTTTGTGACACTGATCAACCTATCTCTTTGGCAAACTTACCTAAAATGTATTTTTTTGGTCACTTTCTCAGCATTTCCTCCATGGCCATGAGACTAAATCCAGACAATGAGTTTTGGGTTGGAGTTGTACCGCCCTGATTAGCTATTGAGCCACATAGTTCTTTTCCAACTTGGCCATCAATTCCCATAAATACAACACCCCTCTTGGCACATGGAAACACCCCTTCCATTTCCCGCCCTTCAGGTGATGCGTCACTTTGCCTTCCCGGGACAAATAGCCAAACCATTCCCCATGGTCTTCATCCACAAAATGCGACCATGTATATTCATGTAGTGTCATCAACCATTTCCAACAGCGTACATCGCTAGTCAAATAAAACCCTTTTGCACAGGCTATCATGGCCTCGATATGGGGCCACCAAAGTTTATGGTCCCATTCCAATTGCTCGGGAGGGTGACCTTTGAGGTCCATAAAATAAAACAGCCCCCCATACTCTGAATCCCAACCGTACTCTAGGGTAGATATAACGGCATCCGTGCACTTTTGGATAAGCTCCCTATCATTTTGTCGTTCAGCAATATCCATTAAAAACCATAGGGTTTCCAAACCATGCCCAGGATTGACGAGTCTTCCTTGAAATGTATCACTGAAACTGCCGTCCATGCCCACATTCTCCATAATCAGGCCATGCTCGGGCTTATAAAAGTAGGATAGAATCTTCCTTTTGACACTGTTAAGCTGATCGTCCACCACCTTGGCATCCAGAATATGGCTGAGTTCCAACACCAAATTACTCAAGATCATAGGCAAGCTCAAACTTTGCAGTTTCCTGGTACCTGGATATGTCTTTTCGTATTTTCCTTTTGGATTATCCTGCGCATCAAGAATGTTATAAAAAGTTTGGGTTGCTATGGCAGTGTGTTCGGTTTTTCCCGTGATTTTCCCTAGCTGGCCAAATGCCATGGACGCAAAACAATCTGAAAAGATATTATAGGGTTGCACCAAAGGACTTCCTTTTTTATCCAAGGAAAAGTACCATCGCCCTGATTCGCTTCTACCGAATCTCTGCAAAAAATCAGCACCATGGACCGCTATATCAAGCCAACCTACCTTTGGCTCGACTTCATTGTAAAGTTTGGCAAACATCCATACCTGCCTGCATTGGAGCCACACAAACTTATCCGTATCATATACACTTCCATCCACACCCAAACACGTATAAAATCCTCCATCCTCTTTATCTATGGAATGTTTCTCCCAAAAAGGCAGGATATGCCCCAATAAATTTTCCTTGTAAATCTCCTTATACTTTCCAAAATCCTCTTTCCCTACGACCAAAACCTATAATTTTTTGTTTTCCTTCTTTTCTATACCTGCGTGGCGGCACGAAACAATATTAATTTTTAATTACTAATAATGCAATAATTAATAAATTATTTTATTAATATAGTTGTGAAGAATAAAAATCAAGTGCATTTGATAACCCTTTAAAACACTCCTTTCTAGCGATTTAGCAACAACCCATAAAAATCCATCAACAAAACCGCATCGCTCGGATAATCTGTTTTCATTGCCATTATAGTTTTCTTACTATTTTTATCATCGCTCCTCGGTCTAAAAAAGAAAGAATGAAACAAAGCAAGCACAGTATTTTCAACGATATTCCGGACGAGCAGAAAAGCGGTGTCGTTTTCAAAAACCACCAACTCAAAAAGAAGATCATTAAGCTACTGGACAAAAAAGGAGCCACAACGATCAACGACATCTCAAAAAAATTCAATTCCAGCTCCCCCAAGGTAAATAAGCTCATCCAAGAACTCATTGATGAAGGACTCATTGAAGATCTTGGCAAAGCAGAGACCGATGTCGGTAGGCGCCCCCATCTTTATGGGCTCATTGGTGATTCCATGTATTTTTTAGGGGTTGATTTGGGACGCAATTCCATAGAAATAGGGCTTATGGATTTCAACGAGAATCCCATCCATTTTTCGAGGGATATCGAATTCAACTTGGAAAACTCAGAAAAATCCCTGCTTCAATTGTGCGAGATCATCAACCGTTTTATAAACCAAAATCCCGGTTGGAGAAACAAAATTGTACGCATCGGTGTTAACCTTTCTGGCCGAGTTAACCATTTAAGCGGGTACAGCCATAATTTTTTCAACTTCACCAAAACCCCGTTAAGTAGCATACTTGAAGAAAAAACCGGAGTCCCCTGTTTTATTGAAAATGACACCCGGGCCAGGGCTTTTTATGAATTTTACAGCCATAAATCCAAGGACAGTGGAAACATCCTTTACATAAACGCAGATTACGGGCTGGGGCTGGGAGTTTTGGCCCAAGGAAGACTTTTGTATGGAAAATCAGGCTATGCAGGGGAGTTTGGGCATATTCCCTTTTTCGACAATGAAATCATCTGCATATGCGGTAAAAAAGGCTGCTTGGAAACGGAAGTTTCAGGAAGAGCCCTTGAAAAACAGTTCAAGGACAAACTCAAGGAAGGGCAATCCTCATCCCTACAGCATAGCTTTGTAAACCTTGAGAACATCAGAATGGACGACATTATCAAAGCGGCCAACAATGATGACACCCTATCCATTGAACTCATTGGGGTAATGGCCGAAAAGCTCGGAAAGGGAGTCACTACCCTGATACATTTATATAATCCGGAACTGATTATTTTTGGAGGCGCCTTGGCAAAATCCAAAGACCATTTTTTCCTTCCCCTTCAAATGACCGTCAATAAATACTCCCTAAGCATTGTTAGGGCCGACACGCAATTGGAACTATCAAAAGGCACCGAGGGAGCCGGAGTATTGGGCGCCTGCTATTTGGCAAAGCACAAGGTTTTAAATCCAAACCCCTCCTAACTCTTTTGTTCCCAAAACCGCTCTATCTCCTCAAGGGTCTTGCCCGTTGTCTCCGGAACCAATTTCCATATGATGTACATGTAGGGGAAACACATTACCGCGAATAACACAAAGGTTCCCTGAGGACTCAACACCTCCAAAAGCCACGGTGTCAACTGCCCTACGATAAAGGTTCCCGTCCAAAGTGAAAATCCTGCAATGGACATGGCCATACCCCGTATTTTGGTCGGGTACATCTCAGAAAGCAGCACAAAAATCACAGCGGATATGGAGATGGCCGTAAAAAAAACATATGCCAGGAACAAGATCAACAACACATAGGATGGGATATTCCATTCAGAAGCTTTCACAAAGTAGCCCGAGATGAGCAGTAACGTAAGTATCATCCCGGTCACACCAAAATACACCAGTTTCTTTCTCCCCACCTTATCAATGATGTACAGCGCAAGAATGGTGGTAAGCACATTGACCCCCCCCACAAATACCTGATAAAACAAGGCATCTCCTCCGGACATTCCACTTTGTTCGAAAATGGTGGGACCATAATATAACACGGCATTCACTCCCATAAACTGCCCCAATATGGCTACTGCGGCACCAATGAGTATCGCCTTCAAAAAATTGGGACGCAACAATAGCCTCCAATTTCCTTTATCCGCCTCACCCAAAGAAAGCTTCATCTCATGTACTTCTTCCTGAATTTTTGCAGGAGAGCTGTAAATCTTACCCAGTACCATTGTCGATTTATTTTCATCACCCCTAAAGAACAACCACCTGGGACTTTCCGGTAAAAGGAATACCATCAACAAAAAGAGCAGCGCAGGAAACGCCTCCATGCCCAACATTCCTCTCCACACCTCCTCCACAAGCAGCTTATTCCATTGAGCTCCTTCAAGTTGACCAACGCTATCCGAAAAATCGAGCAACTCGAAATTCACAAGATAAGCCGCCAAAAAACCAACGGTAATCGCCAATTGATATAAGGTAACCATTGCCCCCCTGTATTTTGCAAAAGCTATCTCGGAAATATACATTGGGGAAATGATAGAGATCATCCCAATGCCAATCCCTCCACATATCCGAAACAACACCAACTGGAGCATATCCGTTGCCAATGCACAACCTACGGCCGATACGAAGAAAAAAACAGAGGAAATCAACATGGCCTTTTTTCTACCGATCAAATCACTGATGTAACCGGCAACCAACACGCCCCCAATAGAACCGATCAAAGCTGAACTTACATACCACCCCTGTAAGACGGAATCCAACTCAAATTGTGAAGCCACCATGGTTATGGTTCCAGAGATCACTGCAGTGTCGTAGCCAAAAAGGAAACCCCCAAGGGCCGCCACAGCCGAAATAAAAACCACATACCCCAGATTGCCTTCTTTGCCGATTTGATCAAGATTCATAATACATGCTTAATGAGCTGCAACTTAATGATATTTATTTTTATAATATCTCTTATTAATAATTTTTTTTACAAATACAGGTACAAAAACCACCCCAAGACACTTTTCCCGCGAGCTTATATCCCAAAATACTCCCTATATCGGTTATATAGATGCCCCGCTTGGAGATATGCTGATTGCGGGCTCATGAAATGTGAAAATTCAAAGGTAATGGCCTTATGATAATTTGCCCGTTGCGCCGCTTCGAGCTTCATTCTCAGCTTATCAAATTTTATGGGGAAAAACTTTATGGGCATATCCCTACTGAAGGATTCCGCATTGGTCCAACACTCTATGCCATAACGATCGGCCAATTTCTTGTTTACTCCAAAGAACGCATCCAATTCGTCATAATCAATATGCCCATCTTGAAAGGCACAGGCATCCACGACTTCATGGATTCCCGAAAATATCTCATCCCATTCCCTTTCATGCTCCACAACGGAAACCGCTTCGGATTTGGTCAAGGTTCCCGAAGCCGCAGCCACGGCTTTTTTTCCATCGATCCAAGGGGAAATCAAGGTTGGCAACCCTCCCGAGACGTCTTTGCAATGTTTGCCCAATTTGTGAAAAGATGTAATGGCCCCCTTAGTCCTTCTACTGATCTCACCACTTAAGTACCAGCCTTGAAAACTTTTGTATCGACTACCGTAATTCTTCCAAACCTCATCGATTACATAGAGATTGGAATCTATTTCCTTGGTCAGATCCCCAGTATCCCAATATTCCCCTGAGTCGTATAGTCCAAAATAGAACTTCATTTTATACTTCTCAGCCAATCGGAGGAACAACTCCAACAAATCGACCGAAGGCCTATAACACCCTTTTGAAAGAAGGTATTCCGAGGGATAGGTGATAAATTTTCTATAACCGGACCTGATCATGATCACCGTATCTATTCCAATTGCTTTCATATGCCGAAAATCCTGCTCCCATTCCTTTTCTCCCCAATTTTGATGGGGAATGTCATGGGATATCTCATCAAGAAAAGTACCTGTGATCTGCAGACCCTGCTGTTTTGGAACAATCAAATTTGATTCTTCCATGACAAACTCCGGCTCGGAGGCATTTAAATATGGTTCTGCAAATAAAGCCGTTCCACCGAGCACGGCATTTTTCATGAATTGTCTACGTTTTGAGTCTTGTTTTCCCATAAAAAGTTCTTAGTATCCTGCAATTAAGTTTAAGTGAGTTATTTATAAGGTCAGGAAATATGAGGCATCAAAGTGATTCCAAATAATCCGGGTCACTAAAATATACAATTCACCCCACACATTGCCCACCCTAAAAGAATCCATTGAATACATCTATTTGAATTGTTGACCACACCCCATAAACCCGCATCATCTGCGCAATAATGATATGTTTTCCCTAAAATCATGTGCAATGACCATCAAAATCGCATCAAAATGCACGTATTCCATGTAAATAGTCCTGCAAATCCTTAGTTTAGCATTTTATTCCACGTAATGAACAAGGACAAAAGACAAGACATCATTCTCAATCTGGTCAATTCCAAAAGAAAAGTGTATTCCAATGAATTGGCCATGGAGCTGAATGTTTCCGAAGACACCATACGAAGGGACTTGAACAGCCTTTCGGCCGAAGGTCTGATCAATAAGGTGCACGGTGGCGCCATTAGTAAGACCCAAAAATATTACAGCTACAATCACAACCTTATCATCAACAACGACCAAAAGGAATCGATTGCAAAAAAGGCTGTGACCCTTATTGATGATGGTGCATCCATGATCATAAGCGACGGCACAACCAACCTGACCATGGCACGTTTTCTGCCCAACGATATCAGGGCTACCGTTTACACCTATTGTTTGCCCATTGCCATGGAGTTGGCCAATCGCCCCAACATTGAACTTTTCTTTTTGGGCGGAAAAATCAATAAGAATTCTTTGGTCACTATTAGCTTGGACGTCATCCAAAAAATCTCCAGACTCAAGGTCGATTATGCTTTTTTAGGCACTGGTAGCATTACCCCTGAAGGCATTACCGAAGGTTCTTATGAGGTGGCCAGCATTAAACGGGAATTTGTAAGCGCCTCAGACCAGACCATCTCCTTGGTAACTTCGGACAAACTCGACCGAAAACAGAGCCATATTGTGTGTGACATTGATGAAATCTCTACCTTGATCACCGATTTGGACCCTGCTGACAAAAGGTTGGATGCGTATCGGGCCACAGGTGTTAAACTACTCTAGATCCATAAACAAAGTCTCCCGCTGTCACCGGTTCTTTTTATCCAACACCTCGTCCAAGGACACAAACTCGTAGCCTCTACCATTCAAGGCAATTACAAGCTCTTCCAACCTCGCGTAGAGTTTATCGGTTCGTTTGGGGTCCGTGCCCACATGCGTCAAAAGTAAGAAACCATTCAACCCCTCTTTTGCTTCATACGCTAAAATGGACTCCATAATCTCATCACTGCTCCGGTAGTTTTTCATATCCGGAGTGGTGTAATCCGCATGGGAAATGGTCCCGGGCGTGTAATTGATCAAACTTAAGTCCAATTGGTTGGTCCATTGCGTAATCTCGCTGCTGTTCCACTCGTAAGGGGGCAAGAAAAAGGGAGCGTTCTCTTTTTGTACCCCATGTTGCGCCATGATTTCATAGTTGTCCAACAGATCTTGCTGAAATTCTTCCTGACTTACCAACAGCTTCTTTTGGGGAGACCAGTCGTTGTATAGCAAGTGCTTATCCGAATGTGCACCCAAGTAATGCCCTCCGTCCTTTAACTTCTTGATCAAGCCGGCATACTTTGGATTTCGATAAAAATTCCCGGTGAAAAAGAACGATCCCTTGATTTGATGTTTGTCCAACACCTTCAATATAGCAGGCAACCCATCGGCGTATTGATCTCCGGTAAATGTTAGGTTGATTTTCTTTTCGGAAGTGTTACCCCGTATCAACGCCCCACTATCATCATAGGTGAAATTCGCTTTTTGATGTCCAGTTTTTTGACTTCTGGCCTCCATAGAAGATAAATAATATACCAAAGAAGCTGTCCCGTCCATGGTAGGTTCGTTGGTGGAATAATCCCCAACATCGTCATGATAGACGACCAAATCGGACTGAAACTCAGCATAGCTGTCCTCCTCTTCCAACTTGATACCGATAAGACTATTGAAAATAGAGCCATACACGGGTCCATCCACCAACCCTCCGTAGGTAGCATATCCCTCCAACACAGTCAATGACGAATGGGGTTTTACAGGCGAATCGGCGTGCTCTGGCAACCCAACGATCATACTTGTTCCCCAAGGATTGCACCCAAACAGCCAATCCCTAAGGGCCGCCTCCATTTCCAAATAGGTATTGTCACCGGTGAGCTCATGGTACATATGGGATTGTGTGACCGCGGCGGTGACAAAGTTATTGGAACACCACACAAAAGGCGTTCCTATAAGGAAAGCATTGTCCTTTCCGCGCTGCCGAATGGCTTCCAAACCTTTCTTGTACAATGCAGCCATATCTTTGGCCTTCTCATTTTTTCCTGAAATACCTAGCTCAAAATGCCCGGCATTTAAAAAAGGGTAATATTGATAATGTCGAACGGTATCCCTTCCCATCCATGGGGAAACCTGTTCTTGATCGGCAAAATCAATCCCTTCCCTTTTATACCTATCATCTCCTGTAAGATTGTAGAGGGCCCCGGCAGCCAGTTCCATATCGTCATACCAGTTTTCCTCTTCATAAAAATAAGGACCCTTGCAAGGCGCCGTCTGACTGACCCCTGGATTCTTCTTGCCAAAATCATAAGCATTCACCGCTCGGGAAAGAAGATCCTCGGTATAATTTGGATAAAATTCTTTCAACACCATACCTCCCATGGCAAAAGAAGAGGCAAACTTGCCGGCCGTGGAGGCAACTCCAGTGGAACGGTTTTGGTATTTTTTCAGGCCTTGTTTTTCTGCTGAGGCCAAATAGACAGGTCTACCCTTTCTGCTCTCGTTGTAAATCACAGTGTCCTTGTTGGGCAAACGGTACCCAGCATGGTCCCTATCATCCGCAATTTGGTTGTAGTACTCTTCTGGGGAAGGATTCATTTTTTTGAGCCAATCCATCCCAAACTTAGCCTCATCTATTACATCTGGAATGCCATTCTTACCCGGGAGTCCGTTGGCTTGGAACCTATCCCCGAACGCTTCCGGGTTTTCCCTGTAGGCCAACAACAATTGGTATACCGCATTGGCCGAAGTGGCCGTGTATTGCAGATAATCCGTGGCATCATGCCATCCGCCGGTGACATCAATACGTTCCCCTTCCCTTTTGGGGTTATAGATGATATAACCATCATCCAAATGACAGGAATCCGTTAAAAACGGATTATATCCGCAGCGCTGTTGCCGCATATATTTTAAAAGGAAATCCGCAGTATTGTCATAAACATTGGCATTGATATCAAATTCTGGAGACCTAATGGCATTGACCTTGATAAAATACCGTCCTGTTTGCTCAAAATCACCAAAATCCAACCGATACGATGATTCAAAAGGTCCGTAAGCACCCTTGGGCGTTACCTTTTGGGAAGAATAGACCTGTTTTCCCGTGACCGCATCCACCAAGGAAAAAGAGGTTACATCCACCTTTGCCTTGGAGCCCAATACCGCCACTTTTATGGATTGGGGCAAATACCCCAAATTGTTTATCCGTATCCAAGATTTTTCTTCTTGGGCACTAGCCAAGGTCAAACAAAAAAGAAAAAGAACCAACAGCCCCCTGTTTTTCATATCAAAAAGTAGTTTAACGATCCAATCAATCCTTTTTAAGGTCATTGAAGTTGATTAAATCAAAATTATAATTCAAATAGTCCCTATGGATTCTCCCAACATGATCAATATCCCATTGTCTGTCCCTATTAAGGCTGGAATAGCAACTTGGGTCATAGGTGCCGGGATGAAAAACCAACTCGTAGGTCTTTCCTTTTTTCAGTCCCTTTAGCCAATCATCTATTTCCGAAAAATCTTCCACGGAACCATAAAAGTATTTTTTGTCAGGCATTACCACTCCCCTAAAAGCCTTACCATGATTCCGGAAGGGCAATCCTTTCTCGCGACAAAACTTTGCCACAATGGAGTGATACTTGGTGTGCAAATGCTCTTTGTGGACATCCAAATGGCTAGGAGCTATACCAAAAATATCGATGAATTTCTGGTATTGCCCCTCCACTTGTTGCTTATGTTTGTCATACGTGAATTCAACATGCAGGCCAACGCTGATATCGCTATATCCGTTCAGGTATTTCAGCTCCTTTACTGTTGCGGCCTGGCTATCCGAAATTCGGTTTACCATCACCGTTGTGGAAGTGATTTTCTTTTCCAACAGAAGTTGGATGATACTCCCATTGAAATGATCGCTCATTCCAAAATCATCCGCGTTGATTATCAAGTACGCCATGTTTCAATCTTAAACTCCTGCGATTCTCCTCTTATATTCACTCAACGCATCTGCCAATCGTTGTTTGGAGGTTGAATCCCCTGGCACGTTGTGCGATGGATGGATATGGAGCTTGACTCCTCTATCGGCCAATATTTCGGCCACTGTGGTAACGGTCATCCACACCGCCGTGATAAATGCCATAGTGGAAACCGGGCCCACTTTATCCACATGGTTCTTCAACGGCACGGATGCATCTTCACCTGGCGCACAGGTATCTACCACCAAATCGGCAAGTTGAAACAATGTTTTTCCACAAGAATGTTTGGTGGTCTTATCTTTGGCTTCGGCCGCTGAACCGAACACGATGACCTTCATGCCTTTTTCCTTGGCATCCAAAGCAATATCGATGTTCACAGCATTGACCCCGGTATGGGAGAACAGCCACATGGTGTCTTCCTTGTCAAAGTTGTGCCCTTTCATGATCTCGCGGCCATATCCTTCCACCCGCTCCAAAAAGATGAACTGATCTACCCCCATTTGCCCAACAATGTTGGTAAAAAAGGTAAGAGGCAGCTCCACAATGGGATGAAAGCCTACAAACCCACCAATTCTGGGATACATTTCCTCAATGGGCAGCGTGGCGTGGCCACACCCAAAGGTATGCACCCATTTTCCCTTTTCTATTGAATCGGCCATGATCTCGGCCGCTTTTTGAATGTTCTCCATTTGAGTTTCCTCGATTTCGGACATTACATTCCTGGCATTGTTAAGCCACTGTTTTGCTAACATTATTGATATATTTAATATTAAAATTGATTTAATTTTCTTCGCAATCCGAGTATCAGTCCACCCATGACCAAGACCAACAGCATCAGAAGCACCGGATAAAACCCTATACCGAAGTATTGTGAAACCCACCCCATAAGATGGTTGCTCAACACGTTTCCTATCAATGCTATGGTAATGACCAGACTAAAGGCGGTGCCCGTTAATTCTTTGTACATCTTTCCCACATAGCCCAACACCACCGGAAAACCCGCAGCTAGGCCGAATCCAAAACCTACAAGGCCGATCAAGGAAAGCAAATGGGTTTGGAAAATCCAGATGATCACTGCACTTCCCATAAGAATACAGACACTTAAAAGCAACACTGTATATGGATTCATCACCCGGAGTATTTTCCCCAACAACAATCGGGCAACACAAAGTCCGGCCACAAAAAGGGACAGGGTAAACAAAGCATCCGCTGCCTCGAACTGCCTTTCGGATTCCAAAAATGTTGTGGTCCAATTATTGGCTATCCCTTCCAGTCCACTTTGAAAAAACAATACAAAACCCAATACCAACAGAATGGGATCCTTCAGCATTCCTAAGCTCTTCGCAATTGGGAACCCTTGTGCATTTTTAGGCTTCGGAAAAACCGTTATGACAAAAAGGACCACAGGCAGCAACATCCCCATACCCATCCAAAAAATGAGTACATCCAGTTCCAAATATTTTTGCAGAAAACCCACCATGGCAGGAACCCCCAAAGCACCCACACCGTAGAAGACCCCCAGCAAGCTCAAATTGGCACTGTGCTTGTCCTTGCTGATATCGGAAACAAGGGCATTGGTGGCACCGTTCAAAATTCCACCTCCCAGTCCAATCACAACAATGGCCCAGTTCAAATGATTTGACTGAGCCGCAATACCAAGACCTTCAAATCCAAAAAAAGAAAGGAGCCCACCAATGATCAATATAAGCTTGTACCCAAACCGATCTACCAAGGGACCAAAAACAATAGACCCCAGTAAAATACCAAAAGGCAACAAAGACAGGGTAGCTCCAGTTTCGAGTTTGCTCAGATAGATTTTTTTTGAAATGGAAGGTAACAATGATCCCAAGGAAATCATCACGACTCCAAACAGCAACATGCCCAGACATGCTGCCACAAAAACCACTTTGTAATTGTATTTTGAGTCCTCCATTTCCTAAATTAATCTTTGTCCTTCAATGACTTAAGTGCCAAATAGCCCGCCCCGACCAGTCCAGCATCCCCTTCCAAAGTAGAAGCTTCTATAGACACTTTGCCAAAACTGATGGGTTGGGCCCATTGCTCTGACACCGATATGATCTTATCCATAAATTGGGAAGCGGGACCAAATACGCCTCCTCCAAAAATGATTTTTTCCGGATTGAATGTGCTTATCAAATTGGCCGCAAAGACACCCCAATAGGAAATGGCTGTTTCCAAAGCAGATACTGCAATCGGGTCATCTGTCTCATAAGCTTTGAATACATCTTCTGTGGAAAGGGTCTCCTTGGATACTTTTCGTAGACCGCTCTCAACCTCAGGGGATTCTTCCAGAAGTTTGGCGGCATAACTTGAAATCCCACTCCCCGACGCGTACTGTTCCAAATTTCCTCGTTGATGGTCGGTGGAAGAGAGCGCCACGTCCATTCCCATCCATCCAATGGAACCTGCAATGCCATGGGCCCCGTTCAAGACCGTGCCATTGGCCCAGATACCAACACCTATCCCTGTACCCACGGTAACGAACAAGGCATGCTTACAGCCTTTGGCCTTTCCTTTCCAAACTTCAGCAAGAATGGAACAGGAACGGTCATTGTCGATAGCCACCGGTATTCCCGAGATGTCTATACCCTTTTCAACCACATCCTTTAATTTAAATTCTTCCCATTCGGGAATATTTGGCGCCCAAACCGTGTTGGTGTTTTCATCATATATTCCAGGAACACAAATCCCAATAGCGGTGACCTGCCATCCTTCCTCCTCCGCTGTATGCAAAAGCTCATTCACCAAATCCACGATCAACATCCCAACGGCTTCACCCGTTCTACCCTCAAGCTTCTTTACTTCCTTTGTCAATAGGGCACCCTCGAGCTGAAAAATACCTCCAGCCGCTTTGGTCCCTCCCAAATCAATGCCGATCACCACCTTCTTATCGCGCTCCATACTTTTTGATTTCTTTAATAACATGCACAATGTAAGCAAAAAATACATTCATTGTACTTTATCAATACAATTTATGCTTTTTTAATGCGTATTTATTTTTTAATTAGTCAAATAAATGCATAAAACATGCAAATAAAGTCAACGGATTAAACAAAAGCCCTTACGCCAACAATACTCTTATGGACTATAGGGCCCCAGCACCATCCTTTTTCGTTATCTTAGTTCGCACCACCCACCTAAACAGACTTTTATGAGAATTTTATTCCTGTTGCTATCCTATTTCTTACTGCACACCACCTCCATATTGGCCCAAGAAGATTCAACACCTTTTGAAAATCTTACATTTCGTTTTATAGGGCCCGAAGGCAATAGGGCCATTGCCATCGCAGGGGTGCCGGGCGATCCTATGGTCAATTATATTGGTGCGGCATCGGGCGGACTTTGGAAAACCATGGATGGAGGCATCAACTGGAATCCCATTTTTGACGATCAAGAGGTTTCCTCCATTGGATCGGTGGCTTTGGCACCTTCCAACCCCAACATTATATGGGTGGGAACAGGTGAGACTTTTGTCATCCGTCCTGCCCATGCCATGGGTGATGGTATCTACAAATCTGAAGATGCTGGAAAAACCTGGAAAAGAATGGGCCTCGAAAAAACTGGGCGCATTGGCCGGGTAATCGTTCACCCTACCAATCCGGACATTGTCTATGCCGCTGCATTGGGCCATACCTACGGGCCCCAAAAGGAACGTGGCGTGTACAAAACCACTGATGGTGGAAAAACTTGGAAACAGATTTTGTTCATCGATAAGCATACGGGAGCCGCCGAACTGGCCATCGACCCAAAAAATCCAGACCGACTTCTAGTGGGCATGTGGTCGATTCACATCAACACCTGGGGGCTGAACAGCGGGGGACCTGGAGGCGGTGTGTACCGTACCACCGATGGCGGCAATTCTTGGGAAGCGCTATCCAAATACGGTTTGCCCGGAGGAAAAAACCACCCCGTTGGAAAAACGGCCGTGGCCATTGCCCCTTCACAACCCGATGTGGTCTACGCCCTTTTTGAAATTGATAGTCCCGCCCTATACCGTTCAGAGGATTTCGGGAACACATGGACCCTTCAAACCCGAAACCATGATATTGCTGAAAGAGCCCCGTATTACACTCGAATGGCCGTTTCTCCGGATGACCCTGACGAAATCTATTTTGCAAGTGTAAAATTCAGCACCTCAACAGATGCCGGGAAAACCATATCGGGAGGATATGCCGCAGGTGGGGACAATCACGATATTTGGCTGGACCCCACCAATGCGGACCGCATGATGGTTGCCCATGACGGTTGCGCAAGCATCACCCTGAACCACGGGGTAAGCTTTCAACGCATTGTCCTGCCCATTGCCCAAATGTACCATGCTGCGGTGGACGATAAAATCCCATACAATGTATATGGAAACCGTCAGGATGGGTATTCGTACAAAGGACCCAGCAATAGTCTTCAAGGTTATATTCCCCTTGGTCTTTGGGAAGGTGTGGGAGGTTGCGAAAGTGGATTTGCCCAACCCGACCCTTTTGACAATGATATTGTTTGGTCCGGTTGCTATGATGGCGGACTTCAACGGTATAATGCCCGAACTGGCCATGCACGTGATGTGCGCGTTTGGCCCGAAGCCGGATATGGATGGGAACCCGGCAAATTAAAATACCGTTGGCATTGGAACTTCCCCTTGGCTTTTTCGCCGCATACCCCACATCGGGTTTATGTAGGGAGCCAATTTGTACATAAAAGTGATGATGACGGACAAAGTTGGCAGGTCATTAGTCCCGATTTGACCTTGAACGACAAAACACATCAGCAAAATTCAGGTGGGGTGGCCATTGATAATCTAATGACTTTTGATGGCGCTACGCTCTTCAGCATTGCGGAGTCCAAACTGGAACCGGGACACATCTGGACCGGCAGCAATGACGGACAGGTACATTTGACCCAAAACGGCGGGGAAACTTGGACCAATGTGACCCAAAACATTCCCAACCTCCCCAAATGGGGCACCATTGCCAATATTGAGGTTTCTCGATTTAAAAAAGGTACCGTATATATAACTGTGGACCTTCACCAAATGGGTGATTTTGATCCGTATGTGTACAAAACTTCCGATTATGGCCAAAGCTGGAAATTGATCAGTGGCTCAGTGCCTAAATCCGTCCATAGTTTCGCCCATGTGATCAAGGAAGACCCCAAAAGGGAGGGCATGCTCTATTTGGGTGTGGACAATGGCATCTACGTGAGTACCAATGATGGGCAAAGTTGGATGCGCCTGCGAAACAATCTCCCCCCAGCACCGGTATATTGGCTGGAAATCCAGGAACGGTTTGATGATTTGGTCGTGGGAACCTACGGAAGAGGGTATTACATTCTGGACAATATTTCACCTTTGCGTGAATACGATATGGATGCGCAAGACAAGGATGCCCATCTGTTCAGCATACGCCCCTCTTATCGGTTTCAGGAAAAACAGAGCATAAAGACCGATGGCCCCAGTCTCAGTGCTGGGACCAATCCAGCCTATGGGGCCGACATCAACTACTTTTTAAAGGACAGTACCGACCAAAAAGTGGAAATCCAGATTCTCACCTCCAATGATGAGATTGTGCGTACGCTACAAGGAAAAAATGATGCGGGTATACACCGGGTGATGTGGGACCTTAGATACGAACCCACTTACAAACCCAAATTACAATCCACTCCCCCTGGCCGACCTTGGGTACAACTGAATGGCGAGGGTTGGCGTCCCTTGGTCACCTGGGACTTGGATTTGATGCGAGGACAATACGGGCCCAGAGTGGTGCCAGATACCTATAAAGTAAAACTGATTGTTGGGGAAACAGAATATGTTCGGGAAGTGGAAGTCCTGAAAGACCCTTCCACCGAAGGAACCTTGGAAGATATCCAAAAACAAGTAGCCTTTTCCCTAGAGCTCAGGGATGCCATAAACGTGGCGGTGACTATGATCAATGATATTGAATCCATTCGGGCCGAACTGAATGAGATCGTTCCACAGTTGCGAAATAAAAATGACATTAAAAAGGCGGAACAGCTCCGTTCGATGGCCGAAGCCATTGCAGGTTCCTTATATGACATCCATTTGACCGGTGCCCGGGAAGATGCATTTCGGTCCCCCATGAAACTATACGGTCGTTTAAGTGCCCTTGCCAGCGATATCACCGGAAACGGTGTGGACTTTAGACCCACCAACCAACAAGGGGAGGTCTACTCCATTTTCAACAAAAGACTCAAAGACGTTGATGACAAATTCAAAACCTTTATGAAAGTAGAAGTCAACAACTTCAACAGTCAATTGAAAAAAAGTGAGCTTCAAATACTATTGGACAAGAAAATCAAGTCCTGATCAACACACGAGGCACTACAAAACTTGAAATCCATGGGCATAGGGATCGTCATCATCTATGATGATGGTATTATACCCAGTTATTTGGGCCCAACCCTGGATGCTGGGTACAATGGCATTGACATTGGTCAAAGTGGTCTCTTTTTCAACTCGCCCAATAAACTTACTCCCGATAAAACTTTCATGGATAAAGTCTTCCCCCATCTTCAACTTTCCCTTGGCATACAACTGCGCCAAACGGGCCGATGTTCCCGTGCCGCAAGGCGAACGATCAATGGCCTTGTCCCCATAAAACACGGCATTTCTCCCTGAGGAGGTTGGATCCAAAGGATTTCCTGTCCACATCATATGGCTGACATCCCTAATCGTCGTATTCTCAGGGTGGATGAATCTATCGGGATATTTTGCATTGATCCTTTCCCGGACCACCTTGGAATACTGAATGATCTTGGATGCCGAAAAATCATGCACTCCACTAAAATTATCCTGCGGATCCACAATGGCATAGTAATTTCCGCCATAAGCCACATCAAAGCTAATTTCTCCCAACTCGGGGCATTCCACAGTAAGATTTTCGGCCACCAAATAGGATTTCACATTCACCAATTTGACCCAATCCACTTTCTTGCCTGTCTGTTGGTATTCGATTTCGACCAAACCTGCAGGGGCCTCCATTCTAATTTTTCCAGGGATTTTAGGCTGAATTAATCCTTCCTCCAAAGCAATGGTAATGGTCCCAATGGTCCCATGCCCGCACATGGGCAAACAGCCCGAAGTTTCAATAAAAAGAATCGCGATGTCATTTTCGGGCTCGTGCGGCGGAAAGAGAATACTGCCACTCATCATATCATGTCCCCTGGGCTCAAACATAAGCCCTTTGCGAATCCAGTCAAATTCCTTGAGGAAATGCTGTCGTTTTTCACTCATATTCCGACCCAAAAGAATGGGACCTCCCCCTGCCACCAAACGTACAGGGTTTCCACAGGTGTGGGCATCCACACAAAAAAACGTCTTTCTTGCCACGGCTAGCGCTTCAACTAAATTATATCGTGTTTAAAAATACAACCTTACCTCAAGTAATTGGGCAACAATTCTTCTGGGAAGGATTGGTAACTGATCGGCCTTGCCCATCTTTTGATGGAATGGACGCCCACTGCAGTGAACCTCGAATCCGTGGATGCCGGATAGGGTCCACCATGTTGCATGGACGGACACACTTCAACCCCAGTGGGAACACCGTTGTAAATGATGCGGCCTACCCTATTTTGGAGCACATCGACCAAGGTAGCCAAATCCAAATCATCATCTTTTTCCGCAATCAAGGTTCCGGTCAACTGGCCTTCCAAGTTTTCGATGACCTGAAGGAGTTCTTCCTCATCCTTGCACTGTACCACCAATGAAAAAGGTCCAAAAACCTCTTTGTGCATTTTGGGGTTGTTCAAAAAATCGGCCCCTGAAACCGTGGCAACTTCCGCTGGGGCATCATTGACCTGTACATCTTCACTTCTTTTGGCCATACTTTCCACACCTTTTTGCGATGTCACCTCCTCGCCATTTTTCTCGTACCCCCTCTTTATATTGGGGTGCAACATGCACTGTGGTGAAATGGCCACGGTCTTTTCAGCCAATGTTTCGACGAAGTTTTGTGTATTGGCATCCTTGATGGTCAGCAATAATCCCGGATTGGTACAAAACTGCCCTGTTCCCAATGTAATGGAATCCGCATAGGTTTGGGCGATTTCATCGGCCCTTCGGGAAATGGCCTTGGGGGTGATGACCACGGGGTTGATACTCCCCATTTCCGCGAAAACGGGAATAGGTTCCTCCCGTTGCGAAGCCAAATCGAACAGTGCCCGACCTCCATTGATACTTCCGGTAAACCCTACTGCCTTTACCTTGGGATGATTGACCAAGTTCACGCCTACGTCCACACCTCCGTTGACACAGGAAAATACCCCATTGGGCATTCCAGTCTCTTGGGCCGCCTTGACAATGGCCGAAGCCACCAATTCCGAGGTGCCCGCATGCATGGGATGCGACTTTACGATTACCGGGCAACCAGCTGCCAAGGCACTTGCGGTGTCCCCTCCTGCCGTGGAATAGGCCAACGGAAAGTTGCTCGCCCCAAATACGGCCACAGGCCCCATGGGGATCAAGGTTTTTCTTAAATCCACTTTGGGAATGGGCTTTCGGTCCGGCTCGGCCGCATCAAATGTATTTTCCCGCCAATCGTCCTGGGCCACCAACTCGGCAAAAGACCTTAACTGAAAAACGGTGCGTCCACGCTCACCTTTGGCTCTTCCTTCGGGAAGTCCGGTTTCGGAGGTATATCTTTCCACCAATTCTTCATCCAACTCCAAAATATGATCCGCAATGGCATTCAAGAACGCCGCCCGTTGTTTTCCTGGAATCTTTCTGTAGGTCTTGAAAGCGTTCCAAGCCAATTCAGCGGCCATATCCACTTCCTCAGTGGTGGCTTCCACAAAAGTTGAAGGATTTTCCGTATTCAATTTTGGGTTCAAGGTCGTGAATTTCACATCCCCTTTCCCACTCAAGTTGTTTCCAATGTAGTTTTTGCCTGTAATCATTATGCGTTGCTACTGAGATTTTTATAATCGGGCAATACCGGTCTATTCTTTAAGCCTGTTTCAATGATTTTCAACACCCGCTGCCTTTCCCCACCCTGCAAAGGTAGTCTGGGGAGCCTCACATTCTCCGTCCCTATGCCCGTGGCCACCTCGGCCAATTTAATATTCTGTACCAATTGCGGACTGATGTCCAGTTCCAGCAAGGGCATAAACCATCTATAAATTTCAAGTGCCTCGTTGATTCTTCCCGCCTTTACCAATTCGTAAATGGCTACCGTTTCAGCTGGAAAGGCACAGACCAGACCGGCCACCCAGCCATCGGCCCCTATAGCCAGACTTTCCAGACCCAACGTATCCACTCCCGTGAACACTTTTACGCGGTCCCCAAAGCGGTTCTGCAATCGGATGATATTGGTAATATCCCTTGTTGATTCCTTTATCGCTTGGATATTGCTGCATTCCAGCAAATCTTCCAACATATCCAAAGTTACCTCAATTTTATAATCCACAGGGTTGTTGTAGAGCATTATGGGCAACGAAGTATTGTTGGCAATGGCCTTGAAATAGGTCACCGTTTCAAAATCGGTGGCCCTGTACCTCATGGGAGGTAACACCATGAGTCCGTCTGCACCGGCTTTTTCTGCTTGTTGCGCCATGGCTATGGCATCCTTGGTGCTTTGCTCCGCCACGTTCATGACCACAGGTATTTTTCCGTTCGCTATGGCCAGAGAGGTCTTGATCAGGGTTTCTTTCTCATCTGGTCCAAGGGTACTGGCTTCCCCTAAGGTACCTCCCAAGATGATTCCATGGACCCCTGCCTCCATCTGTGCCTTGATATTCTTTTCGAACATGTCAAGATCCAATTGGTCATTGGCGGTGAACTTTGTGGTAACTGCCGGCATTACGCCTTTCCATTGTAGCATAACGATATGTTTTAATCACAAATTTAGAAGAGACAGGCCCAATCCTCGGTCTGAAAATTATCCAATTCCAATATTATATTATCCTATAAAAAGATTTTATATGTATTTTATGATGATTTTTGTACCATTCTTATGAAAGTACTTCCTTTTAAAATACCCAAACCCAAAGATGAAGCCTTGGTGTACCAAGAGGACCGGGAAAAGGTATTCTATGACCAACTCCACCAACATGCAGAGATCCAGATAAGCTATATTGAAAAGGGAGAAGGCACCCTCATTGTTGGGGATTCCATCAACGAATACAAGGCCAACGACATCTTGGTCATTGGGAGTTACGTTCCCCATGTTTTTCGCAGTGACACCCATACCACGAATACATCCGTCATGCGCACGCTGTTTTTCAACCGAGGTTCTTTTGGAAAGGATTTTTTTGACCTTCCGGACCTTTCCGCCACCCACCTTTTCTTTCAACAATCGGTCTACGGAATGAAAGTGGTCTCCCCAAAAGAAAATAGCATTGCTCTTTTTAAGCAGTTACGGCAACAGAACAAAATGGAACGGATTGCCTCCCTACTTATGATCATTAGTCAGATAACAAAGTCCCATACCCAACCTCTTTCGTCATTTGTGTACAACAAGGCTTTTTCGGACGATGAGGGAAAACGCATGAACAAGGTATTCGATCACGTCATGGAACACTACCATGAACACATCACCCTCCAAGACATTTCGGAAAAGGCCCACATGAGCAAGAATGCCTTTTGCAAGTATTTTAAAAAGCGTACCAACAAGACTTTCTTTCAATTTTTGATTGAAATACGGATAGAGAATGCCAGCAAACGTATCATCGGGCAACCCGAAGTCCCCATTTCTTTGGTTTCTGAACAGTGTGGGTTTAGCAACTTGGCCAATTTCAATAGAAAATTCAAGGAACTGAAAGGCTGCACTCCCACCCAATACAGGGCCCAATTTCAATAGAAAAGGACCCAAACCAAAATGGTCGGGTCCTTTTCATGAACATAAATAACAACCCTACCAAATAGTTATGATTTCCTCACGCCGCATTTTGCTGCCTTTGGGAATATCAAAAGCTTTGATGAATTCCTCGAAATTGGAGAGCGCCCCGTTGGCCCGGTAAAAACTAGGGGAATGCGTATCTGTTTTCACTAGGTTTTCCAAGGACTTATCCCGATACTTACCTCTCCACATTTTGGCATAGGCAAGAAAAAATCGCTGCTCATCCGTTAGTCCATTGATGACTTGGGCGCCTTTTTCGGCCTGATTGATCTTCATGGCTTCAAAGGCAATGGCCAAGCCTCCCAAGTCGCCAATATTCTCACCCAAGGTGAGCTTGCCGTTCACGTGGATGGAATCCAACACCACGTAGGCATCGTATTGCTCCTCTATCTTCTTGGCCCTTGCCTCAAACCGTTCCCTATCCTCTGGAGTCCACCAAGATTTCAGGTTTCCATCGGCATCGTACAGGCTGCCATTGTCATCAAATCCATGGGTAATCTCATGGCCAATGATAACCCCTGCCGAGCCATAATTGGTAGCATCATCGGCTTCATAATCAAAAAATGGCGGGTTAAGAATCCCTGCGGGAAAGACAATTTCATTCCGATAGGCAGAAAAATATGCATTGACCGTGGGCGGGGTCATGCCCCATGCATTGGGGTCAACCTCATCCCCCAAACGGTTCAATTGCCGCAAATAGTCATGCTCCCTTAGCCGGATGACGTTGCCGAAATAATCATCTGCCTTGATGTCAACCGCAGTATAATCCAACCATTCATCAGGATATCCTATTTTCACCCCCATTTTATCCAGTTTATGGCGGGCCTGGATCTTGGTCTCTTCGGTCATCCACGTATATCGGTTTATCCGCTGATGGAACGCTTGCTTCAAATTATCAATGAGTCCGATCATTTTGTCCTTGTTCCGCTTGGGAAAGTATTTTTCCACGAAAAGTTTGCCCAAGGGCTGCCCTAAATTTATGTCTGTAGAGTTCTGTGCCAGTTGCCAACGTGGAAACTCTTCCTCCACCCCATTCAATGTGGTTTGGTAAAAAGCAAAGCTTCGATCTCGGATGGCATTGTTCAACATGGGGGTTGTTCCCCGAATCACCTTCCATTGCATATACGTTTTCCAATCCGCAATGGAAAAATCATCCAACATCCGGTCGAACATGGCTAAAAACTCGGGTTGGTTCACGATGACATAATCCACTTCCTTCTTCAACCCCAAATCCTTAAAATACTTAGGCCAATCCACATTGAAGGTAAGCTGGTTGAGCTCGGCCATGGTCTTTTTGTTATAGTTCCTTTCCGAATCCCGAAGTTGGACCGGACTTCTATGGATTTGGGCCATCCGGGTTTCCATTTCGAAGATTTTTTGGGCCGCTTCCCGTTCCTTGCCTTGGTGTAATTGCAGCATTTTGAAGATATCCGTCATCAATTCCAGGTATTTGTCCCGAAACTCCTGATACTGAGGATTGTCTTCCAAGTAGTACGCCCTATTGCCCAGACTCAAGCCAGACTGACTCAGGTAAAGGGCATACACGGAACTGTTCTTGGCATCCAGAACGGTGTAGGTGCCAATGGGCGCCTGAATACCTTTGGTATATAGTTGCGCGGTCAGTGCCAAGTAATCCTCTTTGGTGTTGATTTGGTCCACTTTGTCCAAGTACGCTTTAAGGGGGTTCAATCCCAAATTCTCCAATCGCACCGTATCCATACAACTGGCATAGAAATCGGTCACCATTTGCTCCGTTGAACCCTTTTCATAGGACGTATTGCTCTCCGTAAGCTCCTTAAAAATGCCCTTGATTCGGTCCTGATTTGCAAAATAGACCTCATGAAAGCTACCCCAAGAGCCATAGGCCGCTGGAATTTCCGTGCTGTCCAACCATTGGTGGTTCACGTAGGTATAAAAATCGTCTTGGAGTTGTTGTTTCCCCTGTGCAAAGGCCATGGTTGTGGCCGTTAGGGCCAAAACTGCCATCATCCTGTTTTTCATATGTTCGTTTTTTGAGTTGTTGCTGTGTTTTCTTTCCGATGTCAATCCCAAACAAATTTCCATGTGCCATCCTCTTGGCGCTTCCAAACCGTATGGAACACGCCTTTGGCCTCCGCCGGATTGCCTTCTGCATCTTCATAGGAAAATGTATAGTACCCATAGGTGTAGCCTAGGTCCCCAGATTTGGAGACTTCGATAAATTCCGGTTTCCAAGCCAGTCCTTTTGAGGTTTGGTTCTGCATAAAATCGGCAATGGCCTGCTTGCCCTCAATGAGTTGATTATTTCTCATGAGAACGGCATCTTCGGCGGCGTAGGCCAGAAAGGCCTTGTTCATGCCTTCTTCCTTGGCCATTTGTGCAAAAGCGGCCTCGGCATCGGCAATTTGTTGTTTCCACGTCTCCAAAACCTGGGGAAGCGGTTCTTGGTTCTGGCCACATGCCATGAGCAGTACTAGGACCAAAACAGTGTATACATTGACTATTTTCATGACTTCAAATTTTAGTGGTTGGGGTTCCAATTGGGCTGGGCCTTTTTCCCGTTTACGGAATACGTATTGACCGCCTCCAAATCGGTTCCATTTTTATATCGATATTCAAATCTATGAACTCCTATTTGAGTATTGTTGACCGGGTTTTCATCAGCATCCAAATAGTTTCGCTCCACCAACCTTCCTTTTTCATCATAATGGTTCTCTTCTATGGCATAACCGCCCGATCCGTTGACCATTTTGCCTTCTAGATTATGATAAGAGCCACGGACAGGTCGCCCTTTGGAATCAAATTGGGTCTTATATTCGTGAATCTTATTCGCGCCGAGTCCTATGGGGTTTCCTTCCTTATCAAAAAAAGACCTTGTGGCCAAAAACCTCCCATCAGCATCATAGGTGGTTTTGATGATGCCAATACCGCTGTTGGAATTACTTGGTCTATCTTCCGTATCCAAAAAAGTCCTTTCCACTTCATTGCCGTGTTCATCAAAACGATATACCACTTTGTGCACTCCCCAATTGGTAAGTTGTGGTTCATTGTTTTCATCAATGAAAGCGGCTTCCTGTTCTGAAAAAAAATCGGAAGGGATATAGGCTATTTTGGCAATATTGGTCATACCCCTAGTCAATTTACCATCCCTATCGTAGTTGGACCATTCCGTAAGTTGTCCGTGGGCGGTGTATCGAACCTTGGTGGTAATCACATTCGCTTCATCGGGTGTGGGGGTCTTGCCTTCTTTTCCCAAATTGGTCATTTGGGCCAATAGACCATGCGTATTATAGGAGAACAGGGTCACAAAGTATTGGAACTCTGGGCGGTTTCGCACTACCTCATCCCTGATATTATAGCGCCATTCCATTACATTACCGTTCGATAGGGTCTCCCAAGCGTATTTGGCGATGCCGAAATCGTTTTCAATGATGTCCCCTGCAATATTGTAGAAAGTCAGGCCAATTCTCTTCCCTTCCGCATTCAGGGCAAACCTTGTTTCGTACACATTTCCTGAAACGAGGGTCCGGTGACCAAACTCGTTGTAAAATGTTCGAATTTCCTCATTTTCTTGATAGTCAATTTTGATTTTGGGTGCCCGTACAAATCGGTCCGAAAATGGAACCAGTTTACCATTGAGCATATAGCGACACTCTACCAACCTTCCCTTTTCATCATAATCCAATTCAAAATGTTTTTTGTTGTCCACATCATGCTCCTCCATCTTCTTGGTTCCTCTGATATCGGCAAAAGGAGTTTCTCGGAACACAATGCCCATGGCATATTGAGTATGCTGTGCGGTTACCTTCAGCCCACAACTCAATAGCATCAATACTGCCAAGATTAGGTTTGTTGCCTTTTTCATTCAGTTCCCTTTTTATGGTTTGATATGATCATAAAGCCAATCGATAAGTGAGTTTCATCAAGAAAATGTTCTCCGGTTTTTGTCCAAAAATGCCCGACTCCAACCCGCGGGTCAAACTATCCGCTGGATCCATAAAATTGGATATCCCCTGCGACCAGACCAAAAACAGCTCCGATCCCGGGATATATTCCCAACGTATCACCAGATTGGATCGAAACTCCACCAAGGAAAAGTCAGGATCATCAAAGCTGTAATCAATGGTTCCGTCCAAATTTTCGTCCACCACATACATTCCCGTATCCGACTGCTTGGTTATCTGTCCCTCTTCCAGCAATTGATAGCGATCAAAAAGGCTTTCAGCCACTGGATTGGTGATGTAATTGAAATGGGAATACCGCCCCCTTGCTATAAAAGGTTGCCCATAATATTGAATGGTGAGGTTGGGATTTATGGTGTAATTCACCCGAATGGCAGCGCTCAATGTTTTATTGTCTATTTCCGAAGTAATGTATCTGGGCATCCCATTGAATTGGGTCTCGGTTACATATTGGGTCTTATGGGGGTATCTGGCATACTGTGGACTAAAGGATACACTCAACGCATTGGAGGGCTGATAGGTAATCCCGCCCGTAAATTCAAAAATGGTAAAGTGGCCCTGTTTGCCTTCCGAATAGAGCAGATCGGCACTGAACCGCAGTTTTTTACGCAAATCGGTATTGGCAATGAACCAGACAAAGTTTTCCCTTGAGAGTTTAAATCGTGGACCACCCTGCAAATGTGCCGTACGATAATTAATGGGAATATGCCCCCCTCCCACATCAAAGCCCCAGTTATTCAAAAAAGTGCCATCGGCCCCAAATTGGTATTGCATGCGATTGCGGTTCCCCTCAAAATCAAAACTGTTGAAGTAATTAAAATTGGCTCCTACTCTCCTAAACTTTCCCATCTGACGGGTAGATTCGTAGGCCACCGTATTGTATTGGCGAAACTCATCGGTCTGACGCAAAAATCCGATATCATTGATCTCGAGCTCCGGAGATTTCCAGAAAGCGCCAATGGTATAGCGCAAATTGCCACCGCCTACTTTTCCATACTCCAATTTTCCTCCGGTTCCCGCCAAGGAGGTTCGGGTGGAATCCACCTCCACATGACCCGCATCGGTACGTTGGAACAAATGGGTCAAGGTATTTTGGGTCGCGGCAATAGCCTCCCCGCTCCCCTTTACCTTACTAAAAATGGAATAGCCCATGAGGTAGTAGTTACGATTGTTCCATTGGTGTTTAAAGTCCAACCCACCCGAATAGGCGTCGGTATGCAAAAAATTGAGTTGGTCGGGGACATCAAACCTATTGGTGGCGGTGACAATACCCCCTATGTACGAATTGTTGTTGTTAAAGTCTTTTTGCAATCGACCCACAAAATAATTGGTGAGTGGTTCCACCAATTCCTCGCTTCGCTCCCCATTCGTATCGATTTTGGCATATTCCTTGGCCGTTAAGCTCTCCATAACCCCTATGGACCATCCTTCCTTGGTCTTTCCCGAAAATTTGGCCGCACCCAGGATGGTGGTGTTTCCCGGTCGGTCCACATACTGGTCACCAGTAACATTGGGGTACCCTTGTGGGGTCCTTCCTATACGCCTCGAATAAAATAGATTGTCCGAGGCATGTGAAAATCTGTAATCAAAAATGTTCTTGTTCTCCACGAAGAAAGGGCGCCGTTCCTGAAAAAATATCTGAAACCCATCCAAGGCAATGGCCGATGGGTCTGCCTCCACTTGTCCAAAATCAGGGTTCACGGTCAAATCCAACGTAAGGTCGTTGGTCACCCCAATCTTGGCATCCACTCCCCCGTTCAATTTAAAATCGTTGCCATCCCTAAAGGGATTTCCCTCTTCCTTTTCATAGGTTTTTAGCTGCGTTACCGTAAAAGGCTGTATTTCCAACTGATTTTGTGGGGTAAGGTTTTTTAATCCATGGAGCTCCCCAAACTCACTCACCCAGCCCGGGGCATCTTGGGGAATGCGTTGCCAAACGGAGCGCTCCTCATTTCTGAAATAACGCCGTAAAACCTGGAGCCCCCAAACCTGCTCCTTATCTGCATTAAACCGCAGTTGGCTCAATGGAATTCGTATTTCGGCAGTCCAACCCTCATCATCTATCCGGGTTTTAGTTACCCAAATGGGGTTCCAACTACTGTCCCAATCATCCCCGTTGTTAGAGATAAATTCATCCCCCCGCACCCCGGCCACCGTGGCCGTAAAGGAAAATGCAGTTCGAAGATCATGATAACTGTCAATCTCCACTTCCACCCAATCGCCATCAAAGGTATCCCTACGGCCCATGCGCCGAACAATACTATCCGGCGCCGCATCAAAGGCCCGTATGCCGAAATAAATGTATTTGGCATCGTAAATGATCTTAAACTTGGTTTGAAAGCTAGGTGGGGTATTTTCATCAGGTCTCACCTCGATAAAATCACCGCCCCACCCCACAAGATCCCAAACAGGGTCATCCATGGTCCCATCTATAACCGGTGTTCTTCCATCTTCAATGGCCATGGTGGTATATTTCTTTTTTTCAATGATCTGGGCTTCCAAGACCTGGATAGAGGCCAGCAAAAGAGCTGGCCACAAAAAAATCTTTCCCATGTGATTGTTTTACGCACCAGCCCGCATTGACTTCAATCCTTATGGATTGTTTTTGATATAGGTGATGACTGTCGCTTTTTGATTGATTTGATTGACATTTCCGGCTAAATTTAACTGATGCCCCCTTCCAACTTTCCAAAAAGAATTGGGTGTCTGTTATTTTGATATGAATACACAAGTATCTGATTTGAAATGCCCTTATCCTGAAATGGAAAGGCCAATTTTCAGTTTTCGTACCCCAATTGTTTCCTATTTTCGCCTAAATTGCATCGATGGCATATAGGGTAATCATTGTAGATGACGAATTGTTGGCCCGTAAACGGATTGTCGAATTGTTGGGCACAAGGAAGGAATTCCTGATTGAGGCAGAATGCGCCAATGGGGAAGAAGCCATTGAACAGATCAACACTCTGGCCCCCGACGTGCTTTTTTTGGATGTGGAACTGAAAGATCTTACCGGTTTTGATGTACTCCAAAGCCTTTCCCTCCAGAGCATCCCGCTTATTGTTTTTATCACCGCTTATGATAGTTATGCCATCCAGGCCTTTAACAACTATGCGTTGGATTTTCTGCTAAAGCCCTTCAAAAATCACCGCTTTTTTGAAACCTTGGACCGTATAGAGGAACGAATGAAACTCAACAACTACGGGACCGACATGAAGCAATTTTTGTTGGATATCCAAGGAAATCTTGGAAACCCGCCAAACACCATGGCTTCACGGTTTCCCATTCGCGAGAACAACCGAACGGTTTTTTTGAACAAGGACCGCATCAAATATATCTGTGCTTCCAGCTATTATTCGGATATCCACAGCATTGAGAAGAAATATACGGTTAGGGATTCGCTCAAGAACCTAATGGTACAGTTGAACACTTCCAATTTTGTACGGATCCACCGATCTACCATCATCAATGTGGACCATATGTTGGAGTTGGTGCATTCGGATTACAATGAAATGGATGTTCGGATGCAAGATCAGGAACTGTTCCGGATCAGTAAATCATACAAAAAGGATTTTCTAAAAAAATTGGGGTTGGCACCATGAAGAAGCTTTTGAAGAAATACGGGGAAAGACCTTTGATCATCTATTTGGTGGCCTTTTACACTTTTATTGCCCTTGTGGATTTTATGCGGAGCTTTTACTTTTTGTACAGTGGCCCAAGACGCGTCACCAACGATTTTACCGGGCTGGTTTTGGTCAGTGTTGTTGATTGGGCCTTTGTAATCCTTTTTATGTGCTCCGTTTCCTTGCTCACCAAATACCTTCTGATGAAACGGGTGTCTTGGACAAAGATCATCCCATTGCACATTGTGTTGAGTATTTTACAAAGTTACCTTGTTGGGTTTATCTCACCTTTGTTGCTCACTTACGAACTGATAACCATTGAACTTGGCTTTTTTGAAAAGGTCACCCATACCTTTTTGTTCAATGTGACCACCAATATCTTGCTTTACAGTTCCATGATCTTGATCATCTATGCCTATTTCTATCTGCAACAGGTAAAAAATCAGGAGATACGAAACAAGGTTCTGGAGAACAGTCTGATCAAGTTCAAGCTCAAAACCTTGGAAAGTCAGCTCAATCCCCACTTTCTGTTCAATACCCTGAACAGTATTTCCAGCCTTATCCCAAAAAATCCGGATACTGCCCAGGACATGGTGGCCGATATCAGTTTTCTATTACGAAAGTTCCTGAGTATCGATGACAAAAATTTCATCACCATTCGCGAAGAACTGGAAATCCTGGAGTACTACACCAATATTTTAAAGCAGCGTTTTCAAGAGGACCTGGTCATCACACAGGAGGTTGAGGAGTCCATTCTGCATAAACAGATTCCCCGACTGTTGATACAGCCTATCATCGAAAATTCCATCAAGCATGGATTCTCACAGGAAAACAAAAAATTGAACATACACCTGTCCATTCAGGAAAAGGAAGGCTCCATTTTGTTGTCCGTGGAAAACAACGGAAAAAAAATCCCCAAATATCCCATCTACTCCAACAGTGGTATCGGTATCATCAACATCAAGGAACGGCTACAGGCACTGTACCACGGAAAATCCGATTTTTATTTTGAAAATATGTCCCACGGAGTAAAGACGGTGATCACCATTCCCATGGCATAGAACGTTCAATGCATTTTTTTGGGGATTCACATCAAATATCTATGCAACAGATTCTATTTTATCCAATTACGTTTAGAAAATCCGAGTTTAGCAACAGTTTTCAAAACAATGGTTTTGTTTGATGATTTATGCTAAAGCCAACTATTTAAGTTGGCTTTAGTTCTTATAGCTACTGAAGTATGGTTAAAAAAATAGGGGTACTGCTATTTCTTGCAGTCGTAGGGCAAGCATTTGCACAAACTTCGTTCAAGGGAAAAATAGTGGACTCCAATAATGGCGCCATTGCCTTTGCCAATGTAGTGGCCATGAGCAAGTCTGATTCCACCTTGTTAAAAGGTGCCATCACCGATATGGACGGGTTGTTCAACATCGATATACGCCAACCACAGAACAGTTATTTATCCATTTCCTACGTAGGTTTTCAGACCAAAACCGTAACTGATCTGTCCAACACCAATTTGGGGAACATCACTTTGGAAGACCAGACCCAAGCGCTTGAAGAAGTTGCCGTGGTAGGTCAAAAACCCTTTATCCAAAAAGAACAGGACAAGCTGGTACTCAACATCGAGAACAGTATCGTGAACACGGGAAACTCCACCATGGAGTTGTTGGAAAAAGCACCAGGGGTCATCATAGATCAAGATGATGTCATCTCCCTCAGTGGCCGTACCGGAGTGCGAATCTATATGGATGGCAAGGATACCCGTTTACAAGGGGAACAACTGGCCAATTTGTTGCGGAGCCTGCCTTCGTCCAATATTGAGAAAATAGAGATTATTACCAATCCCTCGGTTCGTTATGAGGCACAGGGCAACGCGGGCATCATCAACATCGTCACCAAAAAAGGGAAATTGTATGGCACCAATGGAAGCCTTACCCTTAGCCCGGGGTACGGACGTTATTTTCGTTGGAACAGCGCCATGGACTTTAACCATCGGACTGAAAAATTGAACCTCTACGGTCAATATTCCTATACCGATCGCAATCAATACCAAGAAATTGTCATTGATCGGATATTTTTGGATGGGGACCAGCCACAAGGGTATTACGACCTTCAAAATGATTTTGAACTGCCCCTGAAAACGCATACCGGAAGGTTAGGGTTGGACTATACAGTAAGCGAGAAAACCACACTCGGGGTCTTGTTCACCGGACTCAACAATAACAACAAAAACATTTCTACCAGCAACGTATTGGGGTACAACACGGACTGGGATCTAATTTCGGAGGAGAACACCGCTACGGACATCGCCTCCGAATGGAACCAGTTTACGGCCAACCTCAACGCCAGACACAACTTTGGGAACAAAAGTGCCCTCAATTTCAATTTTGACCATGCCCGTTACAGCAATTGGTCCGACCAAAAGTTTGTGTCCAATTTCGACTTTTTTGAAAGCAATACCACTGCCCAGGATGTTCTTTTGGGGGACGTGGACGGTTTCCTGAACCTTACTGGGATCACTGTGGATTATGAACTCCCATTAAAAAATGGGGACCGATTTGAAGCCGGTTGGAAAAACACTTGGGTGAAATCAGACAATGACCTGGCCTATGTAAACGAGAACAACGGGGTCACCACCCCAAACACCAACCTTAGCAACCATTTCATCTATGATGAAGATATTTACGCGGGTTATGTAAGCTACAATATCAACCGTGAAAAATGGAATGCACAAGTGGGGCTACGCGCCGAAAATACCTCAGTTATTGGCAACCAGATCACCACCAACACGGTCAATACAATGGATTATTTGAACCTGTTTCCCACAGCTTCCTACAACTATACGTTTAACGAAAAGCATACTTTGGGTGTATCGGCGGGTAGGCGTATTGACCGCCCCGGTTATGGTCAGCTCAATCCCTTCCGAACCTTTGTGAACACCAACACCTACCGTGAGGGAAATCCCTATCTTCAACCCCAGTTCACATGGGTGAGTGAGGTCAATTATACCTTTAAGCAGCGTTACTACTTTGCCTTCAATGTGGGCATCACGGAAGACCATTTGACCATGGCCATCATTCGTGATGGAGACCAAGAGGTCGTCATTGTGCGTCCGATCAACATCGATAGACTCAAGAGCTATTCCTTTGTGGCCAGTCTTCCCATACAGTTCAGCAATTGGTGGCAGAGCAATTGGAACCTCAACGCATCCATCAATGATTTTGATGGGGAAATCAACGGGTTCAATTTTGATCGTAGCAATCCTGTGGTAAGCCTCAACACCAACCATAGTTTTGGCTTAGGGAACGGCTACCGATTGCAGGCCGGGGCCTTTTACCTCTTCCCACACTATGGAAGCATTACCCGGGCCGAGACCATTTCGTCCTATTCCGTGGGGCTCCAAAAAAACCTGTTCAAGGATGCCATGACCCTACGGTTCAACATCAACGATATTTTCTGGAACCAATATCCCACCGGAAGAACGGCTTTTGGCAATCTGGATGATTCCTTCACCAGCTACCGGGACACCCGCTATGCCACGCTTTCCATTTCATGGCGATTTGGAAAACAGTCGGTACAGCCCGTTCGTAGAAGACAGTCCGAAATCCAACAGGAAATGGACCGGGCTCGACAACAAAACGAGGGATAACCATACATTTCCGCTTGGGGTTTGCTTTAAAAAAGTTCTAACTTTAATGCTCGAACTTTTGCGAAGTTGTATACCATCATCGACATAGAGACCACTGGGAATGGGATCAAGGGGAACAAAATCACCGAAATCGCCATTTTTAAGTTTGACGGCACCCAGATTGTGGAGGAATTCACTTCCTTGGTGAATCCGCAATGCCCCATCCCGTATTTTATTACCGGACTTACAGGAATTGATGACCAGATGGTGCAAAATGCCCCCACCTTTCCTGAAATTGCTGAAAAGGTTATGGCCCTGACGCAAGACTGCATCTTTGTGGCCCATGCCGTGAATTTTGATTACGGAGTGATCAAGGAAGAGTTTCGGAGCATAGGGATGGATTTTACCCGAAAAAAACTGTGTACCGTTCGCTTGTCCCGAAAACTCATTCCCGGATTGCGGTCCTACAGCTTGGGAAAACTCTGCTCTGCGGTGCAAATTCCGTTAACGGACCGACACCGGGCCCGAGGTGATGCCCATGCCACCACCCTATTGTTCCAAAAATTGTTGAACACCCCCAATGCGGAACCGGTGTTCCAAAAATTTCTCAATGCCCGAAGCCAAGAGGCCACTTTACCGCCCCACTTGCCCAAATCGGTCTTTAATACGATTCCGGCCCAACCGGGCATCTACTACTTTAAAAACCAAAATGGGGAGATCATTTATGTAGGTAAAGCCATCAACTTAAAGAAAAGGGTGCTCGGACATTTTTACGACAAGAGCGCCAAGGAAATCCAACTCTGCAGCGAAACGGCCGATATTGATTTTAAACTGTCGGGGAGTGAATTGGTGGCATTGCTCATGGAATCTGCGGAAATCAAACGTTTGTTTCCCTTGTACAACCGGGCCCAAAAGCGAACGGTTCGGCAATATGCCATTTTTCAGTACGAGGATAGAAACGGAATCACCCATTTGGCCTATAATACCCTAAAAGGGGCACCCAACCCCATAAAGATTTTTTACAACCAAACCGATTGTAGGGCCTATTTGTATGAAATGTGCAAAAATTTTGCACTATGCCCCAAGTATTGCCATCTGCAACAAACGCAAGCGGCCTGTTCCCATCATGAGATTACCAGTTGTGAAGGGATATGTCGAGGCGAAGAATCCATCGCTGATTACAACCAAAAGGTAAAAGATGCCATTCGAGAAACGAAATCCTTGGAATCTGAGATCAGGATCATCAAGGAGAAAGGTAGAAACCCAGAGGAAAGCGCGGTGGTACTCATTGCAGAGGGGGTATACAAAGGGTATGGTTTTATTGACCAAGAGACGGAGGTATCTTCTTTGGAAGATATTGAAGCGCACATTATTCCACAGAAACACACTTTGGAAACCCAACGCATTGTGGAGGCCCTATTGCCCAAATTGGAGTCTTTTGTCCTGTAAGGGGTTGGTTGACGCGAATTGCACAAATTGTCACGAATATACCCTTAGTCATTTCGAACGGTCATCCTGAGCGCAGTCGAAGGGTAAAGTGAGAAATCTAAAAATGGGAAAGAGATTTCTCGGTCGCAAGCTCCTTCGAAGTGACGTGGGAACAAGGACCATGTAAATCAAATCTTTGTCTCGACCGTCATGCTGAACTGGTTTCAGCATCGCAGTATAGTAGGTCGACACGGATTACACGAATAAGCCTGAATACCCTTACCGTCATTTCGAACCCTGTCCTGAGCGTTTGGCGAAGGAGCTGGGAGAAATCTGGCATGGAAGAGAGATTTCTCAATCGCTACACTCATTTTCGAAATGACAACCTAGGTAACCTCAAGTCTTTATGAGGACCTTAAAAACAGCATCAGTATCTTCTAAGTACTGAAACCCCAGATGCATATTCTGTTGGTTTACCGAATACGGATAGAATGTAATGGGCTCAATGCAAAGCATGTTACGTACCTCTGTCCAGCACATGAACTGGCCAAAACCTTTGGTTTCAATAGTAATACTTCTTTCATCCTTAAGCGTAATGGCAGTACAATCTTTCACATGGAAGGCGCGGTTGCCCACCTCCAATACGTCATCCAATGAAATTTCCTTATCGTTGGCAAGAATCATTGGGGAATTTGTATGAAGTTTAAAAGCAGGATGGTAACCCAGCATAAAGGGCATATCCTTTTCCCCGGAAATCGTGAAGGTAATTTCCAAAGTACCTCCCTTCAACATAAAGGATTTTTTAAACCCGAAGCTACAGGGCCATACCAATTCTGGTTCGGGGGATTTTTCCGGGTATTTGGAATTTTTTACGGGAGTGTTGGCTTTATAATCCTTACTAAAAGCTGCCGAGTCTTCGGTTTGGGAAAGCAGTTGGTATTCCAGCTCCCGAAGCAGTCCGTGCTGGTCCTGAACGGCATTGCCTTTTGGTACTTGAACACTGTAACCCGCCTCGTTCACAGGACCAATGATCGGAAACATTTCAGTGTCCGAGTTTCGCCATCCCGGACTTCCTTTTTGATGGATGAACTCATGGCCGTCCACTACAAAACTCACCAATTCACCGGCATCTATGCCTACAGTGGCACTTTTACTTTTTAACTGGACCATGGATTATTGGTTTATCAATCGGTAAATAAGGATGGCGGTACGCTTGGTCAAGGCTTCAATGGTGTTAAGATTAACGGTTTCCTCGGGGGTGTGCGCCCCTGTACCCATGGTACCCAGACCATCCAAGCAATCCACATATTGCGCCACGAAGGAAACATCGGCCGCGCCGCGTTTTCCGGGATCATATGCCAATACTTCACCTTGCTTTAGATCAAGGCTAACTTGGTTTAGGGTATTCAACAATTGAAGATTGCCCTCAGTGGGCTTCATGGCGGGGTAACTATCCGTAAAACTGATGGTCGCCGAAGTATGTGGCAGGTTCTGCCCCACAATTTCGCGCATTTTGTTTCGGGCGCGTTCTTTCTGTTCTTCAGAAATGAACCGAAGTCCACCCCTGACCATCGCTTTTTGTGCTACTACATTGGTCTTTCCAAACACATCTCCCTTACTTGTGGAAGCATCAAAATTGACAAAAGTTCCACCCAAAAGGGTTCCAGGGTTGAAGGTCAGTAGATCCTCCCCTTTGACCTCTGTATAAAATTGGTGTAGGATACGTGAGATTTCAAAAATGGCCCCAGCGCCCACATCTTCATTGAAAATCCCGGAGGAATGGGCCCGTTTCCCCTCTACTTCCACTGCCCATCCCGAGGCACCCCTTCGGGCCACGGTGGCATTATTGAATCCTGTGGACGTTTCAAACCCGAGGGCAATATCGCTTCGTTGGGCCGCTTCAATCAAATCCTTCCGGCTAATGGACAGCGGTTTTCCGGTACTTTCCTCATCCCCTGTGAAGGCTGCAATGATTTGGGCATCTTTCAACAAACCGTTTTCCTGCAATGCTTTGAGGGCATATAGCATGATCACATCGCCCCCTTTCATATCGTTTCCGCCCGGTGCATGGGCAATGCTATCGTTCACCATTTCAAAAGTTTGGAAGGGACTGTCTTCCTCAAAAACAGTATCCAAATGTCCAATAAGGAGCAGTTTTTTGCCCTTTTTGCCCGAGGTTTCGGCAAATAGATGGCCGCCCCTGTCCATATCATCGGGCATTACTATCCATTGGGTATTAAAATTGATGGCATCAAAGGCATCCTTGAAAACCATGCCCACCTCCCTGACCCCTTCCGCATTCAAGGTACCACTGTTGATGTTCACCACCTTTTCCAAAAACTGGATGGCCTCACCATTGTTCTTTTCTATGGAAGCGATGATCTTTTTTTCGGTTCGGGAAAGTTTTTGTGCGGTGATGGAACATGTTGCGATAAGGGCAATGGAGGTTGCCAAGTGCTTGAGGCTCATAATACGATGTTTTGCCCCGAATTTATCAAATTTTACTCGATAAACCCTTTTTCACGCATCCAATCGTCATTGAACATTTTGCCTACATACCTACTTCCATGATCATGGAAGAGTACCACTACCACATCGTCCTTGGTAAAATGTTCCTGTAATTGCAATACCCCTTTGATGGCCGCTCCAGCAGAATTTCCCAAGAACATCCCTTCTTCCCTTGCCAAGCGGCGGGTGTAAATGGCGGCATCCTTGTCCGTCACCTTGGTGAAACCATCAATGATGTCAAAATCCACATTCTTGGGTAGGATATCCTCCCCTATGCCTTCTGTGATATACGGATAGATTTCGTTCTCGTCAAAAATACCAGTCTCGTGGTATTTTTTAAACACCGAGCCATAGGTATCCACCCCCCAAACCTTGATATTGGGATTTTGTTCCTTGAGGTATTTCCCCACTCCTGAAATGGTACCTCCGGTTCCCACGCCCACCACAAAATGGGTGATTTTACCATCGGTCTGTTTCCAGATTTCAGGTCCCGTGGTCAAATAATGGGCCTTTGCATTGCTAGGATTGTCATATTGATTCACATACCACGAGTTGGGAATTTCAGTGGACAGGCGTTTTGCTGTGGAATAATAACTTCGAGGATCGTCAGGGGCTACATCGGTAGGGCAAACATACACCTTGCTGCCCATGGCTCGGAGGATATCTATTTTTTCCTTGGACTGTTTGTCACTGATCACACAGATCATTTTATACCCTTTGACGACTGCAGCCAGGGCCAACCCCATTCCCGTATTCCCAGAAGTTCCTTCGATGATGGTCCCGCCAGGTTTCAGGATTCCGGCAGCCTCGGCATCTTCCACCATTTGAAGAGCCATACGGTCCTTGACCGAATTCCCGGGATTGAAGGTCTCATATTTGGCCAAGACCAAACAAGGCAGTTCGGACACCAATGTGTTGATTTTCACCATTGGAGTATTTCCAATCGTCTCGAGAATGTTGTTTGCATAATCCATAGTCCATACAAATATAGGTTTTTGGATAATCCGCTATACTTGGCATCTTTTAGTTGCAAAAATAGGCGGGGCATTACTCGAACTTAATGGCTTTTACCGGGGTAATCTTGGTGATGATGTACGAGGGTACCAGCAGCATCAGCAGACACAATGCCATAACCCCCAGATTCAAGAGTAGCACCATAGGTGCATCCAAATACACGGGAATATAGTCGATGTAGTACTCTTCGGGATTAGGAAATTTGAACATGCGGTATTTGTTCTGAAGGAACAAAACTCCCAATCCGATCACATTGCCCCACAACAATCCAATGGTGATCAAATAGGCGGCATTGTACAAGAACACTTTTCGGATGCTCCAGTTGGCCGACCCCAACGCTTTTAGTATCCCAATCATTTGGGTGCGTTCCAAAATTAGTACCAAAAGGGCCGTGATCATGTTTATTCCACCCACTATGACCATGATACCAATGATCAGGGCGATATTAAAATCGAACAATCCTATCCATTCAAAAATCCTATAATATTTGGACTTAATGTTCTGGGTATCCAAATTGGAAACGGTTTTACCGTAAATCTCATTGCTTTTCTCCTCCAGTTGGTCAAAATTGTCCAGAAAAACTTCAAAATTGCCTACTTGATTCTCATCCCATTTGTTCATGCGTTGGATATGTCTGATATCCACAAACACGTAGGTGGCATCGAACTCTTCAAAACCGCTGTCATAAATTCCAACGACCTCAAACTTTCTGTTGTTGGGTACTTGATTGGCATCCCCATCCTTCAAGAAAAAAGAAAAGAAAGAGTCTCCTACTTTCAATTGCAGTCGGTTGGCCATAGTTCTTGAAACCAAGGCTTCTTCATTGAGTTTTTCGGTGAAATTGGGTAATCTGCCATCCACAATGTATTCGGCAAAGACTGACCAATCGTAATCCTTGCCCACACCTTTGGCCAGCATCCCCTCAAAAGTATCCTCGGTACGGATAATGCCCCCCTTGGTGGCCACGGCCTGCACATGCCGTACCCCTTCCACATTCTTGAACTCCGGATAAAAATCCTGCTGGAGTGGTATGGGTGAGAGGGAAACCTCGGAAATGTTATTGTCGTAATTGGAAATTTGGATATGGCCATTGAATGCAGCCACCTTTTCCCGTATCTTGCGTTTCAATCCAACGCCAGTAGCCAAAGCGATGAGCATCATGACCACGCCAATGGCAATTGCGGCAATGGCAATTTTTATTATAGGGGCAGAAATGCTAATTTTATCTTCTTTCCCTGTGATCAGGCGCTTGGTAATAAACAATTCTAAATTCAACGAATGCCCATTTTATCTATTTTCAAAAGTACAGTTTTATTGTTGGTTTTGGTGCTTTCCTCCTGCAGGGAACAGCAAAAAAAGGAGAATTCTGAAGTCGCAACGGTTCAAACGGAGCCTGTCCCGGAAATCAAGGTAGCGGCCAATAGAACGGAAGTTTACCTGCCTTTGCTCCAAGGTAAAAAGGTGGGTGTTGTGGCCAACCAAACCAGTGTGGTCTTTAACGATAAAAGGCATGTCCACTTGGTGGATTCCTTGCTTTCACTTGGGGTCGATGTAAAACAGGCCTTTGCCCCCGAACACGGATTTAGAGGTGAAGCCGATGCCGGGGAACACGTTACTGATGGAGTGGATGCCAAGACAGGACTTCCCATTATTTCCCTCTATGGCAAAAACAGAAAGCCTTCCAAAGAGCAATTGGACCAATTGGATGTAATGGTTTTTGACATCCAGGATGTGGGCGTTAGGTTCTACACCTATATCGCCACCCTTCAACTAGTGATGGAAGCCTGCGCCGAACACAATACCCCCATCATTGTGTTGGATAGACCCAATCCCAACGGACATTATGTGGATGGGCCCACCATGATGGAGGAACACAAAAGTTATTTGGGACTTAATCCCATTCCACTGGTATACGGGATGACCATAGGTGAATACGCCCAAATGTTGAATGGTGAAAACTGGTTGGAAGATGGGAAAAAAGCTGACCTAACCGTTATCACCCTTGAAAACTATACCCACGAGTCTGATTACCACCTACCTATACGACCTTCCCCCAACCTTCCTAGCGATGTGGCCATTACCCTCTACCCTAGTTTAGGGCTTTTTGAGGGCACCAACGTCAATGCCGGCCGGGGAACGGAGTTTCAGTTTCAACGGTATGGAGCTTCTTTTATGGATAGTACCCAATATGATTTCAGCTATGTACCTGCTCCCAATTTTGGGTCTAAAACCCCTAAGGAAGATGGAAAAACCTGTTATGGAAAAGACCTTTCCAAAATGGAACGGATGAACGAGGTTTCGGTGAAATGGGTCATGGATGCGTACAACAATACCTTGGACAAATCTAAGTTTTTCCTTACCAGTGGATTTACCAAACATGCCGGTACACCTTTGCTTCAGCAACAAATTGAGCAAGGCCTCTCTGAAGCTGAGATCAAGGCCACATGGCAGGATGACCTTACTGCTTTCAAAAAAATCCGGGAAAAATATTTGATTTACGATTAACCTTCCGTGGTTGGTCGTCTATATTTATGAAAGGGTTGTTTTAGCAATCCTTTGATACTGCTGTTCTCCTTTTCATCCGGAAAGGTATCGACACCATACACAATTTGGTCGGTGTCCATGGTCATATAGGTCCCGAACAAACGGTCCCAGATAGAGAAAATATTACCGTAGTTGGAATCAGTGTAAGGCAATTGGTAGTGATGGTGCACTTTGTGCATATCTGGGCTTACAATGACCCAGCTTATGGCCATATCCATTTTTTTAGGCAGTCTAATGTTGGCATGATTGAACTGCGAAAGCACCACCGACAAGCTTTGGTACAGCATGATGATACCAATAGGGGCTCCAACCACAAAAACCCCAATCAGGGTAAACGCATACCGAATTAAACTCTCCAAAGGATGGTGTCTATTGGCCGTAGTGGTATCCACATTATGGTCCGAATGGTGCACCAAATGGACCATCCACAGCGGTTTTACCTTATGCTCCACCCAATGGGCGGTATACGCACCGATCAAATCCAAGAACATGACCCCGAGCACCACATAGAGCCACAAAGGCATTTCTGGAAGCCAATTGATGATCCCAAAATCATTGGTCACGGCCCAATCCGAAGTTTTCAGGAGTAAAAAAGCCAAAGGAAAATTCACCAAAATGGTGGTCATGGTAAAGAAAAAATTGGGGACGGAGTGCCTCCATTTTTTATATGGTACGCTAAAAAGGGGCACAATGCCTTCCAAAATCCAGAAAAAGGTAATTCCACCCACCAAAATAAGGCTTCGATGCCAAGAGGGAATGGTTTCAAAATAGGCCATTAACTGTTCCATATTCCCAAGATATGAAAAATCATCAAAGCTTGATGCGCTTTTTCATTTCTTCCACAATATGAAAAGCGGCAGGGCAAATGGCCACATTCTTCAGCGTAAGGTTGCTGATCTGCTGGAATTTTTTCCGGTCCGTATGCGGAAACTCACGGCATGCTTTAGGCCGTACGTCATAGATGGAGCAATAGTTATCCGCTCCCAAAAAAGCGCAGGGCACTTCCTGCAACACATAGTCGTTCTCCTCGTCCATCCTAAGATATTGATCAATGAACTGGGAAGGTCGCAATCTAAAGTGTTTGGCAATTCGTTCAATATCCACGTTGGTAAAAAGGGGGCCCGTGGTCTTGCAACAATTGGCACAGGAAAGACAGTCCGTTCGCTCGAACTCCTCATGGTGCAATTGCTGCATGGTATAATCCAAATCCTTGGGAGGTCGCTTTTTTAGTTTGGCGAAGAATTTTTTGTTCTCGGCATGTTTCTCCTTGGCCTTTTTGGGCAGTTCTTCAAGATTTTCATCCATAACAAACAAACTTATCCATTTTAAACCTTACTCTGCAATTAAAGTCACACCTTTGTAACAGATAAATCCCAACCATGGCAGATGTTTTTGGAATGGCCTTGATGGATTACCACCAAGGAAACTACACAGAGGACATTATGACCCACTCTTCCTTGGATGAGGAAGACACCATTCCCCTTCCCTATTTGTTCCGCGACTATGAAAAAATGCCCCCATTGGAAAAAAAAGCCCTTGCCTTGGCCAAAGGAAAAGTGCTTGATATTGGTTGTGGAGCGGGAAGTCATTCCCTATATCTTCAAAAAAAGGGTTTGGAGGTCACTGCTTTGGATTACTCCGCTGGAGCAATCATGGTTTGCCAAGAACGAGGGGTAAAATCAACCATGAACAGTGCTATCCTCAGCTATACCGATGATAAATTTGATACCTTGCTCTTGCTCATGAACGGTATTGGTTTGGCCGGTAAGCTCAACAATTTAGAGAGGTTTTTACAACATTTGGCTTCATTATTGCTGCCCAATGGACAGATATTATTGGATTCCAGCGACATCATTTATATGTTCGACCAAGATGAGGATGGGGGCTATTGGATTCCCAATACTGGTCAATATTATGGAGAGGTTGAGTTTACCATGACTTATAAAGGACACAAAAGTGATTCTTTTACATGGCTTTATTTGGATTACAATACCTTGTCCAATGCTTGCTTGTCCCATAATCTGAATTGTGAGCTGGTGTGTTCAGGACAGCACTATGATTATCTGGCCCGAATCACCAAAAAATGATACTAGATTCTGTAATGCAACGTTTTATCTTATATTCACTGTTATGAAAAAGAAAAACTTCCTTTATCTCCTTTCGGGAATGGCTTTGTTCATAAACTGTTCCAAGGATAGTGATATTACATCGGACCCCAACTCCCAAGGAGTGAATAAATCGGCCAATCTATTGGCCACGGGAGCATCCGCCAATGACCTATTGGCCAATACCAATTACAGTAATTTATTGATTGAGATAGGCTATGTGTCCGGGTTTCGGCCAACCGCGGAGGCCATGGCTGCCTTTGAAGCATTTTTGAGGGCCAGAACCTTTAAAGCATCCATTGAGTTTACCTACAAAGAACTTTCCTCCCCCAACCAAGAGTCGTTGACCAATGAGGAAATAGCAGAAATGGAAAGTGAAAACAGGACCGTCTACAACACAGGCGATACCATGACCCTATATATCTATTTTGCAGACGCACCCTCTGAAAATGATGACGAAAGTGAAGGTCTGGTCACCCTAGGCGCAGTGTATCGAAACACCTCCATGGTCATCTACGAAGCCACCATACGTGAGCTGATCGGAAACAGTGTCACCATTAGTCTGGCTGACGTTGAGACAGCTACCTTAAATCACGAATTTGGCCATTTACTGGGGCTTGTCAACCTAGGGACCACTCCCGTTAACCCAGGACATGAAGACACCGAGGTGGATGAGACCCAAGGTGAAATTGGAAACAACCATTGCAATGTGGAAGGGTGCCTTATGCGCGCTGAACTACAATTTGGCGGTTCTTTGGCCAAAATGATGCGCAGCAATGTCTCCAAAGGCTTGGCCGCAATCCCAGAACTTGATGCGGAATGCATTTTGGACCTTCAATCCAACGGGGGACGCTGATTACTAAAAATTAAGGGATATTCAAATACTTGTGGGTCTGCAACGAAACTTTCCATTTGGGATGTTGCATCACATAATCCACAATCATGGGGACTATTTTTTCGCGAACACTCCATTCCGGCTGTAAATAAAGGATGCAATCTTCTTTGACCTTAGCGGCCTGTTCCTCGGCAAAAATAAAATCATGCTTATTGTAGACAATGACCTTTAGCTCATCTGCCTTTTCATAGATTTCGCCCTCCGGTAATTTGTTCTTTTTAGGGGAAAGACATATCCAGTCCCAAATCCCGGTGAGGGGATAGGCTCCCGAAGTTTCAATGTGGGTTTGCAGGTTCCTTGCTTTCAATCCCTCGGTCAAGGGACCCATATCCCAAGTCAAGGGTTCCCCTCCCGTGACCACTATGGTATTGGAATATTTTGCGGCATGGTCCACAATATGGTCCACGGCCGTTGGAGGATGGGTCTCGGCATTCCAGCTTTCCTTCACATCACACCAATGGCATCCAACATCGCACCCCCCTACCCGTATAAAATAAGCAGCCGTACCTTTATGGTATCCCTCTCCTTGAATGGTATAAAATTCCTCCATCAAGGGAAGCATCAAGCCCTTGTCCACCAAATCCATAACATTGTCTTCAACCATAGTGCAAAGATAGGGATAGTCTTGTTCACCGCATCTTTTCTCTTTCCCATAAATTCCCCTATTTTTATCCCAAATTCATCGTAATGGACAACAGAGAAAAATTCTTTGGGCAAATAACGGAAGGCTATACCACAAAGGGCGACTATATTACCGTTGGAGCGGGCATGTTGGGTGGGGAAACCATTACCAACGCCTTTATAAAGATTCCCTTGAAAACCCTTAACCGCCATGGTCTCATTGCTGGTGCCACGGGTACGGGAAAGACCAAAACGTTGCAGGTACTTGCCGAAAATCTATCCGATAAGGGCATCCCTGTCCTATTGATGGACCTTAAAGGGGATCTTAGTGGAATTGCCCAACCCAGTCCCGGACATCCCAAAATTGATGAACGACATGAAAAAATAGGACTTCCTTTCGAGGCCAAGGGATTTCCTGTTGAGATTTTGTCCCTTTCCGAACAGGATGGGGTACGTCTACGGGCCACCGTTTCCGAGTTTGGACCTGTGTTACTCTCGCGAATTTTGGACCTTTCAGTAACCCAGGAAGGTATTGTGGCCGTAGTCTTCAAATATTGTGATGATAACAAGCTGCCACTGTTAGACCTCAAAGATTTTAAAAAGGTCCTCCAATATGCTACTGGAGAGGGCAAAGAGGAATTCCAAAAGGACTATGGTCGTATCTCCACCAGCTCTACGGGTACCATTCTGCGTAAAATCATTGAATTGGAACAACAGGGGGCCGATATTTTCTTTGGGGAAAAATCCTTTGATGTGGAAGATTTGGTACGTATCGATGAAAACGGAAGGGGATATGTGAACATTATTCGATTGACCGATATCCAAGACCGACCCAAGTTGTTCTCAACATTCATGTTGAGCCTATTGGCCGAAATCTATTCCACTTTTCCCGAACAAGGTGATAGTGAACGACCCGAGTTGGTCCTCTTTATCGATGAGGCCCACTTAATTTTCGACAATGCTTCCAAAGCCCTGTTGGACCAGATAGAAAGTATTGTAAAGTTGATTCGTTCCAAGGGTATTGGACTCTATTTTGTGACCCAAAACCCCACCGATGTGCCCGATGACGTGCTAGCACAATTGGGCCTTAAGGTACAGCATGCGCTCCGCGCCTTTACCGCCAAGGATCGGAAAGCCATAAAGCTCACCGCACAGAACTACCCCATTTCCGAGTTTTACGACACTGCGGAAGTCCTTACTTCATTGGGAACGGGGGAAGCCTTGGTCTCTGCACTGGACGAAAAGGGACGGCCCACCCCTTTGGCCGCCACCATGATGCGCGCACCTATGAGCCGTATGGATATTTTAACCGATGCCGAGCTCAAGGATGTTCTGGACCAATCTAAATTGATCAAAAAATACAATGAGGAAATCGATAGGGAAAGTGCCTATGAAATCCTCAATGAAAAAATTGAAAAAGCCGAAAAAGAGGCCGAAAAGGAAAAAGAACATAAAACCACTTCCAGTAGATCCACTACCCGAAGGAGCACACGGATGAATCCTGTGGTCAAAGTATTGACCAGTGCCACCTTTATTAGGGGAGTTATGGGGGTATTGAAAAAAGTAATTCGATAACAACTTATGAAAAGAATAGTACAGGCCTTAACCGTTATGGCCACCTTATTGATAGCTTCGTGCGAAAAAAACACCACATTCCTTATTACCGAAAACAGCGTAGGCCCACTGGAGAAAAGCTCAGCTGTTTCTGAATTGGAAACCCTATTTACAGGGGATTCCATTGTGCGGGACACTGCTTTGGCCCAGCTGGGTTCCAGCAACAAAAAGATAGAAGTCTTTGAAAAAGGGGGACAGCATTTGCTTACGCTCACCCCGAGTACCGATAGCATTCCCACCATTACCAATGTGAGGATCATGGACCCCAGATACCTTTCGGACAAGGGCATTGGTTTGCAGAGTACGTTTGGGGAAATTCAGAAGAAGTATCCCATTAAAAAGATTGTGACCACTTTGAACAGTATTGTGATCTTTCCAAAGCAAAGTAATCTGTATTTTACCTTGGATAAAGAAGAGTTGCCCGCTGACCTGCGCTTTACCACATCAGATGTTGAGGCCGTGCAAATCCCCAACGAGGCCAAGATCAAATATTTAATGTTAGGTTGGGAATAACCAAACTACGGATTAAATCAAACCGTAGCGTTCGCGGTTGGCCAATACTTTTGGACTGTTGGTCTGCATCCATTCGGTAAGTTCCAGCAATTTCTCCACATAGGATTGCCCAAATTCTGTGAGGCTATACTCTACCCTAATGGGTACTTCGGCATAGGCTTTTCGGGAAATATAGCCATCAGCCTCCAGCACTTTCAGGCGTTGGCTCAAGACTTTATTGGAAATACCATACACAAATTTCTTAAGCTTGTTAAATCGTAAAACTGGAAAATAGCCCAACCAAAGAAGAATCAAGGCACTCCATTGGTCCGATGCCACGGACATCACATCCCGAACCGGACATAGCTCGGGGGGGTTTTTATAATCGATATGCCCGAACATTTTTTCCAACTTTTTTGACATCCTAACTTTCTGATTTTCAGCAATAGTTTCTGTTTCCATACTTAGTTGGGGTTGAGTGACTTCTTTTTTCTTTGGAAAGGAATCAGTAATTTTAGTTTCCATTAAAGAGTAAGTTACAAAAAGTAACCATAATGAAAAAATTGCTGAACAAAATAGTTCCCTTGGCCTACGGACAATATTTCAATGTCTATACCCTTGTTGCCCCTAAAAAAGCGGCTCACAGAGCGTTTTGTTTGTTCTGCACGGTTCGAAAAGGACGTGTACAGCCCCAACAGGCCCAATATTTGGAAGAAGCCAAGCATACTGTTGAAGAAGTGGCAGGACATGAAATACAATCCTATCACTGGCCCGGTGAAAAGGAAACGGTGTTATTGGTGCATGGATGGGAGAGCAACACGTTTCGCTGGCGCAACCTCATCAAGAAACTCCGGGAGGCCAACTTCAACATTATTGCCTTTGATGCTCCATCCCATGGCCACTCTACCGGCAACCTCCTCTATGTACCCCTCTATGAACAAGCTGTGCATCATATGGTCAAAAAACACGACCCCAAACACCTCATCGGTCATTCCGTGGGAGGTATGACCTTGATGTACAATGAATACAAAAACCCGAATCCAAAGGTTGAAAAAATCATCACCATTGGATCGCCTTCCGAGTTCCATGAAATCATGGACCACTTTCAAAACATATTGAAGTTCAACGACCGTGTTATGAAATCCTTGGACCGCTATATCCTAGACCGATTTGGGTTTCGCATAGAGGAATTCTCCACATCCAAATTTGCCCAATCCAACCAAAAACAAGGGCTGTTGTTCCATGATGTTTTGGATGCCGTTGCCCCGTATCATGCCTCGGCAGCGGTACATGAGCAATGGGCCGGGAGTACTTTGGTAAGTACCGAAGGACTGGGCCATTCCATGCACCAAGATGATGTGAACAATCAAATCATAGAATTTTTGGAAGCCTAGGGAAGAAATCCTAATTTTCAGAAAAAATCACCATGCAGCAAATTACCCCTTTTCATGTTGCCATCCCTGTCCACAATCTGGATGATTGTCGGACCTTTTATAGGGATGTTCTAGAGTGTGAAGAAGGCCGAAGCAGTGACCATTGGGTAGATTTTAATCTTTTTGGTCATCAGTTGGTCATCCATTACAAACCCAAGTCTGAAGAAGAGCTCCATACCAATCCAGTGGATGGCAAAAATGTTCCCGTGCCTCATTACGGGGTGGTGTTACCTTGGGAAACGTTTGAATCCTTTTCCGAAAAATTAAAGAGCAAAGGGATTGAATTCATCATTGAACCCTATATCCGATTCAAGGGAGAAGTTGGGGAACAGGCTACCATGTTCTTTTTGGATCCTGCAGGAAATGCTTTGGAATTCAAGGCTTTCAAGGATATGGGGCAATTGTTCGCAAAATAGGGTCAGTCCAGCAACAATCCTTTCCGTCTCACCCACAAGTGGGCAAATACCATATTGGGCACCCAGCAAAGCCAGGCCACAATCTTGTAGGCAATCAAGAACTCACCAAAGGCCAATGTCAGTATCGGCAGCCAAATGCGAAGGGTTACCGCTGCAAAACAGGCCGCGTAGCTGTAGATCATCATTCCCTGATGCAAGGACAGGTCTTTTTTTCTGATAGCCGTGTATGCCCGTCCCGTGGTGTACAACCAAATCAGACCCAGACCAATAAACCCGAGTGCAGGGATAACCCCTCCCGTTGCATAAAAACCCAAGTATACTCCGCAGACTCCACTGATCATAACTGAACCCACATACACCTTTCCCAAGGTTCGATGTAGCTCAAGGTGTTTGGAGCGCAAACTTTTGCTAAACTGCGACCACCCCATCAAGAGCGCCAAGCCTCCAAAGGAAATATGCCCGTAGAAAGCAGTACGCCATATTTGATTGGCCAAAAGTTCCTTGGCTTTTCCGGCCAGAAGACCAAAATCCCCAGAAGCGAAAACATAGGACAAGGGGTATAGTCCAATACCGATGGCCAATAAAGCGAATACCATCCAAGCTACCCTGTTTCTAACCGTACCGGCCATACCTTTTGATTTTCAGGTAGGTAAGTTATCGAATATTTGGTTGAAAAAACAAGAATCAAAAACCTAAATCGTTATATACAGTGATGAACCGGCCATTGTGCCTCCCAAATCTATCATCATGAAAATAATATTACTCTTGATCACCGTCCTTTTTTCATCTATGGCGGTAACCAGTTGCACCAACGAAGAGGGCGAAACCGAATTTGATCATATCACTCCTGATGAGGAGCAACAGACCCTACTGAAAAGTATGGAGGCCGAAAATGTGAATTAGGCTTCCTTGGTCTTGTGCCTTTCCCTAGCCAGAAGGGTGTTTTTCAATAACATGGCAATGGTCATGGGACCCACCCCTCCAGGAACCGGGGTGATATAGGATGCTTTTTTGCTTACATTTTCAAAATCGACATCACCAGTGATGTAATACCCTTTTTCCTTGGTTTCATCGGGAACACGGGTAATGCCCACATCAATGACCACTACGCCGTCCTTGACCATATCGGCCTTAAGGAAATTGGGGACTCCCAATGCCGAGACCACAATATCGGCTTGCAAGGTAATCGACTTAAGGTCCTTGGTCCTACTATGGGTCAAGGTGACCGTGGCATCGGCTGCCTTTCCTTTCTGACTCATCAAAATACTGATGGGTCTTCCCACAATATGGCTCCTACCGATCACTACGGCGTGTTTCCCAGAGGTGTCCACATCGTATCGGCGCAGTAATTCCATGATACCAAACGGAGTGGCGGGAATGAACGATTCCATATCAAGCGCCATTTTACCAAAATTGGTGGGATGGAAACCGTCCACATCCTTATTGGGGTCAACGGCCAACAATACCTTTTCCTCATCAATATGTTTGGGCAACGGCAACTGCACAATATATCCGTCAATATCCGGATTGGCATTAAGTTCCGCTACCTGCTTCAACAAGGCATCTTCCGTGGTGTCTTCGGGAAGGTGGATCAAGGTGGACTCAAAGCCTATTTTTTTACAAGAACGCACTTTACTGCCCACATAGGTTAGGCTAGCGCCATCATTCCCCACCAAAACAGCGGCCAAATGGGGTACTTTTTCCCCTCTTTCTTTCATCTGGGCCACCTCAACGGCGATCTCTTCTTTAATTTGGTTTGATATTTTCTTTCCGTCAAGGATTTCCATGATCTGGTTCTGGTTTTGTATGGTAATTAAATAGTGGTTCTATTGTCTGATTTCTGATTTCCGAAGTCTAGTGTCCGATGTCTGATGTCTATTGTCTGTTGTCTGTTGTCTGTTGTCTGTGGTATCTGATAAAATTATCGCATGTTCTGCATCATCTGCATCATCTTCTTGCCGCCTCCGCCTTGCATCATCTTCATCATTTTGCTCATTTGGTCAAACTGTTTCAGTAATTGATTGACTTCTTGGATGGAAGTACCGCTACCGGCTGCAATACGCTTTTTCCTACTGGCATTGAGTTTTGAAGGTGTAGAGCGTTCATCAGGCGTCATGGAATGAATAATGGCCTCGATATGTTTAAAGGCATCATCATCAATATCCAAACCTTTTAGGGCCTTTCCCGCACCGGGAATCATTCCCATAAGGTCTTTCATGTTCCCCATGCGCTTGATCTGTTGAATCTGACTTAGGAAATCGTCAAAGCCAAACTTGTTCTTGGCAATTTTCTTTTGGATCTTGCGGGCCTGCTCCTCATCGAACTGCTCTTGGGCACGTTCCACCAAGGAAACCACATCTCCCATTCCCAAAATACGGTCGGCCATCCTTGAAGGGTGAAAAACATCAATGGCCTCCATTTTTTCACCGGTACCGATGAATTTAATGGGCTTGTCCACCACAGATTTAATGGAAATGGCCGCACCTCCACGGGTATCACCATCCAGTTTCGTTAAGATGACCCCATCAAAGTTGAGCACATCGTTGAAGGCCTTGGCGGTATTCACCGCATCCTGACCCGTCATGGAATCCACTACAAAAAGCGTCTCCTGGGGCTCAATGGCCTTATGGATGTTGGCAATCTCGGTCATCATCTGTTCATCCACGGCCAAACGACCCGCGGTATCCACAATCACCACATTGCAACCCAAACTTTTTGCGTGTTTTATACCGGCCTTGGCTATGGCCACAGGGTCATTGTTCTCCCGGTCGGAATATACCTCGACCCCTATCTGCTCCCCAACCACGTGCAACTGGTCAATCGCAGCGGGACGGTACACATCACAGGCCACCAATAATGGTTTCTTGGTCTTCTTGTTTTTAAGGTAATTGGCCAATTTTCCGGAGAAGGTGGTCTTACCGGAACCTTGTAGACCGGACATCAAAATCACGGATGGGTTTCCTGACAGGTCGATATCCTCGGCATCGCCCCCCATAAGTTGCGTAAGCTCGTCCTTGACAATCTTGACCATAAGTTGGCCGGGCTGCAGGGTGGTCAATACATTCTGACCCAATGCCTTTTCCTTTACGGTATTGGTAAATTCCTTGGCTATCTTAAAGTTGACATCGGCATCCAAAAGAGCCCTACGAACTTCCTTAAGGGTCTCCGCCACATTGATCTCGGTAATCTGCCCATGTCCTTTGAGGACGTGGAGCGCCTTATCCAGTTTATCGCTTAAATTGTCGAACATGTTCTTACTTCAGTTTAAAAGAGGGACAAATTTAAGAATAATAAAAAAGAAAAGGACGGCTTTGGGGAGAGCCGTCCTTTTCAAACTAACAGATTGGGGTAATTTTATGGTTTTTCGAAGACCAATATCTCCGTAGAACTCTCTTGTTCGTGTACCAATTCAATTCTGTTGGCTTCCACCATGTTGATGTACCAGTCTTCGGTAAGCTCTCCCAGAGAGCCTTCTGCGCCTAAATTCAAATAGAATTTCAGCACTCCATCATGGTTTCTCAACACCCTCCACAAGCCTGTATTGATTACACTGGCATCCATGGATACCTCTACTTGGTTCAGCGTGTCAAAATTAAAGTCCATAGAACTGTATTCACTGGTAATGTCCACACTATTTTCCTTGTATTGGGCCACCATCCATGTTCCACCCATCATAATGTTCCTGATTTCGGCCACGTCCTCATCATCGGCATTGTCATTACAGACCCGTTGCAGGATCAATTCATATCCGATATCCTCTACATCGAACTTAAGCCTATCATTGGCAAGGTCCCTTAAAGGCCATTCAAAGCTGACCCCTGGTTCATCACCCATAGTGATCATGAGTGACAAGACCAACTGGCTGTTGAGACCAATCTCCCAAGTACCTTCTGAAGTGGATACCCCATTGCTGAGGGTGACCACACCTTCTGCCATGAACTTGAATTCATAACCCAACAATCTTTCGATTTCCTCACCTTGGTTTTTCACCTTTTTGATGATCCACGAGCATTCACCCAGAATAGCCCTTAAAGTTTCAGGATCAGGTTGTTCGCCTAAATTGAGGTCGCATCGTTGTTTTAGGACAATTCTATTTCCTCCTTCAGCGAAGAGTTTGATCTTCCCTTCTCCTATTTCATAGACCACCCATTCCAAGTTAAAATCAACAAGGGTATCAAATTCCAAGGTCAGCAAGGGTCCATGATCGGACTGGGTTGTACTCCAAGTACCATTAATGGTATTTCCCGTGGCCACTTTTACAACTACGGAACCATCTTCAGCAAAAGTCATCAAGTATTCAAAATATTGACCGGTTTGGTCCACATCGTCACGAAGTACTTCTCGCACTTCCCATGGGCATTCCACCAAATAGGCATCCAAGCGCTCTTTGGTAAAATCATCATCGTTGTAATCATCATCATCGTCCTCGTCACAATCGTCCTTGGCATTGCTCAGGGCAGCGGCCAGTGCCGTATTGTTCTCGACAACAATATCGGTACCGTCATATTTTTTCAGGGTAATGGGAAAGTCGATACTCACCAAGGCATTATCCTCAAGTTCAGAGAAAAACTTTCTCATTTGTTCGTCGCTTTCAATCTTGACTTCCCCGGACAATTGGTTGTTCACATCAAAAGTGAAGAGCGTGATGGGGTAGACAAAATCGATACATTCAATATCATCATCGTCACCTCCTTCAAGGCATTCCCTGGCCATTTCTTCCAGTTGATCCTTGCTTTGGATTATAATTTCACTGTAATCGGAAAGGGTAATAGTGATTGGGAAAATGATATCCAAAATATCGTCATCATCTTCCAATTCATCAAAGATTTCTTCAATGGTATGCAAATCTTCCTTGGAGTCAATGGTAATCTGAATACCGTTCACCTCAACGGTGTAAGGGAACTTAAGGGCAAAACAGCTGGCCCGATCCACAATATTGTCATACGAGCCATCTTGGGCGGATGTTTTTTGGATCAATTGAGCCGTGTTGGAATTGGCAATGATGGTTTCTTGTTCTTGGGGACCTCCAACTTCTTCGAACTCATCTTGGCAAGCGGTAAAATTTAGTGCCAAAAGAAAAAGGCCGGCGTAAAAGAAGTTGCTTATCAACTTTTTCATAACAATTTGAATTTTGGGGTTAGAATTCATTCTTAAAACAACTCCCTAAAAAAAAACCCTACCCTTTCTTAAATTTTTTAAAATATCTTTGAGATGGAAACAAACTTCTTCCCATGAGCAATGTTTGCGAAGACCACATCTTCAGTTCCCTATTCAAGGCCCATTCCAAAACGGTATTCAATTACATCTATTATAAGTTTGGCAATGCCGAAAAAGCGAATGATGCCGTACAGGAAGCTTTTGTAAAGCTTTGGGAGAATTGTGCCAAGGTAAGCCCGGAAAAAGCAAAATCCTATGTCTATACGGTAGCCAATAATCTGTATTTGAATGTGATCAAGGCCGAAAAAGTGCGTTTGAAGTATGCCAATGCTGTGGATGACCATTCCTCTAATCTCTCCCCGGAATTTTTGATGGAGGAAAAGCAATACAGGGAAAAATTGGAAAATGCACTGAACGAACTTCCCGAAAACCAACGCACCACTTTTTTATTGAATAGGATCGATGGGAAAAAATATGCGGAAATTGCCGAAATGGAAGGAGTCAGTATAAAAGCCATTGAAAAACGGATGCATCTGGCTTTAAAAAGTTTGCGGGAACAAATCGATGGGATATGATACAATGGACAATGTTCAATTATCAATTATCAATTGGTAAATCATTGACAACTATTTATTGAACATTGCTAATTGAACATAGTAAATTGAAAAAGTAGGGTATTTTGGAAGAGTGTTGTTATAATAAGGTAAAGCATAGAAACCATGCAAGAAAATTACTTGGCAAAATGGCTTAGCGGAGAGCTTTCCGAGGAACAACTCGCGGAATTTAAAAAGTCTGACGAGTATGCTTCCTATCAAAAGCTCAAGGAGGTTTCAAGCACATTGAAAGCCCCCGATTTTGATATGGACCAAGCTTTTGAGCGCATCAACGAGGAGCGCATGGGCCAAACCCCAAAGGTCATTACCCTCAACCCGTTCAAAAAATTCCTGAAGGTAGCTGCTGTCATCGCCATTATGCTTGCCGGTTGCTATTTCTACCTCAACACTTTGGACGAATCCATCAGCACGCAATTTGCGGAACGTACCGAGGTGACCCTTCCAGACAACTCTGAGATTTTCCTCAATGCCGATTCCCAGATTTCTTATAGCAAAAAGAATTGGGACAAGGAACGAAACGTATCCTTGGACGGGGAAGCCTTCTTTAAAGTAGCCAAAGGAAAAAAATTCACCGTGGCAACAGACCATGGAACCATAGCGGTATTGGGCACCCAGTTCAATGTGGAAAACCGCAAAGGTGTTTTTGAAGTCACCTGTTATGAAGGCTTGGTAAGTGTTGTGTACAATGACCAAGAAACCAAACTGCCCGCTGGTGCTTCGTTTTTCGTCATCAACGGGAAATTAGTAGATACCTCCCAGCCCAAGGAAACCCAACCCTCTTGGATGAACAATGAAAGTAGCTTTGAGGGCATTCCGTTGGAATATGTGTTCGCCGAGTTGGAAAGACAGTTCAATGTCCAGGTAACAACTGAAAATGTGAATACTGAATTGCTTTTTACGGGCACTTTCAACAACACAGACCTCAATATGGCGTTAAAAAGTATAAGTACCCCCTCCCAAATCCATTACAAAATTGAGGGTGATAATGTACTTTTCTATGCTGGGAACACTCCGCAATAGCCAGTTCTGCCTTTTGTTGGGCTTTTTACTGTTCTTCCTTACCCTACCCGCCCAGGAAAAACAGCAAACCTCTATGGGCCTTATTCCCTACATAAAAAGCTTGGAGAATCGGTTCAATATCAAATTTTCATATCTCAATGAGGATTTGGACGATTTCTCCCTTATCGTTCCCGAGAACAAAGTCAGTTTGGAAGATATTTTAGACCATATCGAATCCAAATTTCAGATACAGGCAGAAAAACTTGATGAACGCTATTATACCCTGACCAAAAGTTCCCATGTATCCCTTTGTGGAACCGTATTGGACAACTTTGCCGAAAACACCATTCCAGGGGCCTCCTTGGAAATCTTGGGGTCTCAAATAGCACAGACCACGGATGCCGATGGGAGTTTTTCCATGGACAACGTACCTAGGGATGCCTCCTTGAAAATTCGATATTTGGGTTACCTCACCAAGTACGTCCCCATTGAAGAATTGATCAGCCAAGGACCCTGTGCAAAAATCCTGATGGCCCCGCACTACGAACAATTGGATGAGGTCATCGTGTACAAATATTTAACCACGGGCATCATCAAAGAACAAGATGGGAGCATTACCCTGAACACTGCAGAATTTGGAATCTTGCCAGGGCTGATTGAACCGGATGTGTTACAGACCGTTCAAGCGCTGCCCGGCATAAAGAGTATAGATGAGACCGTATCCGATATCAATGTGAGGGGTGGCACCAACGACCAGAACCTCGTACTGTGGAACGGTATAAAAATGTACCAGTTCGGGCATTTTTTTGGGTTGATATCCGCTTTCAACCCCTATCTGACCGACAAGGTGTCCGTAATAAAAAATGGGACGCCCGCCGCCTTTGGTGATGGTGTGAGCAGCGTCATCCAAATGGAGACCAGCAACCACATTACCGATGGTTTTGAAGGTGGTGCCGGTTTCAACTTTATCAGTGGGGATATTTTTGGTCAATTTCCGTTGAATGATAAAATCGGTCTTCAGTTTTCCGCGAGACGCTCCACCACAGATTTCCTGAACACCCCTACCTACAGTAAATTCTTTGACCGGGCCTTTCAGGACAGTAAGGTCATCGACGAAAACAACGTCACCGTAGACGACAACATTTCACGGAACGAGAATTTCTTTTTCTATGATTTTACCGGAAAACTGCTCTATGACATCAATGACAATCACAAAGTAAGGTTCAGCGCCATCCACATCAACAACAATTTGGAATATGTGGAAACCGATGAAACCAATGACGAAACCACCCAGAGTATTTTGGAGCAGGCCAATATTTCTGTTGGCGGGCAATTGCAAAGCCAGTGGGGCGATAGGTTTTCTACCAACCTCAACCTGTATTATTCCAGATACAATCTGGATGCACAAAGCATCTATGCCAACGAATTTCAGCAGTTGGAACAAAAAAACATTGTGGACGAAAGGGCCGTTAAGCTCAACACGGAGTATCAGTTCTCTGACCAACTGCAATGGACCAATGGTTTTCAATATATTGAAACAGGGATCATCAACCGGGCTTTTGTGACCCAACCCAGTTTTGATACCAACATCAAGGGGGTCATCCGTATTCATTCACCCTATTCCGAAATTGGGTACCGCACTTACGAAAACATGTTCATTGGAAAATTCGGTGCCCGGGTCAACTTTATCGAAAACCTGTACACGTTCAACAAACTCTTGGTGGAACCGCGCATCAACCTCAACTTCAAGTTGGCCAATTATCTGCGCGCCCAGGTCTTGGGGGAATTTAAAAGTCAGACCACCAACCAGATCATCGATTTGGAGCAAAACTTTTTGGGGATTGAAAAACGCCGATGGACCTTATCCAACGACGACACCCTCCCCGTAACGCAGAGCATACAAGGTTCGGTGGGCATCAACTATGAAAAAAACAATTTTTATCTGGGCCTTGAAGGGTTTTATAAGAATGTGGATGGCATTAGCACGCGTACCCAAGGCTTCCAGAACCAAAATCAATTCAGTGGGGAAATTGGCAGCTATGATGTAAAGGGGATTGAGTTCCTCATCAATAAAAGAGGTGACCATTACAGCACATGGTTGAGCTACACGTACAACAAGAACGATTATACTTTTGACTCCATTGTGCCGCATAGCTTCCCCAACAATCTGGATATCCGGCATACCATTACCTTTGCGGGCACCTACACCTACCAGAACTTAAAATTGAGTTTGGGGGTCAATTACCGGACCGGAAAGCCCTATACCGAACCCTTGGATGGGGACGAGGCCTTGGACAATTCTTTTTTCCCGGCCAGAATCAACTACAAATCCCCCAACAGCAGTCGTCTTCCCGAGTATTTCAGGGCCGATGCCTCGGCCATCTATAGTTTTGATCTCACCCGAAGGATACGTGCCAATGCCGGGGTATCCCTCTTGAACATGGCCAACCGAAAAAACAGCTTGAACCGGTATTACCGCGTCAATGATGAAAACCAGATTGAAGCCGTGGAAAGCGTTTCCTTGGGCATTACCCCCAATGTGAGTTTTAGGGTGAGCTTTTAATCATCACGGTAACTCATGCTCCCACACAATAACCCAACTGTTCAAAGATCTTTGGATTCTAGTAAGCAATCCCTTATAAGTATGGTTTTAGTGGGGTTTTGTGGCCCTGTCATCGATATTCTTTGGCATAGGGCAGGTTGTGTGGTAATGTTGTAGTTAACTTAATGTCCCAAACATGAAGTACCTACTCATACTGATCAATCTGGTCGGCCTATGTGCATTTGGCCAGCAGAATGCCTTTGACCCTGCAACGAGTTCGGGCAGGTTATACCACTACGCAGAGCTGGTAAATAAAAGTGACCAGCCATATTCCATCGCCCAAGTGGTGGAACAATCCAATTTTTTTGAAAACAGCTCCCCATTGCTGTCTGAAAACCATAGTATTGGCTTTACCTCGGACCATTTTTGGATACGTTTTCAACTCAGGAACAGTGAAGACCACCCTACCACCTATTATCTGGAAACGGCAAGGCCCGTCACGGACATTGCCGAACTTTATCTTGTGCATAATGGCCATATCGAAAACCTTAAAAGCGGAGATCAGATTCCCTTTACAGAACGACAGGTTGAGCATCGGTCCACCGTATTTAGATTGGAGTTGCCAGCAAAATCAACAACGCCGGTATACCTGCATCTTAAAAGTGATGGTGAAACCATCAATGTACCGCTGAACCTATATACCCCTTCAGAATTTTGGATGGCCAATTACAACCAACAACTTTTTTTGGGTCTGTTCTATGGGCTGTTGCTCCTTGCCGGTATCGTTTACCTGTTCTTTTTCAGCAGTCTCAAGAAAAAAGCCTTTTTATATTACGGGTTTTATGTATTCTCCATTGGCTTGCTGCAAGCGGCGCTGGATGGGATGCTGTTTCAATATGTGTTTCCTTCCGGAGGCTACTTCAATAGCAGAATGGTGATGATCACTGCCTTACTATCCAACTTCTTCTTGTTGAAGTATTGCGAACACTTTTTAGAAATAGGAAATGTATTTGTTCGTTGGAAAAAACTCTATTCCAGTATTTATGGTATTCTATTGATATTGGGTGTAATGATCTTCATCAATGCCAAAACCTTGGAATTGACCTACCCTCTTGCCAATATCAATGGCCTTTTCAGTCTGTTGATGATTTTGGCCACCACTTTTGCGATGCGTTACAAGCGCATTTCCATTGACCCTTATTTCTCTTTGGGTATCTTCTTTTTGGTCATTGGATTGCTCGGGTTTGTAATGAATAACTTAAGTCTTCTGCCCAACAATTTCTATACGTTGAACAGTGCCAAGTTTGGCGCAGGAATGGAGGTTATTTTCTTATCACTTTCGATGACCAACCTCATCAAAAAACTACGGGTTGAAAAAGAAAGGTCCCAAGAAGACGCATTGGCCAGATCTGAAGAAATTAGCCAATTAAAGTCCTATTTCATGTCCAACATGAGCCACGAATTGCGAACACCCATCAACGCCATTATGGGTATTGCCGATCAGCAGCTCAAAAAACCGATGCGGAATTCGGACCGAAAGCAGTTTGAAACCATTAAAAATGCTTCTTTTAGTCTATTGAGCAATGTGAACGACATCCTGGATTTCGAAAAAATTGAAAAGAACCAGCTCCAGCTCAACATGGAGGACTTTGACCCGAATAAGGTCGTGGAGCAGATTTACCAAAATTGGAAAGACCAAGCCGACAAAAAGGGCATTATCCTCAACTACCACATCACCAATACCCTTCCCACCAACATTTCAAGTGATCCGGAAAGACTGTCACAAATCTTGAACAATGTGCTTTCCAATGCCGTAAAATTTACGAACGAAGGTCAGATTGACCTGTTAGTAACGAGTACATCAAAGTCCAAGGAAGAGTGCATGCTGTCCATTCGGGTATCCGACACTGGTATCGGGATGGGCCCGGATGTAAAAAAGATGGCCTTTTCAAGTTTCAACCAGATGCGTTTAAACCACAAACGGGAATTTGGGGGCATTGGCTTGGGATTGAGCATTGTGAAACACCTTACCACCCTATTTGGAGGCACCATATCCCTTACCAGTGAAGTAGGTAAAGGAACCGAAATTTGTATAGAACTCCCCATGCAGGTCAATGCAACGGATAACACTTCTCCGATGGCTTCCAAGGAACTCCTGATGGACAACCTATCCACCATTCTTGTTGTGGAAGACAACCGTATGAACCAAATGGTTATTAAAAAGATACTTTCTGGTCTTTCAGGGGTAACCATAGATTTGGCCAAGAATGGCCAAGAAGGCTTGGAAGCCCTGCAAAAACAGTCCTACGATATGGTTTTAATGGACTTGCAGATGCCGGTTATGGATGGTTATGAGGCCATTGATCATATCCGGTCGGGCAAATTGGGGGTGCAGCTGGCAGATACACCGATCATTGTAGTCACAGCCGACGCCACACAGGAAACCAGAAAGCGTGTTTTTGATTTAGGTGCGGACGACCTCATCACCAAGCCTGTGAAGGGCGAATTGTTGCTACAGAAGATATTCACCAGTTTAGAAAGGCATTTGAAGAAAACGGCTTAGCGTGACCTAGGGATAAATGGGGTTACATCCGTTCAGGAACATCAATCCCCAAAAGTCTAAAGGCGGACTGGATCACCTCTCCTACTTTTTGTGACAGCTGTACCCGGAACTGCTTTTTGGTTTCGTCAGGCTCGCCCAAGATGGATACCTGCTGATAAAAGGAATTGAATTCCTTTACCAAATCGTAGGTGTAATTGGCAATAAGCGCCGGACTAAAGTTTTCCGCGGCCAATTGAACGGTTTCAGGAAACTGCTGGATGCCCTTCAACAACTCCTTTTCCTTTTCATGAAGGGAAAAGGTCATGTCGAGCGCAGTCGAGACATCAAAATTAGCTTTTCTCAGAATGGATTGAATCCTCGCATACGTATACTGGATGAACGGTCCCGTGTTGCCCTGAAAATCCACGGACTCCTCCGGATTGAACAAAATCCGTTTTTTGGGGTCCACTTTCAGGATGTAATATTTTAAGGCACCCAACCCAATGGTTCGGTACAGTTGCTGTTTTTCTTCTTCGGAATAGCCTTCCAATTTGCCCAATTCTGCCGAAATGGCCTCTGCAGTCTCCTCCATATTGGTGATGAGGTCATCCGCATCCACAACGGTACCTTCCCTACTCTTCATCTTACCACTGGGAAGATCCACCATACCATAACTCAAATGGTACAATTGTTCGGCCCAAGCATACCCCAGTTTTTTCAGGATAAGGAACAGCACCTTAAAATGGTAATCCTGCTCATTTCCAACGGTATAGACCATCCCGTTGATATCGGGAAAATCCGTGACCCGCTGGATGGCGGTACCAATATCTTGGGTCATGTAGACCGCGGTACCATCGGAACGCAATACGATTTTCTCATCCAATCCCTCATCGGTAAGGTCGATCCACACACTGCCATCTTCTTTTTTAAAGAAGACCCCTTTCTCAAGCCCATCCTTGACCACATCACGACCCAACAGATAGGTATCGCTTTCGTAGTAGAGTTGATCAAAATCCACCCCAAGGTTTTTATAGGTGGTATCAAAACCGGCATATACCCAAGCGTTCATTTTCTTCCAAAGGGAAACCACCTCGGCATCACCCGCTTCCCATTTACGGAGCATTTCTTGGGCTTCCAACAAAATGGGGGCTTCTTTCTCGGCTTGGTCCTTGGCCATACCCTCAGCGACCAACCCGGCAATCTGTTCTTTATAGGCTTTGTCGAATGCCACATAGTATTTTCCTACCAAATGGTCCCCTTTCAATCCTGAGGATTCCGGGGTTTCCCCATCACCAAATTGTTGCCAGGCCAACATACTCTTGCAGATGTGGATGCCACGATCGTTGATGATCTGGGTCTTGTACACTTTCTTTCCCGAAGCTTTTAAGATTTCGGCCACGGAATACCCCAACAGGTTGTTTCGGATATGCCCCAAATGCAGCGGTTTGTTGGTATTGGGCGAGGAATATTCCACCATCACGGCATCCTTGGACCCCGCTTCGGCATAGCCATAATTCTTTACGTCCTTGATGTTGTTGAAAAAATCGAGATAGTAGCCATCTTCGATAACCACGTTCAAAAAGCCCTGCACCACGTTGCACTTGGCCACCTCGTCCACATGCTCCTGCAGATAATCACCGATTTGGGTACCGATCTGTACCGGGTTCCCTTTGATGTGGCGCAACATGGGAAATACCACCACGGTAATATCCCCCTCAAAGTCCTTTCGGGTAGGTTGAAACTCCACTGTGGGAAGTTCCACTTGGTACAGTTCTTTTACGGCCGCAATGACCTTCAGGCTCAAATCGTTCTGCAAACTCATCTCTAAAGCATTTCAGCCCGCAAAACTACACATTTTTTTGCGCTTTTGTCACAGGATTCCTTTCCCCAAGCGTAACACATACACACAATTTTGAGTATTTTTAGGCATGCTTCTGAACGTCTCTTATTCCAACAAGGACATCACCCGAAAAATTGACGAGTCGGTAGGCAAGCCTTTTCCCTTAAGGGAAAGGTTCTCCATGGGCGGTATTGGCTCCCCAAAACTCTTTATCACAGAGACCAGCATGGAAATCCAGAACCTGCTCATTTTGGACAATAACCTCAACACTTGCAACATAGAACTGCGACCCAAGGGCATCATTGTGCGGTTCCGTTCGCTGTTGGAAACCTACGGGCTCATCATCCCCTACTACAAACTGACCCTGTATAAAGGCGAAATGGCCGTGTACTCCATTCATATGGACCATCATTTCATCAAGGTCATGTCCGACACCAAGGCCGTTCAAAAGTTCTTTAAGAAGTTACTGGACCAGAAAGCAAACAACGCACCAACCTCTATTGAAGACCTATGAGTTTGTTTAAAAAAAATCCGAGAGTCGACATAAAGCCCTCGCACATTGATCAAAAATTGCACCGTGCTGGATGGATGGTCGTGGTCTTCAATGCGGTTTTGGTCCTTGCGGTCTACATGGACCTGCCCGAGACCATCCCCACCCATTTCAACTTTCAGGGCGAAGTGGACGGGTACGGGCATAAATCCACCCTTTGGGTGATTCCCATCCTCAGTGCCGTGCTACACCTGTTTATGGGACTTGTTGTCATGAAACTGAAACCGTGGCTTATGAACTATCCGGTCAAGGTCACCGAGGAAAATGCCCCCAAACTCTATCCGTTGGCCCTTCGCATGCTTGCAGTGATGAACTTCTGTTTTGTGATAGGCTTTTTAATCACCACCGGGATCATCCTCCTAAAACTCAAGGGCTGGGTAGACACCTTGGAAGTGAAACTTTTGATCGCCCTATGGGTATTCAATGGATTTCTACCACTTTACTATGCCTATAGAATGGTAGTGGTGGCAAGAAAAGAGGTCTAGGTTCAATTCGAGTAAATCCGTGTCATTCGTGTCAAACCAAAAAAACGTCATTTCGACATGAGATGCAAAGCATCGATTGAGAAATCTCAACCAACCATAGATTTCTCACATTCGTTCGAAATGACAGAAGACATTGGAGAAAATCCGCGTAATTCGTGTCATTCGTGTCAAACCATTACGCGTTTTGTCATCTTGAGCGCAGTCGAAAGGTGGACAAAACATCTCGACTGCGCTCGATGTGACAAGACTTAGGTATGTTTGTTACAAATCCCCTCTTAAATCGTCTAACCCATGTGCAACCTTTTAGCAGTTGCCCTGTCTTTATAAAAAACACATCAAAAACGAACAGATGACCTTGTCCAACACCAAGATCTTCCCAGTGTTACTTTTCCTCATGGCCCTGCCCATGACCGCCCAGACCATCAGCTCCCGACTGGTGGATGCCAAGACCCAAAAAGGCATTCCGTATGCCACGGTGCAGTATGGCGAACACCAAGGCACGATCACCAACGATGAAGGCCGTTTCAGCTTTACCTTGGAAGCTGCCTCCGCGCCCGATTCCATTTACATCTCCTCCATGGGGTACGCCAAACAGGGCTTTGCCCTTGCCCAATTGCAGGACAGTGTGGTACTCCTCCAGCCCAAGGCCATAGAACTCAGCGGCGTGTACGTGTTCGACAAGGAACTTACCGTGGACGAGATCATCGAGAAAATGGTGGAGCGCCTTCCGCAGAACATCAACAAGGAACCCGTGAAACAGCGCTTCTTTTTGCGGCAGTCCGAGTTGGCCACCATTACCAAGGTCGACTTCGGGTTTGAGGAATCCAGCATTGCGGAACTCAATAAGGGGCTCATGGACAGCATTGCAGCAAGCATCCCAAAAAATGCCAACCACTATACCGAAAGTCTGGGCGACCTCTACAAACACAACGGCACATACAAACTGGACATCATCAAGGCGGCCGACCTGTACGATAAGAACCAAGTAGGCTCCTTTGAGGAACTGGGCGAACGCATGCAGACCATTTTTACGCAGAACATAAAACCGGATTCCTACCTGAAGATCAAATCGGGCATTTTTAGTCAAAAGGTGCAAGTGGATTCCATCCTCAGTGAAATGGCGGAGGAAGAGGCCCAAAAGATACAGGACGAAGTGGAAAAGGACACCATCTCCGGTCTAGTGGATGCCCAACGAAGCGCGTTCAAGGAACTGCTGAACGAACTCTACTACCAAGAGGATAGCAAGCTGGACCTTACCCGAAAGACCCGAAAATATGCCTTTACCCTGGCCGGCTATGCCGAAATGGACGATGCCGGGGTCTACGTGATCGACTATGAGCCCAAACGTGGCAGTGCCGAGTTCAAGGGCCGCCTCTACATCAACATCTCCGACTTTGCCATTATGCGGCTAGATGTGCAGAACACCGAGCGCCTGCGCAATTTTAGGCTGCTGGGCATTACCTACCGCGAAGTGCTCTACAAGGGCACCATGCGCTTTGCCCAACTGCCCAATGGCAAGTACGACCTCCGCTTTATGGACTTTACCTTTGGCCGCTACTTTGCCGTGGACCGACCGCTAAAAGTGATTGAAAAGAACAAGCACGTAAAGGGCCGCCGCAAGCAGAACGAACTCTCCCTGAACATAGATTTTAGGATGAGCCCCACCCAAAAATGGGAACTGGTGGTGTTTGACCAAGAAGTGGTGCCCGAAGCCCAGTTTACCAACTTTAAAGAGGACAAGACGGCACGCGCCACCTATATGCCCACCTACGACCCCGGATTTTGGCAAGGCCATACCATTATGGAGCCCAACCAAGCCATACGGGAATTTACTGTGGAAGAATAAGGGTTGAGTTTTTAGTTTTCAGTTTCACCTTTTACCCTTCACCCAACACCTTTTACCCCACTTGTCATATATGACATGCACCCATTGCCGAAAAACGCTTTTCTTGCTCCTATTATGGAAAAAGACGAGACTTTTAAAGAATGGGTTGAAGATGGCTACGGCTCTCCTGAAAAGTTGGCCCAAATTTTAGAGTTGGGGATTTTTATGCTGTTCTTTTTGGAAGAAGACACCTTCTCCCGAAGGGAGGTGCAAGATGTTGTAGAAGCGATGAAGGGAATTGTGGGAGAGCTTAGAAAGCCTATAGCGGTTGACAAATTGCAATAAACCCCATACAATGAACAATGAACAATCAACAATGCGCAATGTCCATCTTGTCATTCCCGCGCACGTGGGAATCCACCAGCCCAAAAGAAAAAGATTCCTGCTTTCGCAGGAATGACATAGAGGATTCGAGAAAATCTGTGCCATTCGTGTCAAACCAAAAAAAGATTTCTCGAAGCTCCTTCGCCATAGTCTCAGGACGGGGTTCGAAATGACAAGTGAAGATTTCCTGTTATCTTCGGAAAAACAAATGGATTCCCGCCTGCGCGGGAATGACAAATTAAGACGTATTTACAACTTCTTAAAACATAACCCACTATTGGCGGTCTCCACGGGGCTGCTATTGCTGTTTTCGGCAGTGGTGTTTCTATTTACGGAGTGGAGCTACCAATCCATTGAGGTGCTCTCGCTCTGGGTGCGAAGCCACTTTGGGTATTTTTACCTGTATCTGGGCCTCGGCTGCGTGTTGCTGCTCTTGGGCATTGCGGTATCGCCCTGGGGTAAGCTTAAATTAGGAAAACCTAACGAAAAACCAGAACATTCGCTCTGGGCGTGGGCCAGTATGCTCTACAGCACGGGCATGGGGGCCGGAATTTTGCTTAGGGCCGTGCAGGAACCCGTTTTTATGCAGCAAAACCCGCCCTTTGGCTCCAACACCACTCCAGAGGTACTGGCGTTGGAGTTCACCTTTTACCAATGGGGCTTTACCGCTTGGGCCTTTTATGGACTGTTTGCCCTTATCATTGGCCATGCACTCTTTGCCAAACACCAAAAAGTGCTGGTGAGTAGTTCCATTCCGCAAAAATTCAAGGGTACCAAACGTGCCAATGCGGTGGATATCCTGGCTATCATCACCACCGTTTTTGGGTTGATCGCCGCCATAGGTCTGGGCACCGCCCAAATTACCGGAGGGCTCAACCATGTGTTTCAGTCCGAGTTTGGGGTGACTATTACTCTACTGCTGGCATTGTTGATTTCAGCCATTGCGTTTGTCTCCGTGTGGTTGGGGGTGGACAAGGGTATCAAACAGATTTCCAAGTTCAATATTTTGGTGACGCTACTGCTGTTGGCCTTTGTGTTCGTCAATAGCAATATGGGAGATATCCTGCTTTCCTTCGGAAAGGCCTCTTGGCACTACCTTATGGATTTTGTTCCGATGAGCATCGCCGTGGGGCGCTACGACCCCGGCATCGACTTCCTTACCGATTGGACGTTTTACTATTGGGCCTTCTGGTTGGCCTGGGCACCTTTTACCGGTATTTTCATCGCCCGGATTTCACGGGGGCGCACCTTACGCCAAATGCTGTTGGGGGTGTTGGTCATCCCTTCACTTGGAACGTTCTTTTGGTTTTCGGTCTTTGGCACTTCGGCCTTTGAAATCATTGAAAGTTGGGGGAGCTACCAAAATGAATTTGGCAGTGTGTTCTCGTCCATCTTCATCTTTTTTGGGGAATATCCGTTTTCGGGACTACTCAATGGTATCACTATTTTATTGTTGGTGAGTTTTTTGGTCACTTCGGTGGATTCCGCCGTATTTGTATTAAGCATGTTCACGGACAAAGGCAATCCCGATCCCCAGAAGAAACATCGGCTCATCTGGTCCATCTTTATTTTGTTGGCGACCTTAGCACTTATTCTGTTGGGTAATGCCAAACCGGACATTGATGTGCTCACCGCCGTTCAAAAACTACTCATCATCACCTCTCTGCCGTTTGCCTTTTTTATGGTGTTCATGGCTGCGGTGTTCTTAAGCGGATTCAAAGGCAATACTCAATGATCAATTAACAATGGGCAATGACCCAAAGAGATTTCTCGCAGCTCCTTCGTCATAGTCTCAGGACAGGGTTCAGAATGACATTGGAGATTCGTGAAAGTTTGTGCCATTAGTGTCAAACCATAAAAGATTTCTCGACTGCGCTCGAAATGACAAAAAAGGCAAATCATCATTTCGATATGAGATGCAAAACATCGATTGAGAAATCCCATCCAACCCTTAGATTTCTCACAGCCCCTTCGTCATACGCTCAGGGCAGGGTTCGAAATGACATAAGGTTTTTGGGAAAATTCGTGTAGTTCGTGTCAAACCCCAAAAGGAGATTTCTCACATTGGTTCGAAATGACCCAGAGCATTCGAGAAAATTGGTGCCATTCGTGTCAAAACCTCAGAAGAGATTCTTCGCTTTGCTCAGAATGACAAATAAAAACTAACATCATAAGAGATGCGCCCCTGAAACGAGTTCAGGGTAACGGCTACTTCTTTGGGAGAAAAACTTCCGCCATCATACAACGGGCACTGCCACCGCCGCAGGTCTCAATAGTATCCAACGGACTGTGGATGATAGCACAATGTTTTTCAATGGCCTTGATTTGATTATCGCGAAGACTGTTGTAGGCCGCTGAACTCATCACCATAAAACGTTGGTCGTTGGCCCCGATTACTTGGAGCATGTTCCCGGCAAAGTGGTACATCTGCTCCTCGGTAATGTCTATGATTTCCTTACCGTCCATCTTAAGATGGTCCACCACATTCTTGCGCTCCTTTTTGTCATCGATCGTGGCCAAACAAATCACTGCAAAGGTCTCGGCCATGGCCATCATCACATTGGTATGGTAAATGGGCAAACGCTGCCCGTCCACGGTCTGGTTGGCCGTAAAAATCACAGGGAAACAGTCAAAATCCTCACAAAACTCAATAAAAAGTTCCTCATGGGCCCGTTCGGATAGGGCGCAATAGGCCTTTTGATGGACCCGGTCCAAAAGAATGCTTCCCGTTCCCTCCAAAAACACGCCCTCTTCCTCAGCTTCTGTATAGTCCATGACATTGTTGATGGCAAAGCCTTGCTGCTCCAGAATGTCCAAAATGTCCTCACGGCGTTCTTTTCTTCGGTTTTCGGCAAACATGGGATATACGCAGACCGTTCCATCTTCATGAAAGGAGACCCAGTTGTTCGGAAAAATGGAATCCGGGGTGTCCTGTTCCTTGACATCGTCCACCACGACCACATGGACCCCATGGTCCCGAAGCTCCTGCACAAAAGTGTCAAACTCCTGTTGTGCCTTTTGGTTGATCTCCGTGTTCTTCAGGTCCAGGTCTTCCTGAAAATAATTGTTGACGGCCGTTTGTTCGTTCATCCGGAAAGCCACCGGACGAATCATGAGAATGGTATTGGTGATCTGTGTTCTCAATGCTTGTTTTGTTAAGTTTTCTAGACAAAGGTGGGTATTATTCCCGAATCAAGGGCATGGTACTGCAACGAAGTAACCCTTCTTGTTTGGCGATTTCGGCATAGGGGATTTCCTCTACGGTAAAACCTTGCTCGCGCAACCAGTTGTTGAGACGAGTAAATCCTTTTTCGGACACCACCACTTCGGGGGAAATGGAAAATACGTTGCTGAACATTTGGTACATCTCGTCCTTGGTGATCTCAAAAACATTGTCTTTTCCAAAATAGTCCACCAACCATTGGTATTCCTCTTCCAACAAAAATCCATTTTTATGTAAAATGGCCTTGTCCTTCCCCACCGGCTGAAAACAGCAATCCAAATGCAAGGCATTTTCCTTGGGGTCTGTGTTGGATTTTCGAAGTTCAAAAGACTTTACGGTTTTGTGGGGAAACATCCTTCGGATGTACTCCACAGCCTCCTTATTGGTACGGGCCGTAATAAAATCCGGATAGTCCGGGCCGGTGTAGGTTCCAATAAAGATATGATCGTTCCAGGGCATTACATCCCCTCCTTCGATATGGACTTCTTCCGGAGGGCGAATGACCTTGTTGGGGTCTATTTTGTCCAACACCTCATGAATAGCCACAAACTCCCGTTCGCGATCTGGAAGGATATTGGCATGGAAAAGTTTGTCCTCTATTACAAAAGCAATATCTCGGGCAAAAATCTGATTGCAGTCCTCCAATACTTCCGGGCGGTATACCTCCACTCCATGTTTCTGGAACACTTGGGCAAAGACATCCATTTCCAAGATCATATCGGCTTCCTTAGGGTAGGTTCCTGCCAAAATATGCTCCAAGGATTTGGGATCATAGGCCTCATCAGGACTAGGTATGGGACCACAGCTCTTGGCCGTACCCAAAATTACCGCCTTCAAGGGGCTGGTTTCATCCACAATATTCAATTGCATCATACCGGGTTATGCTATTATTGATACATGAGTATCAAGATACATGGGGTTTTCCCTGAAATTTTAAGGCAAATCTAGTGTTTTACTATCTATTTTCCATTTGTAGGAAAAGAAAAAACCATAGTCTTTTTATGGGTTTCCTTTAGTTGACATTAGCAATTAGGCAAAATCTTAATAATTTGATTATCATGTTATTAAAAACCACTACTTCATGCATTTTTTTACCCTAGAAATGTGAAGACTACTTTTTTAATTATTACATTTGTACTAAGATTTTTCTTACAAAATGAAAAAAGTGTTTTTTTCTTCCATATTGGTCGTAGGGCTGGTTGCCATCCTTGGTCAAATCAATGCCAAGCATTACGGAGGTCTCTTTTCAGACGACACCAAGGCTGAGCATAAAGAGCCTGTGGTGTATTCCGCAAAATTCAAGGAATGCATCGATATGAAGGATTTCCCCAAAAAGAAAACCTCAAAATATGAAGCTGCTTTTGAAGAAAGTGGCAGGGATATGGAGATGGTCGAAGCTTCCCTAAAAAAATTCAGGGCTTCTCTGGACTCTACCTTAAAAAACTTGAGCTATATAGACGCGCACGAATTTTTGCACGCACGGTTTGAACAATCCAAAGCGTTTGTGTCGCTTCATGACGATATCTCCAAAACACAAGAATACTACCACCGCGAAATTATGCGGATATGCTATGACAATGATCGGCTCCTAAATCTTGATTCGGGTAACTTCCATTAAAGGTTCAACAAAAAAGGCGATTGAAAATTCAATCGCCTTTTTATTATGTTGTCTATCTTTTTTCCAAGGGAACAAAAGACCTTAAGTTTTCGCCAATATAAATCTGACGTGGTCTTCCGATAGGCTCTTTTCGCAATCGCATCTCTCTCCATTGTGCAATCCACCCGGGTAGTCTACCCAAAGCAAACATCACGGTGAACATTTCGGTTGGGATGCCCAACGCCCTGTATATAATTCCGGAATAGAAATCCACGTTGGGATATAGTTTTCTATCCACAAAGTACTTATCCTCCAAAGCTTCTTTCTCCAATCCTTTGGCGATATCCAAGATAGGATCATCTATTCCCAAGTTGCCCAATACTTCATCGGCAGCTTTTTTGATGATCCTTGCCCTTGGGTCAAAGTTTTTGTACACTCGGTGTCCAAAGCCCATCAACCTGAAAGGATCGTTCTTATCCTTGGCCTTGGCCATATATTTTTTGGTATCCCCACCATCTTCCTGTATAGCTTCCAACATCTCCAAAACGGCTTGGTTGGCCCCACCGTGCAATGGCCCCCATAGCGCAGAGATTCCCGCTGATAGCGAAGCAAACAAACCTGCATGGGACGATCCCACAATACGTACCGTAGATGTGGAACAGTTTTGCTCATGGTCTGCATGCAAAATCAATAGTTTGTCCAATGCATTGATGGCAATAGGGTCTTTCCTGTATTCTTGGTTGGGCCTTTTGAACATCATTTTATGGATGTTCTCCACGTAACCCAAACTATCATCACCATAATCCAACGGCAATCCTTTTTTCTTGCGCTGTGTCCAAGCGACCAAAACCGGAAACTTGGCCAGAATACGTACAATGGAGGTATACATAGCCTTTTCGGAAGAGACATCAACAGAACTTGGATTGAATGCTACCAAGGCACTGGTCAAGGAGGACAGGACACCCATGGGGTGCGCTGATTTTGGAAAGCCATCCAAGATTTTCTTCATCTCTTCATCCACTTGCGACTCTTCTTTGATATCACTGTGGAATTTTTCCAATTGTTCTTTATTGGGCAATTCGCCAAAAATCAACAAATATGCCACTTCCAAAAAGTCGGCCTTCTCCGCCAGCTCTTCAATGGAGTACCCTCGATACCTTAAAATTCCTTTTTCTCCGTCCAAAAAGGTAATGGCACTTTCACAGGATCCTGTGTTCTTGTACCCTGGATCCAAGGTCACTATCCCACTTTCCGCCCTCAAGTTTTTTATATCAATTGCCAATTCATCTTCAGTACCTTTCACCACGGGAAATTCATACCGTTTCCCTCCATATTCGAGTATAGCTGTATCCGACATTTTATGTTTTAATAGATTAGTAAAAATAGAGGTGGAAAAATACGAAAAAGCAGAACCATTAACAATTTACAATTACTATTTGTGTTGGTATTAACAGTAAAATACCAATTGCCAAAAAATTGTTACGATTCTAATCGGTATAGGACCTTGTAATACTCATCCACAGACTTCTTCCATGTAAATCGCATGCGTTTGGCGGATGTCTGTATCTTCTTCCACATAGGCTTATCGTTTTGATATACATCCAACGCTTGGTCCAGAACTTCCAACATGTTCTTGATCTTTTCCTCATAGTTCTCGCCATCAAAACTGAAACCGGTCTTCATGTGTTTCACGGTATCTTTCAGTCCACCTGTATTGTGCACCAGACAAGGGTTTCCGTTACGCATGGCCAACATCTGGCTAATCCCACAAGGCTCAAAAAGGCTGGGCATAAAATAAAGATCCGATTCCAGATAAATGGAGTCTATCAAATTTTCCGATTGACCGTTGGTAAAAATGAAGTTTTTATGTTCGTAGCTCAATTTTCGGAAGAGCTCCTCATACTCCGGAGCCCCAGTGCCCAACAGCATGAAGATACCGTCCACTTTTTCCAGCTTCTTTAAAATCTCCACAAAGGCTTCCGGGGAACGCATAAAAAAGTAAAACTTTTGTTCGGTCAACCGGGCCACACTGGAGGCAATGAACTTGGGTCTGTTATCCACAAATTCCATGATCTTTTCACCCGTATGGGCCAGAAAATCCGCCTTGTACTTTTTGGACTCTTCCTGCAACCATCTGAACAAGGCCTTTACCGTATTTCTATATATAAAGCCTTTTGATTCCTTGTTGATGTTTTTGTAATTGCATCCGTTCAGGATGCCGAACAGTCTTCCTTCCTTATCCGCTTTTTGTAGGTCTCTTTCCAGTCCCTCTCCCCCTATGAATTCCGGTGGCGAGCTCGGCAATAAAATATCTTCTTTGTAGGAGGGGGAAACGGTGTGTACCGCATCAGCAAAACGGATTCCGACGGCCATAAGGTTGATGCAATCCTTGTACCTGTAATCCATGAGCGCCTTATAATCAAGGGGCACATTGGGGAACCAGTTTTTCACGGACGAATAGTTGTCATCAAAAGGTCGTATGCCCTGAATCGCCAAATTATGGATGCTATATACAAACCGTATGTCCTTTAGGTTTTTGTACTCGGGATGATATTGCCTTAAAAACAATAAGAGGCTGGAATGCCAATCGTGCAAATGGACCACATCCAAATCGCCAAAGGCACCTTTTTTTATCGCCTCGGCCACCGCGGTACAAAAAATGAAATACTTAATGGCATCGGTATAAAAAGGCTCTTCGGGGTCATTATGGTAAATATGGGCAATATCCCCTGCCTCAATCTCTGGGTGGTGCAACACATAGTGCACAATATTCGGGTATTCCTTTTTGGGCTTTACCTCATAGAGTTCTGCCATGTATCCCAAGCCCCTAAGGCTAAAGTTCAGGTTGGTCCTAAGCAACTCTCCATGATGTAACCTTCCGTAGGAAGGCACTACAACATGTACCTTGTCTCCACGTTCGGAAATCATCCGGGGCACATCCCGGACCACATCACCCATTCCTCCGGCCTTGCAATTGGCCAGTCCATCATTTTCCGCAGCAACAAAAAGGAAATTGTTCATAGGTACGTTTTAGTTTGTTCAGTTACAAACATTAATTTATATAAAGTTTGCTACTGTTACAAATAAAAAGCCTTTCTCTGTTGAGAAAGGCTTTCCTATGCTAAAAAAACATTATGATTTACTTTACCTTAAAGGCTTTTTCCTTAGGGTAATAGGCAACACTTCCCAACTCCTCCTCTATGCGGAGCAATTGGTTGTATTTTGCCATACGGTCACTTCTTGAAGCTGAACCGGTCTTGATCTGACCCGTGTTCAACGCCACGGCCAAATCGGCAATGGTATTGTCTTCGGTCTCCCCGGAGCGGTGCGACATTACTGAAGTATACCCGGCATTTTTGGCCATGTTCACGGCAGCAATGGTCTCTGTAAGCGTACCTATTTGGTTTACCTTGATCAAGATGGAATTGGCAATACCGTTTTCGATACCTCTGGACAAACGCTCTACATTGGTCACGAACAAATCGTCACCTACCAACTGTACCTTGTCACCAACCTTATCGGTAAGCATCTTCCAGCCATCCCAGTCGTTTTCATCCATACCGTCCTCAATGGAGATGATTGGATATTTTTCACAAAGATCGGCCAAGTATTGGGCTTGCTCTTCAGAAGTCCTTACCATTCCTTTATCTCCTTCAAACTTGGTGTAGTCGTACTTTCCATCCACATAAAACTCCGCAGATGCACAGTCCAAAGCAATCATGACATCATCACCCAATTTATATCCAGCCTTTTCAACCGCTTTTGCAATGGTATCCAAAGCATCTTCGGTACCACCTTCCAAAGTAGGGGCAAAACCACCTTCATCACCAACAGCGGTACTCAAACCACGATCGTGCAATACTTTTTTCAGGTTGTGGAAAATCTCGGTCCCCATTTGCATGGCGTGGGTAAAGTTTTTGGCTTTGACCGGCATTACCATAAACTCTTGGAATGCGATAGGAGCATCTGAGTGCGACCCACCGTTGATAATGTTCATCATGGGCACGGGAAGCGTGTTGGCACTTACCCCACCTACATAACGATACAAGGGCATACCCAATTCGTTGGCAGCAGCTTTGGCCACAGCCAAGGAAACCCCTAGAATGGCATTGGCGCCAAGCTTGGATTTGTTGGCAGTTCCGTCCAACGCTATCATGGTCTGGTCTATAAGGTTCTGCTCAAATACAGAGGTACCCACCAATTCTTCGGCAATGATCGAATTGACATTGTCCACAGCCTTGGCCACACCTTTACCCATATAGGTATTTCCTCCATCCCTTAGTTCAACAGCTTCATGCTCTCCTGTTGAGGCGCCTGAAGGTACGGCAGCCCTTCCCAAAATTCCATTTTCGGTAACTACATCTACCTCTACCGTAGGATTACCTCTTGAATCCAATATCTGTCTTGCATGAATGTTGATAATAATGCTCATTTTTAACTAAATGTTTGTTGTTTTTATTAATTGGGCTAAGATACGAAAGGCGTCTCTTTTTACGCCATCTTACTGCCCATAAAACGTGCTAAATAACCTAAAAATAAACTATAACGTTTTAGTTTTTCCCAGTCTTGATCGCATCAAAAAATTGGTCGAAAAGGTAATCGGCATCGTGTGGTCCAGGACTTGCTTCTGGGTGATATTGCACAGAGAACACCTCTTTATCCTTCATCCGTATTCCGGCCACCGTTTGGTCGTTCAAATGGGTATGGGTAATCTCCAAATCGGGGTGGGCCTCGGTCTCTTCCCTATTGATGGCAAAACCGTGGTTTTGCGAAGTGATTTCTCCCTTCCCTGTCACCAAATTAAGGATAGGATGATTGATTCCCCTGTGCCCATTGTACATTTTATAGGTGGAAACCCCATTGGCCAAGGCCAACACTTGGTGTCCTAAACAAATTCCAAAGAGTGGTTTGTCCGAATTGATCATTTTCTTGGCCGCGGCAATGGCATCCGTCAATGGTTCTGGATCACCAGGTCCATTGGAGATGAAATACCCATCTGGGTTCCATTCCTTCATTTCTTCAAAAGAAGCATTGTAAGGGAAGACTTTGATGTAAGCTCCTCTTTTTGCCAAGTTTCTCAGAATGTTCTTTTTGATTCCAATATCCAAAGCGGATATTTTGTATGTTGAATTTTCATCACCATAGTAATAGGGCTCTTTGGTGGACACTTTTGAGGAAAGCTCCAAACCTTCCATACTTGGAACGCTTTTCAACTCTTCCTTTAGGGCGTCTATTTCATCCACACGGGTAGATATCAAGGCGTTCATGGCCCCATGGTCCCTGATATAGCTTACCAAGGCTCTAGTATCCACATCCGAAATGGCCAAAAGGTTATTCTTTTCCAAGAACTCCAACAGGCTCATATTGGCGCTGGGCCTGGAGTATTCGTAACTGAAATTTTTACAGATAAGACCTGCAATCTTAACGGAGTCAGACTCGATCTCATCGGCGTGCGTGCCATAGTTTCCAATGTGGGCATTGGTGGTCACCATCAACTGCCCAAAATAAGAGGGGTCGGTAAAAATTTCCTGATAACCGGTCATCCCGGTATTAAAACATACCTCTCCTACAGCGGTGCCTTCTTTTCCTCCCACGGCCTTACCATAAAAAATGGTTCCATCGGCCAACAATAGTAATGCTCTTTTTTTCGCGTGATACTTCATTTGTGTGCTCTAATTTCAGTTATGACAAAAAAACATAAAAAAAGGATAAGTTCTCACTTATCCTTTTTCCACTAATACAATAGTTAATAACATTGTTCTTATTCTTCAGAATCGTCGGTTTTGGTTTCGGCCACTGGCGCTACAGGCTCAGCTTTCTTAGCTCCTCCCCTTCTACTTCTTCTTGTGGTTTTCTTCTTAGGCTGACCTGCGTTGTACAGTTCGTTGAAATCCACCAATTCTATCATGGCCATATCGGCGTTATCCCCTAGTCGGTTACCCAACTTAATGATTCGGGTATACCCTCCTGGTCTATCAGCAACTTTTTCAGCTACGCTTCCAAAAAGTTCTGTAATGGCCTCCTTGTTTCTTAGGCTACTGAAAACAATCCTTCTGTTGTGCATGCCTTTTTCGGCAGTTTGGTTGTTCTCTGTCTTGGCCTTGGTGATCAAGGGCTCCACAAATTGTTTCAAAGCCTTGGCCTTGGCAACTGTGGTGTTGATTCTCTTGTGCTCTATAAGTGAGCAAGCCATATTGGCCAACATCGCCTTTCTGTGGGCCGATTTTCTTCCTAAGTGATTAAACTTCTTTCCGTGTCTCATTGTTTCTATTTATCATCTTGCTACCAAATCCCTACGTTATGGGGAGAGCAAAATATGATTGTTAATCTTTATCTAATTTGTATTTGGAAAGGTCCATACCAAATTGTAGGCCTTTGTTGATGACCAACTCTTCCAATTCGGTCAAGGATTTTTTACCAAAGTTCCTGAACTTCATCAAATCGTTTTTGTTGAAGGAAACCAAGTCTCCCAAAGTATCCACTTCGGCAGCTTTAAGGCAGTTCAAGGCTCTTACAGAAAGGTCCATGTCTACCAATTTGGTCTTCAACAGCTGACGCATGTGCAAAGATTCCTCATCGTAGGTCTCTGTTTGTGCTATTTCATCAGCCTCAAGGGTGATGCGCTCATCGGAGAACAACATAAAGTGATGAATCAAAACTTTGGCAGCTTCCGTCAAAGCATCTTTTGGGTGGATGGAACCATCGGTAAGAATCTCGAAAACCAATTTTTCGTAATCGGTCTTTTGTTCTACCCTGAAGTTCTCAATGCTGTATTTTACGTTTTTCACAGGAGTGTAAACGGAATCCACGGCAATGCTTCCCAAAGGTGCATTGGATTTTTTGTTTTCCTCGGCAGGAACGTAACCACGTCCTTTTTCTATAACGATCTCAAGGTTGATGCTCACTTTGGGATCCATGTTACAGATCACCAACTCTGGGTTGAGTACTTGGTATCCTGAGATAAATTTTTGGAAATCACCAGCGGTCAATTGTTCCTTTCCACTAACGGAAATGGAAACAGTCTCGCTCTCAACATCATCAATCTGTCTTTTAAAACGAACCTGCTTAAGGTTCAAAATGATTTCAGTTACGTCTTCAACAACGCCTGGGATAACAGAAAACTCATGTTCAACTCCATCTATGCGCACAGAAGTGATGGCAAAACCTTCCAAAGAGGAAAGCAATACCCTTCTCAGCGCATTCCCAACTGTTAATCCATAGCCAGGTTCCAAAGGGCGGAATTCAAATTTCCCTTCGAAATCTGTTGAATCGATCATTATAACTTTATCGGGCTTCTGAAAATTAAGTAATGCCATAATTGGATTAATGTTGAATTCTTATTTAGAGTACAATTCGACGATCAGTTGTTCCTTGATGTTTTCAGGAATCTGAAGTCTTTCTGGAATGGTTACAAAAGTTCCTTCTTTTGTAGCCGAGTTCCAAGTGATCCATTCGTAAACACTACTGTTGTTGGCCAATGAATCTTCGATAGCTTGAACGGATTTGGATTTTTCCCTAACACCTACTACATCACCTGGCTTCAATTTGTAGGAAGGAATGTTCACTACATCACCATTTACGGTAATGTGACGGTGCGATACCAACTGGCGCGCTCCTCTTCTGGAAGGGGAAATACCCATTCTGTAGACCACATTGTCCAAACGGGATTCGCACAATTGAAGCAATACCTCACCGGTTACTCCTTCTTTTCTTTTCGCTTCAGCGAAAAGGTTACGGAACTGACGCTCCAAAATACCATAGGTATACTTGGCCTTTTGCTTTTCGGCCAACTGAACGGCATATTCCGATTTTTTACCACGGCGTCTGTTGTTACCGTGTTGTCCTGGAGGGTAATTTTTCTTTTCAAAAGACTTGTCGTCCCCGAATATCGCTTCTCCAAACTTTCTAGCGATCTTTGTTTTTGGTCCTGTGTATCTTGCCATCTTCTTTAAAAATTGGAAAGTGCGATTATGAATTAAGGCTTATCCTTCGATAATCTAACTGCACCTTCGGTGAAGACCCTATTGGGCCGTTGAATATACTAAAATTAAACTCTTCTTCTTTTGGGTGGTCTACAACCGTTGTGTGGAAGTGGTGTAACATCTACAATCTCGGTAACTTCGATTCCCGAATTGTGGATGGAACGGATGGCAGATTCCCTACCGTTTCCTGGTCCTTTCACGTATACCTTAACTTTGCGCAAACCTGCTTCGTGGGCGATTTTTGCACAATCCTCTGCTGCTATCTGGGCAGCATAAGGGGTATTTTTCTTGGAACCACGGAATCCCATTTTTCCTGCGGAAGACCATGAAATCACATCTCCTTTTTTGTTGGTAAGGGATATGATGATGTTATTAAAAGATGCAACAACGTGTGCTTCGCCAGTAGATTCGACGATTACTTTACGCTTTTTTGCTGTTTTGGTATTTGCCTTTGCCATATTTTTTAGTTTCTAGTGTTAGCTCTTAGTTATTGGAATCCTAGACTTTTACATTTCAAACAGATTCTTCTAACGTCTAAATACTAACTAATGACTGTTACTGCTTATTATTTAGTTGCTTTTTTCTTGTTGGCAACCGTCTTTCTTTTTCCTTTTCTGGTCCTAGAGTTGTTCTTGGTACGCTGACCTCTAAGCGGCAATCCTGCTCTGTGGCGAATTCCACGGTAACAACCGATGTCCATCAATCGTTTGATGTTCAATTGGGTCTCTGAGCGAAGTTCACCTTCAATGGTATAAGCGGAAACAGCTTCCCTGATACGACCGATTTCATCATCGTTCCATTCAGAAACTTTTGTATCCTCACTTACTTGGGCGGTCTTCAAAATCTCTTGCGCCCTACTTTTACCTACTCCGAAGATGTAGGTAAGTGCAATAACGCCACGCTTTTGTTTAGGTATGTCTACACCTGCAATTCTTGCCATAATTACCCTTGTCTTTGTTTAAATCTAGGATTCTTTTTGTTGATTACGTACAATCTGCCTTTTCTGCGAACTATTTTGCATTCGGCACTCCTCTTCTTTATTGATGCTCTTACTTTCATCGTAATTAGTATCTATAAGTAATTCTTGCTTTCGTTAAATCGTATGGACTCATTTCCAACTTTACTTTATCCCCGGGGAGCAACTTGATGTAGTGCATCCTCATTTTCCCGGAGATGTGTGCCGTTACCACGTGTCCGTTTTCCAATTCTACCCTGAACATTGCATTGGACAATGCTTCAATGATAGATCCGTCTTGTTCTATTGCTGGCTGTTTTGCCATAAATTATGCTACTTTTCTATTCTTTCCGGTTTTCATCAAACCGTCGTAATGCCTGTTCAACAAATATGAGTTCACTTGCTGCACGGTATCTATTGCCACACCAACCATGATCAGCAATGATGTTCCTCCGTAGAACAGTGCCCATCCGGCCTGTACATCCATCAACTTTACCACGATGGCCGGCAAAACGGCCAACAGTGCCAAGAACACGGAACCCGGAAGGGTAATCAATGACATGATCTTGTCCAAATAATCACCAGTTTCCTTTCCAGGTCTGATCCCGGGAATAAAACCTCCACTTCTCTTTAAATCATCTGCCATTTTATTGGTAGGCACGGTGATGGCTGTATAGAAGTAGGTGAAAATGATGATCAATACTCCAAACAAGATGTTGTAGGCCAATCCGAATATATCGGCAAACTGAACCTCCATCCATTGTCCCACAGCTGTATTGTTGAATGTTCTTCCCAATAAACTTGGTGCAAACATAATAGCTTGTGCGAAAATGATAGGCATTACTCCAGAGGCATTCAATTTTAAAGGAATGTACTGGCGCGCTCCCATTACGTTTTTCTCGTATCCACCTGAAGCTGTTCTTCTAGCATATTGTACCGGAATCTGCCTTACCGCCATTACCAAAAGTACACTGGCCAGGATGACCAAGAACCAAACAATGACCTCAATCAACATAAACATGATACCTCCCGTGTTATTGGTAGTCCTTGAAACAAATTCCTGAACAAAGGACTGTGGCATGGTGGCAATAATACCGATCATGATCAATAGGGAGATACCGTTACCGATACCTTTATCCGTGATTTTCTCACCCAACCACATGGCAAAAACACATCCGGTCACCAAAATAATCACTGCTGGAACAATAAAGTCCAACCCCTTGCCCAATACAAAGGCGCTATCTGGAACTCCAAGTGCTCCAAGTCCGTACAAATATGCAGGAGCTTGAACAATACAGATACCAATGGTCAACCATCGTGTAATCTGGTTGATGGTCTTTCTACCACTTTCTCCTTCTTTCTGCAATTTTTGCAGATAAGGAATGGCAATTCCCATCAACTGTACCACAATGGATGCGGAGATATAAGGCATAATTCCCAGTGCAAATACGGACGCATTGGCAAAAGCTCCTCCGGTGAACGCATTAAGCAATCCCAAAATACCATCCTCTGCGGCCGTATTCAATTGGGTCAATTGCGTAGTATCAATACCAGGAAGGACAATTCGGGTACCGAAACGGTATACCAACAACAACCCTAGGGTAAGGATGATACGTTGTCTCAGTTCCTCAATCTTCCAGATATTTGATATGGTATCTATAAATTTCTTCATGCTATACGAATTCCTTATAAACTTATTGCTTCGCCTCCTGCAGCTTCAATGGCAGCTTTGGCGGAAGCCGTAAATTTATGTACAGATACTTTTAGGCCGGCTTTCAATTCGCCATCACCCAAAATCTTAACCAAGTCATTTTTGTGGGCCAATCCGTTTTCCACAAGCGTGTCCAAAGTAACCTCTTTTTTCACAGTTCCATTGTCCACCAATTCTTGTAGTTTACCAAGATTGATTCCTCTGTATTCCTTTCTGTTGATGTTTTTGAACCCAAACTTGGGGACACGTCTTTGCAAAGGCATTTGACCTCCTTCAAAACCAATCTTTTTGGAATATCCTGATCTGGACTTGGCACCTTTGTGTCCACGGGCGGCAGTACCTCCCTTACCGGAGCCTTCTCCCCTACCTAAGCGTTTTCCCTCTTTGTGAACAGCGCCTTCCGCTGGTTTAAGATTGTGTAAATCCATGTTCCGTTATATTTTAAGCTTCCTCTGTGGAAACCAAGTGTTTTACCTTATTTACCATTCCAAGGATACTAGGTGTTGCTTCATGCTCAACAACATGCCCGATCTTGCGCAGTCCAAGGGCCTCCAAAGTCCTTTTTTGGTCCTGTGTCCTTTTGATAGCGCTCTTTACTTGTGTAACCTTAATCTTTGACATAATATCCTCGTGTTTATCCTTTAAAGACTTTTTCCAAAGAAACTCCTCTCTGCTTGGCCACGGTATCGGCACTCCTTAACTGCAACAAGGCATCAAAGGTAGCTTTTACCACGTTGTGTGGGTTGGATGAACCTTGGGACTTGGACAATACGTCTTGTACCCCAACAGCTTCCAATACGGCCCTTACAGCTCCACCGGCGATTACCCCGGTACCATGAGATGCAGGCTTAATGAAAACCCTGGCACCGCCATATTTTCCTTTTTGTTCATGGGGAAGTGTTGCTTTGGTCAAAGGAATACGAACCAAATTCTTTTTGGCATCCTCGATAGCTTTTGCAATTGCAGTGGCTACTTCCTTGGATTTTCCCAAACCATGTCCAACAACACCGTTTTCATCACCAACAACAACTATGGCTGAAAAACCAAAAGCTCTACCACCCTTGGTTACTTTGGTAACCCGTTGTACACCAACCAAACGGTCTTTCAACTCAAGTCCTCCTGGCTTTACTATTTCTACGTTCTTGTAATTCTGGTACATAGTCTTATTAGAATTTTAGTCCTGCTTCCCTAGCTCCTTCAGCCAATGATTTAACTCTTCCGTGATAAAGGTTTCCACCTCGATCAAAAGACACGGTCTCAACCCCTAGCTTAAGCGCTTTTTCCGCTATGGCCTTACCCACATTGGTTGCGACCTCACTTTTGGTTCCTTTGGCTTCCACATCCTTATCACGTGATGAGGCTGCGGCCAAAGTTACTCCCTTGTTGTCGTCGATCAACTGGGCATATATTTCCTTATTGCTTCTGAAGACAGACAATCTTGGTCTTGCCTCAGTTCCGAAGGATACCTTTCGTATTCTTCTTCGGATGCGTAATTTTCTTTCAGTCTTAGATAATCCCATAGTCTTAATTATTAAGCTGATTTACCTGCTTTTCTTCTCAATTGTTCACCCACAAACTTGACACCTTTTCCTTTGTAAGGCTCTGGCTTACGGAAGGATCGTATCTTGGCGGCCACCTGACCTACCAATTGCTTATCGTGGGATGTTAGTTTTATGATAGGGTTTTTCCCTTTTTCGGAGACGGTCTCAACTTTTACTTCTGGAGCAATGTCCATAACGATGTTATGAGAGAATCCGAGGGCCAAGTCCAATTTCTGACCTTGGTTGCTGGCTCTGTATCCAACACCCACAAGTTCCAATTCCTTGCTCCATCCTTGAGAGACTCCTTTTACCATATTGGCAAAAAGCGCACGATATAACCCATGCTTTGCTTTGTGTTCTTTGGAATCAGAGGGTCTTTCCACCAAAACGTTACCATCCTCAACCTTTACATCAACTCCAGAGAATTCTTGGGAAAGCTCTCCCAATTTACCTTTTACGGTAACCAAGGTATCTTTCACCTCTACGGTGACTCCTTCTGGAATTGCAACTGGACTGTTACCTATTCTTGACATTTTCTTCTCTTTTCTCGATTAATATACGTAGCACAATACTTCACCACCTACATTCTCCTGCTTGGCTTGTTTGCTGGTCATTACACCGTGGGATGTAGACACAATGGCTATCCCCAAACCGTTCAATACCCTTGGTAGTTCATCTGAACTGGAATACTTTCTCAAACCGGGCTTACTTACCCGTTGCAGTTTCTTTATAATGGGCTCCTTGGAAAACTTATCGTACTTAAGGGCTATTTTGATGTTCCCCTGTGCACCGTCATCCTCGAACTTGTAACTCAAAATATAGCCTTGATCAAACAATATTTTGGTAATTTGTTTCTTTAGATTGGAAGCGGGAACGTCCACTACCCTATGACCTGCCATGTTGGCATTTCTGATTCTGGTCAAATAATCTGAAATTGGATCTGTAAGCATTTCTTTTCTTTATCTAAATTACCAACTTGCCTTTTTAACTCCTGGTATCAAACCTTGATTGGCCATCTCCCTGAAAGTAACCCTTGATATTCCAAAAGTTCTCATATAACCTCTTGGTCTTCCTGTCAATTTGCAACGGTTACGCATACGTACCGGAGATGCATTCTTAGGCAACTTCTGAAGGGCTTCGTAATCTCCAGCCTCCTTTAGCGCCTTTCTTTTCTCGGCATATTTTGCAACCATTTTTGCCCTTTTTCTCTCACGGGCTTTCATTGATTCCTTGGCCATACTAGTTCTTTTTAAAGGGTACTCCCATTTCGGTTAACAATGATTTTGCTTCTTTATCGGTTTGTGCCGATGTAACAAACGTGATGTCCATCCCGTTGATCCTATTGATCCTGTCTATATTGATCTCTGGGAAGATGATCTGCTCAGTGATACCCAAGTTGTAGTTACCTCTACCGTCAAAACCAGTAGCTTTAACCCCTTGGAAATCCCTTACCCTTGGTAGGGCAGATGTGATCAATCTATCCAAGAATTCGTACATACGCTCACCTCTCAAGGTAACTTTGGCTCCAATGGGCATTCCCTTTCTCAATTTAAAGGTAGCAACGTCCTTTTTGGAAAGAGTGGCAACTGCTTTCTGACCTGTAATGTTGGTCAACTCGTCCACTGCATGATCAATAAGCTTCTTGTCGGAAACAGCTGCTCCAACACCACGGCTTACCACAATCTTTTCCAACTTGGGAACCTGCATTACGTTACTGTAACCGAATTCTTCGGTAAGCGCCTTTATTACACGCTCTTTATATTCCTGCTTTAATCTTGGTATATAACTCATGACTAAATTACTTCATTGGATTTTTTGGAAACCCTTACTTTTTTTCCATCTCTTTCTTCGTAACCAACTCGGGTTGCATCACCAGATTTTGGATCGATCAAAGAAAGATTGGAAACATGTATTGGCGCCTCCTTTTTGGTTATACCTCCTTGAGGGTTTTGTGCGCTCGGCTTTTCGTGCTTGGATACCTCATTGACACCCTCCACGATAGCTTTGTTCTTTTCACGGAATACGCGAAGCACTTTACCTTCACTGCCTTTGTGGTCTCCCGCAATGACTCTTACTGTATCACCTGTTTTTATTTTCAACTTCATCTCTCTGTATTCTTTTACAGCACTTCGGGTGCCAATGAAACAATCTTCATAAACTGCTTGTCCCTAAGCTCCCTTGCAACCGGTCCAAAGACACGGGTTCCTCTCATTTCACCAGTAGGGTTCAACAATACGCAGGCATTGTCATCAAAACGGATGTAAGAACCGTCGGGTCTTCTGACCTCTTTTTTGGTTCGAACAACCACTGCAGTGGAAACAGAACCTTTCTTTACAGTACCGTTTGGAGTAGCTTCCTTAACCGTGACAACAATCTTGTCACCCAATGAAGCATACCTTCTCTTTGTTCCTCCAAGTACGCGGATGGTCAAAACTTCTTTTGCACCAGTATTGTCCGCAACTTTTAATCGTGATTCTTGTTGTACCATAATTATTTAGCTCTTTCAAGGATTTCTACCAACCTCCAGCACTTGGTCTTACTCAAGGGCCTGGTTTCCATTATCTTCACGGTATCACCTTCGTTGCAATCGTTCTTTTCGTCGTGGGCAACATACTTCTTGGTCTTCAAAACGAATTTACCGTACATAGGGTGTTTCACTCGCTTTACCTCAGAAACCACAATTGATTTCTCCATTTTGTTGCTGGTAACAACGCCTATTCTTTCTTTTCTTAAATTTCTGTTTTCCATAAGGCAGAACCAATTATTGTAATTCCCTTTTAGTTAATTCTGTTGCAAGTCTAGCTACCGTCCTTCTTGCCTTTCTGATCTGTAAAGGATTTTCCAAAGGAGTTACGGCATGTGCCATTTTAAGATCGGCATGTTGTTTCTTGAACTCGGCCAACTTCTCCTTTAGCTCTTCAATTGAAAGTTCTTTTACTTCTGATTGTCTCATCTTTCTTCTCAATTAAAAATTAAGCGGAATAATCCCTAGCTACGATAAACTTGGTTTTGACTGGCAATTTCTGGGCCGCTAGCCTAAGGGCTTCTTTGGCCACATCCATTGGCACTCCAGCAACTTCGAACATGATTCTTCCAGGCTTCACAACAGCTACCCAATATTCTGGAGCACCCTTACCCTTACCCATACGTACCTCAAGAGGTTTCTTGGTGATAGGTTTGTCCGGGAATATTTTGATCCACAACTGGCCTTGCCTTTTCATGTACCTTGTCGCAGCAATACGCGCAGCCTCGATTTGACGGGAAGTAATGAAGTGTGAATCCATGGACTTGATACCGAACATCCCATTGGAAAGTTGGTGTCCTCTTTGTGAGATTCCTTTCATACGCCCCTTCTGGGCTTTACGAAATTTCGTTCTTTTTGGCTGTAACATCTTACCTTACTTTATCTTATTACTTTCTACGGCGTGGTTTTTTACCACCATCTTGTTTACCGCCTTTTCCTCCTTGACTCTTGCTCAATCCTACCAATGGGGAAAGTTCTCTTTTTCCATAGACCTCACCCTTCATGATCCAAACTTTGATACCCAATCTACCATAGGTAGTGTGAGCTTCGTGCAATGCATAATCTACATCGGCACGGAAAGTGGACAATGGGATTCTTCCTTCCTTGTAAGATTCGGAACGCGCCATCTCAGCACCGTTCAAACGTCCAGAAATCTGAATCTTGATTCCTTCGGCATTCATACGGATTGCCGCAGCAATGGCCATTTTAATGGCTCTTCTGTATGAAATCCTGCTCTCAATCTGTCTTGCAACACTGGCAGCAACCAAATTGGCATCAAGCTCAGGTCTCTTGATTTCGTGAATATTGATCTGAACCTCTTTGTTGGTAATTTTCTTAAGCTCTTCCTTAAGCTTATCAACTTCTTGACCTCCCTTACCAATGATGATACCTGGACGAGCCGTGGTAATGGTAATGGTGATCAATTTCAAGGTTCTCTCTATGATAACCCGTGATACACTGGCCTTGGCCAAACGTGCATGCACGTACTTTCTAATTTTATCATCCTCAGCCAGCTTATCGCCGTAATCGTTTCCTCCGTACCAGTTGGATTCCCATCCTCTGATAATTCCCAAGCGATTTCCTATTGGATTGGTCTTCTGTCCCATATTCTATTTTCTAGCTTTGAACGTTGTTATTGGATTCCAAGATCATGGTCACATGATTGGAACGCTTTCTGATTCTGTGAGCCCTTCCCTGAGGAGCAGGACGCAAACGTTTCAACATGGTTCCACCATCCACTCGGATTTCCTTGATATAAAGATCGGCATCCTCAATGCTGGCATCTTCATTCTTGGACTCCCAGTTGGCAATGGCAGAAAGCAATAGTTTCTCCATTTTTCTGGAAGCTTCCTTTGAGTTGAACCTCAAGATGGCCAAAGCCATTTCGATTTGTTTTCCTCTTACCAAATCTGCCACCAATCGCATCTTTCTTGGAGATGTTGGGCAGTTGTTAAGCTTTGCAATAGCAAGTTGCTTTTTCTCTTCCTTTAACCTTTCGGCCATTTGTCTTTTACGAACTCCCATAGCTTACTTACTTTTTACCTTTGTTTTTGGCTCCTGCATGACCCCTGAAAGATCGTGTAGGTGAAAATTCTCCAAGTTTGTGACCTACCATGTTCTCGGTAACATAAACGGGAACAAATTGCTTACCGTTGTGGACCGCGATGGTCTGTCCTACGAAATCCGGCGTTATCATTGAGGCCCTAGACCACGTTTTGATAACCGTTTTCTTTCCTGATTCTATATTGGTTTGGACTTTCTTCTCCAGACTATGATGAACGAATGGTCCTTTTTTTAACGAACGTGCCATTTACTTTTTCTTTTATTTCTTTCTACGTTCTATGATGTATCTATTGGTATCCTTGGTCTTGGAACGGGTTCTGAATCCTTTTGCAGGAATACCGTTCTTAGATCTTGGGTGACCTCCGGAAGCCCTTCCTTCACCACCACCCATTGGGTGATCGACAGGGTTCATGGCTACTGGCCTAGTTCGTGGTCTTCTACCCAACCATCTGCTTCTACCAGCTTTACCGGACACCAACAATTGGTGATCGGAGTTGGAAACCGCACCGATGGTAGCCAAACAAGTGGCCAATATCATACGGGTTTCACCAGAAGGCAACTTAATGGTAACGAACTTACCGTCCTTTGCCATCAACTGGGCAAATGTACCGGCACTTCTCGCCATGATCGCTCCTTGACCAGGTCTCAATTCTATGCAAGAGATAATGGTACCCAATGGAACCTCGCTCAATGGAAGTGCATTTCCAATTTCAGGAGCAGAACCTGTTCCGGATTGGATTGTTTGTCCTACCTGCAAACCATTTTGGGCAACCACATATCTTTTTTCACCATCCTTGTACTCTACCAAGGCGATAAATGCAGTTCTGTTGGGATCGTATTGGATAGAAACCACAGTGGCCTCAACTCCTTGTTTGTCCCTTTTGAAATCGATGATTCGATATCTTCTCTTATGACCCCCACCTCTATGGCGCATGGTCATTTTTCCTTGACTGTTCCTACCACCTGACTTTTTTAACGGAGCAAGCAAGCTTTTTTCCGGCTTATCAGTAGTAATCGCGTCAAATCCGTTTACTACTCTAAAACGCTGCCCAGGGGTTATCGGTTTTAATTTTCTAACTGACATTTCTCGTCTTTATAGATTACTGTAAAAATCAATAATATCACCTTCAGCCACATCAACAATTGCTTTTTTCATCGCATTTGTCTTACCGTGCTGGATTCCGGTTTTTGTATAACGACTCTTACGCGCTGGTCCATAGTTCATGGTTCTCACCTTTTCCACAGAAACACCATAAGTAGCCTCTACCGCTTCCTTGATTTCCAACTTGTTAGCCCCAGGCTGAACATAGAAACCGTAACGATTGAAAAGCTCGCTGTCAGCGGTCATCTTTTCCGTAATAATCGGTCTTATCAACACACTCATGATACTTTTATTTCTTTAGGTTCGATTCAATTCCTTCCAAAGCGCTTTCGGTCAATACTAAACTATTAGCGTTAACTATTTTGTAAGTATTTAATTCTGAGCCAGTTACAACTTCGGAGCGTTCCAAATTACGCGACGACAAATATACGTTATTATTTGTATCGCCCAACACTATAAGGGACTTTTTATTTTCCAGACCCAAAGAGGTTAGGAAAGCTACAAAATCCTTGGTCTTTGGAGTTTCAAAATTGAAATCTTCCACAACCACTACGGATTTCTCCTTGGTTTTAAGGCTCAAGGCCGACCTACGAGCCAATCGCTTTACGTTTTTGTTCAATTTTTGGGTATAGTCCTTTGGTCTTGGACCGAAGATTCTACCTCCACCTCTAAAAACAGGGGATTTAATACTACCGGCCCTTGCGGTACCAGTTCCCTTTTGCTTTTTGATCTTACGGGTACTCCCGGCAATCTCAGCTCTCTCTTTAGCTTTGTGGGTCCCTTGTCTTTGATGCGCCAAATACTGCTTTACATCCAAATAGATGGCATGCTCATTGGGCTCTATGGCGAAAACGTCGTCAGAAAGGTCTACCTTTCTTCCGGTCTCTTTTCCTTTGATATCTAAAACTGCAACCTTCATTACTTCTCAATTGTTACGTAAGCATTCTTGTGTCCCGGAACACACCCTTTCACTACGATAAGGTTTTTCTCAGGAACCACTTTCAATACTCTCAAGTTTTGGACTGTTACTCTATCGCCACCCATTCTACCGGCCATTTTCATTCCTTTGAAAACTCGGGCAGGGTATGATGCGGCTCCAATGGAACCGGGAGCTCTTAGCCTGTTGTGCTGACCGTGGGTCGCTTGACCTACTCCACCAAAACCATGACGCTTAACAACCCCTTGGAATCCTTTTCCTTTTGATGTACCAATTACATCAACAAATTCACCTTCCACAAATAGGTCCGCACCTACGACGTCCCCTAACTTGTATTCACCTTCAAAATCTTGGAATTCAACGACTTGTTTCTTTGGAGAAGTACCTGCTTTCTTAAAGTGGCCGGTTTCGGCCTTGTTAGCACGTTTTTCTGCCTTGTCATCGAAACCAAGCTGAAGGGCACTGTACCCGTCAACCTCTTCGGTTCTGACTTGGGTAACCACGCATGGTCCAGCTTCGATAACGGTACACGGAACGTTCTTTCCATTCTCGTCGAAGATGCTGGTCATACCGATTTTTCTTCCTATTAACCCAGACATATTTAACTAATTATTAATTGTTTACTTTTCTTTATTTACGCCAATTTCTTGGCAAAAAAATTGGGTCAAGAAAAACATTCTGCTCTGACCCAGATTTTTTTCTTTCACCGTTTTTCCCGAACCATCGTCCGAGACATGTACTTTTTTAGTTTTAAGTGTTGAGTTTTAACTTCAATGCTTAAAACTCAACACCTACAACTTTTATCAGACCTTGATCTCAACCTCAACACCGCTGGGAAGCTCAAGCTTCATAAGGGCATCAATGGTTTTTGATGAAGAGCTGTAAATATCCAAAAGCCTCTTGTAAGAGCTCAATTGGAACTGCTCTCTTGATTTTTTGTTCACGTGGGGTGAACGCAAAACCGTGAATATCTTCTTGTGCGTAGGCAATGGAATGGGTCCAGTTACCACAGCACCGGTCGTTTTTACTGTTTTCACGATCTTCTCAGCAGATTTGTCCACCAAATTGTGATCGTAAGATTTCAATTTTATTCTAATTTTTTGACTCATCTTGCTGAAATTAAGCGGTTACTCCTTTAGCTGCTTTGATCACCTCTTCCGCAATATTGGAAGGAGTTTCTGCATAGTGTGAAAATTCCATGGTGGATGTTGCCCTACCTGAAGACAATGTCCTCAAGGAAGTTACATATCCGAACATTTCCGATAGTGGAACCTCTGCTTTTACCACTTTGGCACCAGCCCTATCATCCATGTTGTTCACCTGACCTCTTCTTCGGTTCAAGTCACCTACAATATCACCCATGTTCTCTTCTGGTGTAAGCACCTCCAACTTCATGATGGGCTCCATTAGAACGGCACGGGCTTTCTTGGCGGCTACTTTGTAACCAAGCTTTGCAGCCAACTCAAAGGACAAGGAATCAGAATCCACAGGGTGGAAAGATCCATCCTTAAGGGTAATTTTCATGCTATCCATTTCAAAACCAGCCAACGGCCCGTTTTTCATAGCTTCCTTGAAACCTTTTTCTACAGATGGGATATATTCCTTTGGAATGTTACCACCTTTAATTTCGTTGACAAATTCCAATCCGGCCTTGGTCTCGTCACTTGCAGGCTCCATCGTAAATACGATATCCGCAAATTTACCACGACCACCGGTTTGTTTCTTATATGTTTCTCTGTGATCCGCTGTAGCGGTAAGGGCTTCCTTGTACTCAACCTGTGGTTGACCTTGGTTCACCTCTACCTTAAACTCACGTCTTAAACGGTCCACGATGATATCCAAGTGAAGCTCACCCATACCAGAAATAATGGTCTGTCCTGAAGCTTCGTCTGTTTTCACCTGGAAGGTTGGATCTTCTTCCGCCAATTTGGCCAAAGCCATACCCAATTTATCCACATCAGCCTTGGTTTTTGGCTCAACCGCGATACCAATAACAGGATCGGGGAAGTTCATACTTTCCAAAACTATAGGTGCATTTTCAGCAGACATGGTATCTCCTGTCTTGATATCCTTAAATCCAACAGCCGCACCAATATCACCAGCCTCAATATAATCGATGGCGTTTTGTTTATTGGAGTGCATCTGATAGATTCGAGAAATACGCTCTTTCTTACCTGAACGGTTGTTCAAGATGTACGAACCTGCATCCAAACGACCAGAATATGCTCTAAAGAAAGCCAAACGACCTACGAAAGGATCGGTAGCAATTTTAAAGGCAAGTGCCGCAAAGGGCTCTTTAGGGTCTGGTTTTCTGGTAACTTCTTCACCAGTATCAGGATTGGTTCCTACAATATCATCTTTATCCAAAGGAGAAGGCAAGTAACGGCAAACGGCATCCAAAAGGAACTGAACCCCTTTGTTCTTAAAGGAAGAACCACAAACCATAGGAATGATAGCCCTGTCCATTACCGCAGCACGCAATGCAGCATGCACTTCTTCTTCCGTGATGGAATCTTCATCCTCGAAGAATTTCTCCATCAAATTCTCATCATATTCCGCAACAGCTTCAATCAAGGCAGCTCTATACTCCTTCACCTCATCCAACATGTCAGAAGGAATATCCACAACATCAAATGTAGAACCGAAGTTGTCATCGTGCCATACGATCGCCCTGTTCTTGGCCAAATCAACAATACCTTTAAAGTCGGCTTCGTCACCTATTGGCAATACAATTGGCACCGCATTGGAACCCAACATCTCACGAACCTGTTTGCACACGTTCAAGAAGTTGGAACCTTGACGGTCCATTTTGTTCACGAATCCAATTCTAGGCACTTTATAGTTATCAGCCAATCTCCAGTTGGTCTCGGATTGTGGCTCAACACCATCTACCGCACTGAACAAGAACACCAAACCATCCAAAACACGTAAAGAACGGTTTACCTCAACGGTAAAATCCACGTGTCCGGGAGTGTCAATAATGTTAAAGTGGTAATCCTTGGTATCAGGCAATGGCTGCGCGTTCTCCATTGGGAACTTCCATGTACAAGTAGTAGCCGCGGAAGTAATGGTAATACCACGCTCCTGCTCTTGCTCCATCCAGTCCATGGTAGCTGCACCATCATGCACCTCACCAATTTTGTGACTCACACCTGTATAAAAAAGAATACGCTCTGTAGTAGTTGTTTTACCAGCATCAATGTGAGCTGCAATACCTATATTCCTTGTATATTTTAAATCTCTTCCCATTGTAATGATTAGAATCTAAAGTGTGAGAATGCTTTATTGGCCTCGGCCATTTTGTGTGTATCTACTCTTTTCTTCACTGCGGCACCTTCTTCTTTGGCAGCGGCCAAAATTTCAGAGGCCAATTTTTGCGCCATGGATTTCTCGTTACGCTTTCTTGCGTAAAGAATCAACCACTTCATTGCAGTGGATATCTTTCTATCTGGACGAATCTGCATTGGAATCTGAAATGTTGCACCACCCACTCTTCTACTTCTTACTTCAACGTGCGGCATAACATTGGAAAGCGCATCTTTCCATAGCTCCAAAGCTGTTTTTTCCTCGTCCGTGTTCTTTTCATCAACGATATCAATTGCATCGTAGAAAATCTTGAATGCAATTGACTTTTTACCATCCCACATCATCATGTTCACGAAACGCGTAACAAGCTGATCGTTAAATCTTGGATCTGGTAAAAGTGGTCTTTTCTTTGCCTGCTTTTTTCTCATTGCTTCTTCTTAAAGTTGATTACTTTTTGGGACGCTTAGCACCATACTTTGATCTTCGCTGCGTTCTTCCCGCCACACCGGCAGTATCCAACGCCCCGCGAACGATGTGGTATCGCACACCAGGCAAATCCTTTACTCTTCCGCCTCTAACCAATACTATCGAGTGCTCTTGGAGGTTGTGACCTTCTCCAGGGATGTATGCGTTCACCTCTTTACCGTTGGTCAACCTTACCCTTGCAACTTTACGCATTGCAGAGTTTGGTTTCTTTGGCGTAGTGGTGTAAACCCGCGTACAAACCCCTCTTCTTTGAGGACACGAATCCAAAGCAGCCGATTTACTCTTCTTGGTAATTGTGGCCCTTCCTTTTCGTACTAATTGTGAAATTGTTGGCATTAAAATTCCTATTAAAAACTAAATAACCCCCATTTTGAGGGCTGCAAATGTAGTGATATTTCGTTAGTAATCAAATCCCTTAAAGATTAATTTCAAATATTTTTTATTGAGCATTATGTTTTGAAGCATTTAACACATTCAACTATACCTGAAAAATGATGCAAACGATCATTTTTGCCACAAAAAAAAGCACCCCTCAAGGTGCCTTGCCCAATAGCTTGATCTTTTCATTGACTGGCCACAGCAACCAGGTCGCCCATCAAGTCTGCTTTTCTGAAAACAGAAACTAAATCTTCTGCGTTTTTAAAACCTATACCCTTTTTCTTGATATACCTGGCCAATTCCTTTTTAGAAGGGTCATTAAAAAAATCCAATACTCTATTCTTGCTCAACTTAACAAATATGGGGTCGTTATCCAAAACAGCGACATAGTACTCCGTCTTGTCCGAAAAGCGTGGCGGAAAATCAGTCCCATGGGATGTCTTTGCATATTTCCCGTCGCGATAGGTTTTGCGCAATCTCTCATAGACCGTATATGTGTTTCCGGAATAGATAGAGACCACGTAACCCCTTTTAATATTGTTTTTCTCATCCTTAAAGGCGAGATATTTATACTCCCGTCCATCCACTACACAAGAGACATTCTTATCCCGAATAAGCGATTCCGCAGCAATACTATACTTGTTGCGCTTAACTTCCAAGTCATCGTTAAAAGCATCATATCGCACATAAAATTCTGCCACTTCCTCCCCATTGTCATAAATGGCAGCCTTTTTAAACTCCTTTACATAATATGCACTTCCCTGTACCTTGGCGTAACCATCCGCCTTAGTAAAGCTCACATCACCAAACTTATTCTTCAAGTCAGAGAAGAAGTTCATTACCGTAGGGTTGTTTCCCATTGAGGCCTGGGATGTGCAACAAAGACCCAGTCCAGCCCTGCCAGCCTTATCGCCTCCTGGAGCAAAGGCAGGATTCATCAACTGGTATTGTCCAAAAACTGATACCCCAAACATTAAAAGAACACAAGAAATCAGTTGCTTTTTCATTCCTTTTTATTTTTAGATTAACTTCAAAAAAACCTCGTTTCAATCTTTGTGAAACGTTCGCGTCTGACCATAGCCAAATATCACAATTCCCATTTCCTTTCAATTTACATAAATTTTTCACATAACATACTGAATTATAATAAAATACGATTGTTTCTGCAATGAATTTACATATGCAAAATAGATTTGGGCCATTCATAGCCCCAACATTCATAAACTTTTCTTTGACACACCTTTAACTATGCTTTAGGAAATACAGAAATGGCCACTGAAGCTTTTGTATTGAAGAAAAAAAGGGAAGGGCTTGACTTTAAGTGATATTCAATTTTATCCAAAAAACCGATGGGCACCGATTTTGAATGATGTTAAAATTCTGTCTTGTCGATTTTTTACTACAACGTGTTGGCGTAAGTAAACAAATTCAACAAGTCATCATCGTCATTAACATTGGGGCGTTTGTCCTTAAAATAACCTTTGATGGCCTTCTGGTCCCCCTCCGCAAATATGGAAAGTACATCGGATTTTTTGGTTTTCATAAAAACCGGCATTTCACCTGTACGGGAAACATAGTATTCGGTCCTGTCCAAAAACCGGTGCGGAAACGATTTCTCCAAGGAGTTCCTGGCCTCCTTCCCTTCTTTGAACACTTTCCTGTGTTTTACAAAGAGCGTGTAATCCCCTCCTGCCACCAACGGCGTTAGATATCCTTTTTGGGATTCCCCATCCTCATCGGTATACATTATATAATGATACTCATTGCCATTTACAGAGCATGAGTACACCGGATGCTTCAACATGGACCTTACCACATCGGAACCCAAACTCTCCTTCAACTCCACTTCGTCATTATAGGCATCATACCTAATGTAGAGTTTCTTGAAGGCCACACCTTCATCGTAAAGGGTCCCCAAAGTGAAGTTTTCATTGAGATAAATGGTTCCATCAATATCCTCCAAGGTAAGGTTAACCTCCTCACCCAAGCGACCGAACTTAATCCTCATGTCGTTATAGAGGTTCTCCATGGAAGGGTTGTTCCCGAACGCTTGATCTGGGTTACGAGCAGTCTGGATCACTCCCCAAGGTTGAATAATCTTATTTTGGGCCATACCAACCGCAAAACCAAAAACCACGAAAACAGCAATAAAATATGGTCTCTTCATACATCCTAAATTTAAGACCTCAACCAACCTATCGTCCAGAAGAAAACGGACGTATAATATTATAAGGTATTGGCATAGGTGAACAGATTCTGCAAATCAGCACTGTCGTTCACATTGGGGCGCTTTTCTTTTATATAGCCTTTGATTGCATTTTGATCTTCATCCAAAAACATGGAAAGCACGTCGGATTTTTTGGTTTTCATAAAAACCGGCACCTCACCTGCACGGGAAACATAGTATTCCGTCCTGTCCAAAAATCGGTGTGGAAATGATTTCTCCAAGGAGTTTCTGGCCTCTTTCCCTTCTTTGAACACTTTTTTATGCTTCACAAAAAGATTGTAACCTTCTCCGGTCACTACCGATGTTAGATATCCTTTTTGGGAATTCCCATCCTCATCGGTGTATATGGCATAATAATAGTCATTGCCATTCATGGAGCAGGAGTATACCGGATGCTTCAACATCGACCTCACCACATCAGTACCCAAACTCTCCTTCAATTCCACTTCATCATTATAGGCATCATAACGCATATACAGTTTCTTGAAGGCCACACCTTCATCATAGAGCGTTCCCAAGGTAAAGTTTTCATTGAGATAGATGGTGCCATCAATGTCCTCAAGGGTAAGGTTCACCTCTTCCCCCATTCTCCCAAATTTAACCCGCATATCATTGTACAGGTTTTCCATGGAAGGATTGTTCCCGAACGACTGCTCCTTACTCCAAGTAATTCCGGAAATGACACTATACGATTGGACCTTGGCCTGACCCGCAGCAGTCATCACCACAAACCAAACACATCCTGCAGCAACAAATAACTTTCCCATAATCCTTTCTTTAAATAAACGACAACAGTTGTTTAAAGGGTATTCGCATAGGCAAACAAGTTGGCAAGACCCATATTGTCTCCTAAGTTGATATGCTTAGCCTTCATGAATTGTTTGACCTTTTTTTGATCTTCATCGGAAAACATGTCAAGCACTTCAGATTTCTTGGCCTTCATGTATTCTGGTGTTCCACCATTCACGGACACATAGTACTCTACCTTATCCAAAAATCGATGGGGAAATCCCCTTTCCAGTGAGGTTTTTGCAGGCTTGCCTTCTTTAAAGACTTTCACACGTTTCTCATAGAGCACATATTCTCCCCCTTTCACCAATGGCGAAAGATAACCTTTAACAGTAGCACCTTTGTCATCAGCGTATTGCATGTACATAAATTCATCCCCATTGATAGAGCAGGAATACTCTTCGTTTTTGACCATGGACCTAGTGACATCCGAATCAGGGCTTTCCCTAAGCTCCACTTCATCATTATACGCGTCAAAACGCATATACATTCTCTTAAAGGCGACACCGTTTTGATAAAGCCCACCAATTTTAAAAGATTCGTCTAGGTATATGGTCCCATCTATATCCTCCAAGGTAAGGTTGACATCTTCACCCAAACGGCCCATTTTGGTCCGCATATCATTATAGAGGTCCATCATCCATGGGTTATTGCCCATATCAGCATCTTCAGCACCGGTACCTTTCATTAGAGCCAGCCTATCTTGGGTAAACATACCTCCCTCTCCGGGAGAATGGATATTTCCTTGGGCATTTGCAAATGAAACCATCAATACAAATAGTACAAAGGAAAAGATACGAGCTTTATTGGTATAACAAGTTTTCATCTTACTTCTATGATTTTTGATTTAAGTTAAATATATAAAAATTAAGGAGTTAAACATAACAATCCTTAGATCTATTTAGAAGAGACACACCCATAAAGAGTCCATTCATGCACCAAAAAGAGTCATAAAGCCTGCAATTCCCACAAACACCATACTGAACCACATCATAGCCAAAGCAAGCCCTACTCAAAAGAAACCCTCAATAGTCCCCATATATATTAAGGTATACTAACAAAATGTTAAACCCTTTTTAAGAAGCACAATTAAGGATGTTGTTGCAAAACACCTTATTAAGTGAACTAAATGGATGTTTTTTTAACAACACCTAATTTTTATAGGTTAAAATTAACAAGTTTTTTAAATACATGCACTCATTTTATTGTTAACGCATTTGCTAACATCATCTTAAAAATTTAATAAAATTAGTTTGGATTATTAACATGAAATTATGATTTTAGCGCCTAGCTAATTCAAATAATTTAAAAATGAGAACAAAACTTAATGGATTGTTAACGCTGTTATTGGCGTTTGTTGTGCATCTATCCTTTGCACAAGACAAGACGATTACAGGTACTGTCACGGATGCCGATGGGCTGCCGCTACCTGGGGTCAACATTGTCGTCGAAGGGACCACCAACGGTACCCAAACGGATTTTGATGGAAACTATTCAATCAGTGCAAGTCAAGGTCAAACACTACTTTTCACTTATATAGGCCAAAGAGCCACAAGTAGGGTTGTTGGCGCAGGAAGCGTGGTCAATGTTCAAATGGAAGAGGACACCCAAGCCCTTGAAGAGGTAATTGTTACTGCCCTTGGTATCAAGAGGGAGAAGCAAGCCTTGGGATATGCGGTTGCCGAAGTAAGCTCTGAACAGCTGGAGGAAAAAGCCGAAGGTGATTTGGGACGTGTACTTATGGGTAAGGCCTCCGGGGTTAACATTACCCAACAGAGTGGTCTTTCCGGATCCGGTACCAATATCATTATACGGGGTTTCAACTCCTTTAGCCAAAGTAACCAACCTTTGTTCATTGTGGATGGTGTACCATTCAACGGTGACACCAACCCATCTGGTAGACAAGGTAGCCGTAATGACTTCATTAACGGTAACAACGGTTCCAGTAGGTTCTTGGATTTGGACCCAAACAGTATTGAAAGTGTGAACGTATTGAAAGGTCTTGCGGCCTCCACCCTTTACGGATCTCTAGGTAGAAACGGTGTGATCTTGATCACCACCAAAGCTGGATCTGGAGGAGAAGGAGCTAAAAAGACCGAAATTACGGTCACTTCTTCCATGTTCTTCAATGAAATAGCCTCAACACCAAAATATCAAAACGAATACGGTAACGGTTTTGACCAAGCTTTTGGTTGGTTCTTCAGTAACTGGGGACCAAGCTTTAGAAGAGAAGGTCTTTCCGGCTGGGGCAACAGCTCCGCTTTTGATGCCAATGGAACACTACCCCACCCTTATTCAACTTCCACAGAAGCCATTCAGGCAGCCTTTCCAGAATATCAAGGTGCCCGATATGTGTGGAAGCCCTATAAAAGTTTTGAGAATTTCTTTAAGACCGGTACGGTTACCAATACTTCCATCAATGTGGCAGGAGCTTCTTCAGATGGAAAGATTTCCTATAACGTGAACTACGGTTACCTAAAAGACCAAGGTTTCACCCCTGGAAACAGCCTTAACCGAAACAACTTTGGTGTAGGTGGTAGAGCCGTATTGAGCAACAAGTTCACGGTTTCAGGTACTTTAAACTACGCAAGGACCAAGTTTATCTCCCCACCAGTTGCCTTGAGTTTGGGTAACGGTGCCACTGGTAGCGGTTCCTCAGTATTTGGAGACCTTTACTTTACGCCGCGTTCGGTTGACGTTCTTGGATTACCTTACCAAGATCCAATTACCGGAGGAAGTGTTTATTATCGTCAGAACAACTCCATCCAGCACCCCTTGTGGACCGTGAACAACTCTGGTACACAGCAACAGACCAATAGGGTGTTCGGTAACATGGCCATACAATATGACCTAAGCGAGAACCTAAACCTTTCTTACCGTGTTGGTATTGACAACTATAGCGAGAACAACGTTAACTACCAGAACAAAGGTGGTGTAAACAGTAACAGTAATGACATTAGGCTTCAGAGCGGTGTCTACGAAACTTGGAACAACACCAATACCATTTGGGACCACAACTTGGCCTTTAACGGTGATTTTGATTTGACAGAAACTGTTGGAAGTACTTTCAACTTAGGTTTCAATGGTAGAAGGGAAGTATTTAACCAAACCGGTGTTTCCAGTGATGGTCAGCAAGTGTTCGGTGTACTTCGCCACTTCAACTTCTTGAACAATAACGAAATCCAACAAACCTCAGAGCGTAACGTAATTGGTTTGTATGGACAGGTGGAATTTGATTATGACAACTTTGTCTTCGTTACTTTGGCAGGAAGAAACGACTGGGTATCCAACTTGGATAAAGCCAACCGCTCTTTGTTCTATCCTAGTGCGAGTTTGTCATTCGTTCCAACAACCGCTTTTGACGGATTGAAAAGTGATGTATTGAACTACTTGAAAATTAGGGCCGGTTACGGAACCTCCGCTGGTTTCCCTGATCAGAACTCTGATTCTTACCCTGTAGCCAGTAGATTGGTTTTGGACACACAGGATTTCCAAGATAATACCGGTAGAAATATCGTGACCAACACTACTCCACTTAACTTGGGTAACCCTGAATTGAAACCAGAGCAGGTTTCAGAAATCGAATTAGGGGTTGAATCCAGATGGTGGGACGGAAGAGTTACTTTGGATGCTTCCATCTATCAAAGGACCACTACAGACCTTATTGTAACACAACCATTGGATCCATCATCCGGATATTACAGGACCACTACCAACGTAGGTGAGATTAAGGGTGAAGGTGTAGAGGTTGATTTGGGTCTGAATCTCATCCGTAGCGATAGTGATGGATTTAACTGGAATTCCAACGTAAACTTCAGTGCCACTGAAACTACCGTTGAGGATTTGGGTGCCGATACTGATTTGATCGTATACTCTGGTTATTCCAACTTGGGTAACGCAGCTATCGAAGGTGAACCTCTTGGGGTAATCTACAGTAGCCGAGTATTGAGGGACGATGCCGGAAACCTAGTGGTCAACTCCGCTGGTGACTACGTATTCGATTCCCAAGATGGTATCATCGGTGATCCCAACCCGGATTTCACCGTGAACTTCAACAACCAGTTCTCTTACAAGAATTTCAACTTTGGATTCCAGTTCAACTGGACACAAGGTGGTGACATCTACTCCGGTACAATTGCAACATTGTTGGGTAGAGGTTTGATCGAAGAAACCGTTGACAGGGAAAACACATTTATCCTTCCTGGTGTTCAACAGAGTGATGGACGAGTGAACGATGTACAGATAAACAACTCGGATTACTACTTTACAAACGTTCTTTTCGGTCCTAGTGAACTGCAAGTTTACGATGCAACCTTGCTAAGACTTCAGGAAGTTTCCTTAGGTTACTCAGTACCTAAGAAGTTCTTGGACAAAACTCCATTTGGAAGTCTTTCTTTCACAGTTTCTGGATTCAACCTATGGTATGATGCCATAAACACTCCGGATGGTGCCAACTTTGACCCTAACACATCTGGTACTGGTGTTGGTAACGGATTCGGGTTTGATTTCTTGAACGGACCTAGCTCCAGGAGATATGGATTTAGTGTTAAAGCAACATTCTAAGATGAAAAAAATAGTTATAAAAATGAAAAACATAAGCACATATATAGCATCGGTCTTGTTTGTTGGGTCATTGATGGTATCCTGTGAATCCACCGAGCTGGATCTTACACAGGACCCTAACTACCTGACTCCTGAACAGGCAAGCCCCGATTTCTTTCTGAACTCCATTCAGGAAGATTTCGCAAGACAGATTGATGGGGAGGCCACAGGTGACCCCAACGATAACTTCACCACAGGTGGTAACGTAACCGGTGATGGATTCTCCATCTTGGGAAGTGAATTGACACGCTTGATGCCTTTCGGCTCAAGGGATTACAGAGGTGGTTATCAAGATATTGATACAGACGACGAATGGGACAACGCCTATCGAGGCATCTTGTTCGACATTCGCTCAATGACCCCTCTTGCTGAGGAAGCTGGTTTGTCCAGACATTTGGGAATGGCCCAATTCTTTGAAGCCTATACCTTGGTGACTTTGGTAGATTTCTTTGGGGATGTACCTTACTCCGAGGCTTTGCAAGCTCCAGAAATTGTGAATCCTAATTTGGATAGCGGTGAATCTGTTTACGCAGCAGCATTGTCTTTATTAGATCAAGCTATTGTAAACTTCACCAATGAAACGGCTTCACCTCCAACAACCGATTATTTTTATGGAGGGGATTTCGAAATGTGGGTAAAGGCAGCCAATACGTTGAAATTGAAGATTTATGTCCAGACCCGTTTGGTGGATGCATCAGCAGCAGCTAGCTTCAATGCCATCATTGCTTCTGGAAATTACATTACGGATACTTCTGAGGATTTCGATTGGAATTGGCCAGGAACAAGTGCTTCCCAACCCGATACAAGACACCCTAACTATGGTATCAACTATGCTTCGGCCGGTGCCGCGCATTACATATCCAACTGGTTGGCCAATATCATGGACACCACGGATGATCCAAGGTTACGGTACTACTTCTATCGTCAGACCATCAATGTACCAGGACAATCAGGATTCCCTCCAAACGAGGAACTTTTGACCTGTTCATTACAAACCGCACCTGCACACTATGTTACAGGAGGGTTTACATTCTGTGCCTTGCCTAACGGATACTGGGGTAGAGATCATGGTGATGACGAAGGTGGACCACCAGATGGTTTGTTGAAAACTACTTTTGGTGTATATCCTGCTGGAGGACGTTTCGACGATGACAGTTTCCAAGCGATTGCCCAAGCTATCAATCCTGCTTCATTTGGAGCTGGAGGTAAAGGAATCACTCCTATTTTGGATGCCTATATGGTTGATTTCTGGAGAGCAGAAATGGCCTTGGCAGCCAATCAGCCAGGAGTAGCGGCCACCCATTTTGAAAATGCCCTTGTAAAGCAAATCGCCAAGGTTCAATCCTATGTGGCCAACGATGGAAATGCAGACCTATCTTTTGAGCCAACAACAGGACAAGTCAATGATTTCGTTCTTGCCACCATTACTGCATTCAACGACGCAACTGGAAGCGAGAAATGGGATGTATTTGGAGAGCAGTACATGGTAAGCCACTATGGCAATGGTATTGAGACCTACAATTTCTATAGAAGAACAGGATATCCTAGCACCATGCAGCCCAACAGGGAACCAGAACCAGGAGCGTACATTCGTTCCATGTACTACCCTAACCAAGCTGTTACCAGTAATCCCAACATTACACAGAAGTCCGATCAGACCGTACCTGTGTTCTGGGATACCAATCCATCAAGTGGATTCCCATTCTCTAACTAATAGGCATAGAACGTAAAAAAATTAAATCATGAAAAAATTTAAAAAACATATCTCATTGCTTTTTTTCGTTTGCATTGCCTTCTCATGTAGCGAAGAAAAACTTATTGACAAAATCTACAGCGATACCACAACCGGTATTGTGATTAGGACGTTGACCGATCCAGATACCATTTCTTTTGACATTTTTGACACTTCCCCCACCTGGGACATGGAAGTTGAAATACAGGATAAGGAAAATGGAAGTACACTATCTGAAGTTAGATTGTATTTTACCTTCATTGACAACAATGATGAACCTTCTGATGACACTTCAACAGAGGCTTTGGTAGCAACCTACCCTGCTTCACACTTTTCAACACCAGGTGAGTTTGGATTGCCAACAGGAGTTCTTTCCTTGTCGTACGCAGAGGCTTTGTCCACTGCGGGCATTACAGTTGCCGATGTACTTCCAGGGGACACCTTCTTTTACAGAGTGGAAGCTGAATTGACCGACGGTAGAGTATTCACCAACGATGCCAATGGTACCGTATCCGGTGGTACATTCTTTACCTCACCATTCCAGTATTCAGAATCCTTGGATGACGGTATTGAATTTGGTGTGGCCGACGAAAACAGAAACATAGTTGATGTTACGGAAGGCGCTACTAATGACGACTTCTTGTTCACAGTTAGTATGGATATGAGCGACCCAGCCTTTGCTGAAGCTGACTATCTAGAGTCTGTAACCGTATATCGTTCATTTTCCGACAGAAATATCTTGGAAGGTGAAGAAGATATGTCAGAGCCAGAATCTGTTTTCCGCGAATTTGTTTTAACGGATTTTACGGATACCGAAGGTGTTTTGACCTTGGAGTATGGTTTTCCACAAACCGAACTGTATGGACCCGATCTTGCATTCGAAGATTTGTTGCCCAATGACCAATTCCGTTTGCGCTATGAAATCATGACTACAGATGGACGTATCATAACAACAACAGAAGCTGGAACAGAATACTATTTCACTTACGATGTATTCGAATGCATCCAATTGAATGCCGATGCGCCATATCCTGGCGAGTACACCATTGCCTTTATCGACGATTGGGGTGATGGATGGAATGGAGCATCCATCGAAGTGATCATTGATGGTGGTGAGCCTCAAAACTACACCCTTGAAAATGGTGAGGAAGGACTTGCTAATTTCACGGTTCCTGAAGGCACAACTACTTTGGAACTATTCTTTAGAGGTGGTGATTATGACATAGAATGTGGTTTCACTATCTATGATCCAAATGATAAACCAGCTGCAAGTGTTGCTGTTGAAAGTGCAGTGGCAGACACACCAATTGAACTATTGGTTTGTGAATAATTTTTAAGCACATTCATTATCATATCTAAAAGGGCATCTAACGATGCCCTTTTTATTTTTCACTGGACACCCATTCCCAAGCTTCAATAGGCTCCGGTCTCGGCCATTTAACCCCTAGCGTAGATATTCCCATTATAACAACCGTAAAATGACGGTTGCCGTTTTAGGAGGTACAAAAAGAACATTCAAAATTTTCATTGATATCATATTAGTGTATAATCCAAAGGGATAACATTGGCTTTTAAGAGAATTTTATGATATATTACCTTAAAATTTTCTTAAAATGAGCAAACCCCTAATAACAGCTCTTCTAAGTGTTCTAATAATCGCTTGCAATGATCAAAAAAAAGATGATTCTGCATCATCGTCCAAGGACACTAAAGAAGAACGTATTGCCATATTTCAAAAAGTCGACCCCAATACCAGTCACATTACATTTGCCAATAACATAACCCACGATGTTGGCAGCCTAAGCAATCTTTTCGATTACGATTACTTCTACAATGGTGCCGGCGTTGGCGTGGAAGATTTAAACAACGATGGCCTTCTGGATGTTTTCTTTTCCGGAAACCAGGTCAACAACACGCTGTATCTAAATCAAGGCGGCCTAACGTTCAAAGATGTCTCGGAACCCGCAAATATCAATGCCGGAAAGGTATGGTCCAACGGGGTGACCTTTGCAGACATAAACACCGATGGCTGGATGGATATTTATGTGTCCCAAGGTGGCCCAAACACTAGGGACAAACGCAAAAACTTGCTGTTTATCAACCAACAAGACGGAACCTTCGAGGAAAAAGCCGAAGAATACGGCCTCGCGGACATGGGCATTAGCACCCAATCCGTATTTTTTGATTTGGATAAGGATGGTGACCTTGATTGTCTTGTCATGAACGAGAACGAGCTTTATGGCCTAGATCCAATTTCTTTTAACCAATATGTCAATTCAAATGAGGAGACCGCCTATTTCAATTCCTCCCATTTGTACAGAAACGATGGCGGAACTTTTTCCGATATCACCAAAGCCGCTGGACTAAACAAGCCCATCTTTGGATTGGGTCTTGCTGTTGCCGACATCAATGAGGATGGGTGGATGGACATCTATATGGCTAGTGACTATTACTTGCCCGATGCCCTATACATCAACAATCATGATGGCACTTTTTCCGACCAAATAAAAGAGGCAACCGACCAGATTTCCTTTTACGGTATGGGAATAGATATTGCCGACCTGGACAATGATGACCTTCAAGATATTTTTGTATTGGATATGGCGGCCAACGACCATGTTCGCTCCAAAACATTGATGGCCTCCATGAACACCAAACGATTTGATTATTTGGTCAATAAGGCAGGATACCACTATCAATACATGTACAACTCCTTACAAAAGAACATGGGCCAAAACAAGTTCAGTAACATTTCGCAATTATCGGGAGTGGCCAACACGGATTGGAGTTGGTCGGTGCTTATGAACGATTTTGACCTTGACGGAAACAAAGAAATCCATGTTACCAACGGGTATCGTCGGTATGCGCTGGACAACGACTTGCAAATGAAGGTCTTTGAAGCGCGACAAAAATATGGGCAAAACGTGCCTTTGGAAGTTAAACGGCAACTCTATGAGTCCATGCCTTCCGAAAAACTGCCCAATATCATGTACAAGAGAACCTCAGACCTTATTTATGATGACGTGGCCAAAGATTGGGGCTTGGCAGATTTTTCTTTCAGCAACGGGGCGGCCTCTGGGGACTTGGACAATGATGGTGACCTGGATATCATCATCAACAACATGGATCAAGAAGCCTTTGTATATCAAAATCTCTCCGTGGAAAAGGAATTGGGCAATTTTTTAAAGGTAATTGCCAAAGGGGATACTTCCGAAGAATTTGCCAAGGTGAAAATCAGCGCGGGCAATCAGTCCCAAATGATTGAAATAAAAAGGGTACGGGGATACCGTTCGGCCCAAGAGAACAGTGCACTCTTTGGTCTGGCCCAGAATCAAACCGTGGACACCGTTACCGTTTACTGGAAATCGGGCATGATGGAACAAAGACTCAATGTACCGGCCAATACCACACTAACCTTCACCAAAGCAGATGCCACGCAACGCATCCAACCGGCGAAAGGAAAAATAAAATATTTTGCCCCAAGTGAAATCAGAGGATTGGATTTCGTGCACCAAGAAAATGTTTACGACGATTTTGAGGAAGAAATCCTCTTGCCCTACAAACAATCCAATATAGGGCCCTTTTTGGCCAAGGGCGATATCAACGGCGACGGTTTGGAAGATGTCTTCGTAGGGGGCGCTTCTGGGCAATCTGGGCAGTTATATATGCAATCCAACAACGGTTTTTCCAAAATCAACTCCCCTGCCCTTGCCAACGATGCCCAGTTTGAGGATATGGAGTCCGTTTTCTTTGATTTTGATGGCGATGGGGACTTAGATCTCTATGTAGTGAGCGGAGGCAACGAATTTGCCGAAAACTCCTCATACCACACGGACCGCATCTACCTCAACAATGATCAGGGTCAGTTTTCCCGAGCGCAAAGCAATGCGCTCTCCCAGCTCCCCAAAAATGGTAAATCGGTGGCCATCATCGATTTCGACAAGGATGGGGACAATGATATTTTGGTCGGGAACCGTGTGGTACCCAAACAATACCCCAAACCCCAAACCTCTGTACTTTATGAAAATATTGGGGGCAAACTAGTGGACGTCACTGAAAAAGTGGCCCCTGAATTTTTGGATTTTGGTATTGTCAACGATTTACAGACCACGGACATCAACAATGATGGCTGGCCAGATTTCATCGCCGTGGGGGAATGGACAGGCATTGGAGTATTCCTGAACCAAAAGGGTACATTCAAGAACATTGGAAAAGAAGATTCCATTCTCGGTGAAAAAGGATGGTGGTTCTCCGTGACCGAAACCGACGTAAACCATGATGGGCTCAAGGATTATGTCCTTGGGAATGTAGGGCTGAACATCAAGTTCAAGGCATCAGAAGAAAAACCCTTTAAAGTATATGCCACGGATTTTGATGAAAATGGCACCAACGACATCGTTCTCAGTAAAAAATACCATGGTACATACGTCCCCGTTCGGGGAAGGGAATGTTCTTCGCAGCAAATGCCCTTTATCAAGGAAAAATTTGAAACCTACTCCGAATTTGCCAATGCCAGTTTAGTGGACATTTACGGGGATAAACTAAAAACTTCCTATGAAAACAGTGTCACAGAACTTAGGTCCATGGTGTTGATCAATAAAGGTGATCTTGTTTTTGAAAAACATGCCCTTCCCGTGGCCGCACAGACGTTCCCCATCTTGGATGCCGTAGTGGCCGATGTTAACCATGACGGTTTTGAGGATATCATTGCCGCAGGCAACATTTACGAGACCGAGGTTGAAACCCCAAGATTGGATGCCCTCTCTGGGCTAATTCTCCTATCAAATGGAAAAGATGGGTACATCAGTGTGCCCTATCAAAACTCCGGGCTTTTCATGAACGGTAATGTAAAAAGTATTGAATGGATCACCACAAACCAGGGAACTTTCCTATTGAACACAACAAATAATGGCCCCATGGGCATTCACAAGATCTCTTCTTGATATATTTGCACTTTGAGATACTAACATGAGTGACCAAATTTACGGCATAAGGGCAGTCCTGGAAGCCATAGGCGCAGAACAGCCCATAAACAAGATATTCCTCCAGAAGGGGCTTAAAGGTGAACTTTTCAAGGAATTGGAGACGACCATTCGAAAAAATGGCATCAGTACCTCCTATGTCCCCATTGAAAAGCTCAACCGCCTTACCAGGAACAATCACCAAGGAGTGGTCGCCCAGATTTCCCCTGTCAAGTTCCATGTATTTGAAACGTTGGTTGAAAACATCCTTGCCCAAGAAGAAAAGCCTTTTTTCCTGCTCTTGGACCAGGTCTCCGATGTGCGAAATTTTGGGGCCATTATCCGAACTGCGGAATGCTGCGGGGTACACGGTATTATTGTACCCAAAAATGGAGCGGCACCCATTACGGACGACACGGTGAAAACTTCGGCCGGAGCTGCTTTTACCATGCCCATTGCCAAAGTAGACCATTTAAAGGATGCGTTGTTCTATCTGCAATCTTCCAATATACAGGTGGTAGCCGCTACAGAGAAGACAGAGGACGAAATCTACGCTGTGGATTTTAACCAACCCACCGCCATCATTATGGGCTCCGAGGACAAGGGTATTTCCCCCTCCATCCTTAGCATGGTGGACCATAAAGCGAAACTGCCTCTTTTGGGGAGCATTGGTTCCTTAAATGTCTCTGTGGCCTGTGGGGTGTTTTTGTATGAAGTGGTGCGACAAAGAAAGGCATAAGCCTTACGCCTCCCCATCTTTTTTGTAGTGATACTGTATTTTGATTGGTTCATCGGGCTCCTCCTTCTGTTCGATGAAATTCCCGTCTTCATCAAAATGCTGTAAGAACGGGTCGTTCTCTTCGCGATAATCCTCCTTTTCCCAATCGTACTTTTTTTCAAGAGGAACCTTTACCTGTATGGTCAATGCCAACAAAAGTCCCGTTAGAAATCCTGCCAAGTGTCCTTCCCAAGAAATATTGTCCTTGACCGGAAAAATATACCAGATCATACTTCCATAGATAAAAACCACCACCAAGGAAAGCGCCACCAACCGAAAATGTTTCGCGAAAATTCCCTTGAAGAAAATAAAACTCGCCAAAACATAAATGACCCCACTTGCCCCAATATGGTACGATGGCCTTGCGATAATCCATGTCAGCAGTCCTGAAACAAGGATTCCCAAAACCAACACCTTCAAGGCGGCCCTCTGGTAAAAATAAAAGAGAAATGCCGTTAAGATGGCCAAGGGCAAGGTATTGTTATAAAGATGTTCCACCGACCCATGGATAAAGGGACTCAATACAACTCCCCTTAACCCTTCCAGTGTTCTAGGGTATATGCCATAGTCGTTAAAATTGACCCCGTATTGGATTTCAATCCAAAACACGATCCAAATGGAGAGCACTGCCACCAATGGAGCCAGCAGCACCCCATCCGAAAACCTGAAATGTTCGTTCGTTTTCATGCAAATGCTAAAATCAAATTTCCGACCATACCGTTGAAATTACACAAATTGTCATGTTTCCAAAAAAAGTACAGCCCCAAAGAAGCTTCGCTTCCCTCTAAATTTGTTTTATTTTTACCGTTATGAACGAACCCTTGGCAGAACGCATACGTCCAAAAACCTTGGAGGATTACATCAGTCAACAACATTTGATAGGTCCCCATGGTTCATTGACCAACCAAATCAAGAACGGTGTTATCCCATCATTGATTTTTTGGGGTCCTCCGGGAACGGGAAAGACTACGCTTGCCAATATCATTGCCCATGAAAGTCAAAGACCGTTCTACACCCTGAGTGCGATAAGCAGTGGTGTAAAAGATGTGCGGGAAGTCATTGAAAAAGCCAAACAGAGCGGTGGATTGTTCACTTCCAAGAACCCCATTTTGTTCATTGATGAAATCCATCGTTTTAGCAAATCACAACAGGATTCCTTGTTGGGTGCCGTTGAAAAAGGTTGGGTCACCCTGATTGGCGCCACAACAGAAAACCCAAGTTTTGAAGTAATCCCCGCCCTTTTGTCCCGGTGTCAGGTCTATGTATTGAATCCCTTTGGTAAAGAAGATTTGGAAGCCCTTTTGGAACGCGCCATGAAAACTGACGCCTCTTTAAAAGACAAAAAAATCCAACTGAAAGAGACCGAGGCCCTGTTACGGCTTTCAGGAGGTGATGGCAGAAAACTTTTGAACATTTTTGAGCTCATCGTCAATTCGGAAATGGGAAAGGAAGTGACCATTACCAACGAATCTGTATTGAACAAGGTCCAAAAGAACACGGTTCTTTATGATAAAACCGGAGAACAGCACTACGATATCATTTCGGCATTCATAAAGTCTATCCGAGGGAGCGACCCCAATGCTGCAGTCTATTGGCTGGCCCGCATGATCGAGGGAGGCGAGGATGTAAAGTTCATTGCCCGAAGAATGGTCATTTTAGCTTCGGAAGACATTGGAAATGCCAACCCAACCGCCCTTGTTATGGCCAATACCACGTTTCAGGCCGTAAATACCATTGGGCATCCCGAAGCTCGAATTATCTTGAGCCAGTGCGCCACTTATCTGGCTAGTTCCCCAAAAAGCAATTCCAGCTATATGGCCATCAACCTTGCACAACAGAAAGTGCGGGAAACGGGCGACCTGTCGGTTCCCATGGCTATCCGAAACGCACCCACCAAACTTATGAAGGACTTAGGATACGGAAAGGGATACGATTATGCCCACAATCACGAAAACAATTTTGTGGACCATGAGTTTCTACCCGATGAAATCAAGGGAACCCCTTTCTACCAACCCGGCAATAATCCAAGGGAAAATGCCATGCGGGAGTTTTTAAAAAAACGTTGGAAGGACAAATACGGGTTTTAAAACTTGATGTTGAGCTCCTTTAGCTTCTTTTCCCCATTTTCCGAGTACTCCAGAAACCATTTCCCGTCCTTTTGAAAGACTACGGCATTGCCGGCATAATCGGTTAAAAAGACATTCTCAATGGATGTTTCCTCAAGCTTCAAGACCACTTTAGGGGTACTGTCCACCAGTTGATACCCATTAGCTGTAGGTTGGGCATACAACACTTCGGAGGCGAGTGGTTCTGCCTTCACTTTTTCTTCTGCCTTTACCATATCCGAGGGTTTGGGCTCCAAACTTTTATAGCTCTGGTTTTCAGGTGTAGCTTCTTGCTGAACCACTTTGGTCTGTGCAGGTTCATCCAAATTTTGGATATCGTTTCTATAACTTACCGTAATGGGTTTTTCCTGTACTTCCTCTTTTAGGCCATCTTTTTTGGGCACATACTTATAGTCCATTCCATCGAATGAAACAAAGGCTTTTTCCAACGCCTCCCTATAAGCCGGCAGGTACTCCTTTATTCTACTTACACCTTGCATGGTCCTATAGACTTCTCTAGCTTGGCAATCTATCAACGCTACACTTACTTTGGTGGAAAACATGGGAGATTCATCAACCAAACTGGCCGTTAATCCCAGACATCTATTGTTGGCCAAATCCTCAGGCAGTGCATCATCATATACCGCAGTAAACCCTTTTTTGGTAAAAAGATGCTTTACAATGGTACTGGTCTGGTATTGATTTTGGGACTTAAATCCCTCAAATCTCTTCGGGACTATAATGTATTTATAGTCGTTCAATTGTCCGTTCACCAAATTGCTTGCCCCAAGGACAAACACCAATATGTACAATAGTTTAGATTTCATATAGTGTGTATACTCAATTATCGTTCCAAGATATGATATTAAATCCGAACTGTAAAGAAGCATAGTGGCTATCAGCAACATTCCTATAGCTCAAAAGATTGTCGCCCAATACATAAAAGTTAACCGGCCCAGCTTGAAGGTTGAGCCCCAACCCTATATTGGTCCATGAATATTTGTCAACTGTATAGGTGGTCTTCAAAGACAAGGTTCTTCCCAACCTTTTTTGATAAAAACCGGTCAGGGCAGGCTGAATGCCCCTGGGCCTTTTCATTAAGAACAACTGCCCACCAACACTATTTCTGTAAATACCGGACATTCCACCTCCCCTTTCCATATTGACCCCACAACCACAGTTTTCGAGGGAGCGTCCATCTCCTTCTCCAAAATCATATCGGATGGATCCATAAACTTTCACTGGCCTCAGGGATATGTACCCCGAACTGTTTTCTTCATAAGGAAGGGATTCTTCAATATCGTCCACCAATTCCTGCCACAAATCATTGTTGACATCATTGATATCCTCAGGTAAGAATACAGTGATTCCTTCTGTACTGGCATTTCCGCGAAGGGTATAGTTCTGGATATCTTTTGAATTGTAGATGAACCCAACATCAAGGACACTTGCGGTAATGGTGGTTTGAGGGTTTAAGTTGTAGCTGAAACCTGCATCAAATCCAAGGCCCAGATTACCTCCCAATAAGACCCTTTTGGTAAAAAGACGGGTCAAGTCCTTTGTAGTGGTGGACGTATCTTCATCCAAAATATCATAAAAACCCTTAACCCCGGCGGTCTGCAATTGCATATCGGCAACCATACTGCTCACATAAACATTGTTCTGTCCAGGGCTGGTCCTAAAAGAGCCCGCGTTGTGTATGGACTGGAATTGAAAAACACTGGAATACAGTTTGGCCCGTGCCCCAACGGTAAGGTCGTTGCTTATTTTCCTATTGACCCCGAAATGGAATACGTTCACCATTTCACCCCTTAGGCTAAGGTCCCCAAGGTCAAAACTTCTGCCGATATTGTCACCTCCATTACCTTCAAAAGCAAGTAACGCCAAATCTTTGGGCCAATAGACAATGATGTCGGTCTCCCCGTACATTCCAAAGGAATAATAGTCATCAGGCCTGTTTCGTCCCCTAAATCCAACATAAAATCCTTCTATCTGGCTGGTGGAACTAAAATCGTCCTTTCGTGTCATCGCATCCAACACACGCTCCCGAACCTTTGTGGTGAAGTCAATTCCGTCATCTGCGAACAAATCGTTTACGGTAACGCCACTTGTTCCGGCCTGAAAAGAGAGGCCCGACAATACAGGTATTCCCACATGCCACTTTTCTGAAGTCTTTACCCCAGGGTTTAGCATAAGTGACTGTGGAATCTCATTAAAATCGTACAGCAACTGTTTGTTTTGCGCACAAAGCGCATGCATTCCAAACCAAATGACAAAAATGAGCCTGATTCCTTTCCTCATTTTAATCGGAATAAAAATTCAGCTCCAGAGCTTAGCTTTACTTTGGGGTCTGAAGTTGAAGAAACACTGGTACTGTCGCTTAAATTCCCCCCACTTATCCGTAGACTTGAAGTTGTTACCAAGATATCGATGCTCTTTCCACCTGGCCCATAAAATACATCCCGGGTAAAAACTTCAGGCATATTGGGTTCCACGGTAAAGGACTCAACGTCCAAAACATTACCGTTCTCATCCAAAAACTCTATGGTAATTCCCAACCTTTTGCTGGTAGTGTTCTCAAGCTCATAATGGATGGTCCCTTCCAAGAGTCGTTCGGCAACAAACTCTTCATTAAAGGCGTCGAAATTTACCGTCTGTGCATAAAAAACACCAACATCACCTGCAGCGTTGATAGTTGCTTCGTCCGATTCCAGATAAAAAATACCCGAAGCCAAGGTAGGGGTTATGGAAAGATCTTCGAACTGATCAAAATCCTGTTTCTCGGAACATGAATTGAGCAGGAATGAGAAAAAAATGAGTGCCACCAACAAACGGCAAAATAATCCTTTCATAGATTAAAATTCATTTTCAAGTGAAACAATGGGGCATGCCGTACCCTATGTTAACTCTATAAAATGCTTTTTATTTCAATGAGATTGTTAATTGTTTTGCAGTGGTCGTGACCTGGTTCTTTGTTGGAATTAAAGTGAAGCGCCTGCATCTTAACTGTTTTGGCACCAATAATATCCGCTTCAAGGCTATCCCCGATCATTATGGTGTGTTTGGCCTCTACTTGCGCCCTGTCCAATGCCAGCTTAAAAATATAGGGGTCCGGTTTTTTTACACCGGCCATCTCAGAGTTGACCACATGCTCAAAAAAATGATGGATGTTACTTCCTTTGAGCTTTTTTTCCTGTACTTCCTGAAAACCGTTGGTGATGATATGTAGTCGGTACTTGGGTTCAAGATACTCCAATACCTGCATGGCATTGGGCATTAGATGGGTAAATGAAGACAGGTGTGCTATATATTCATGGGCCAGTTCATAAATAAGCTTATCCGGCACGGTAGCCGCCATAGTGTCGAACGTGCGCCTTAATCTCTGAAATCGGAGTTCTGACTTATCAATTCTATTCTCCCGATAGAGTTTCCAATATTCAAGGTTGATGGGGGCATAAATCCTCAAAAAGTCATCCAATTCCACAGAAACCCCATTCTCCTTAAAAATCCTCTCGAAAGTAAGGGCAGAATTCCTTTCAAAGTCCCACAGCGTGTGGTCCAAGTCGAAAAAAATATCGGTAATCCTGTGCTCAAACATAATATCTTTTCAGAAACGATTGATATAGCTCCATCCAATCAATCTTATGGTTGCTGCCCAAAAGCTCATTGGAGAAAATAATGGTCATATTCCCATTTACTTGCTTTATCCATCGATATACGTTGTCCATTTTTGCGAATATCTCCTCTTTATTCCTATAATTTGTCAATGCATAATCATGAACCGTAAAAGGATGCACCTTTAAAGGTTGTCGCACCTCCATGTTGATATCATAAAAATGGAAAGGGGTACAGGTACCGGCCCTAAACCCTATTTCATGGGTATACCCCATGGAAAAATCATCCGTAAACTCCGTTTCCACCAAATTCCGATACGTGGTGGGCACGCTTACCCTGTTATACCGAAGTCTGGCATAATTGATGGGCCTATTAATGAGATTGCCCAATTGTTTTTTTTCCTCTTTCAATACCGACTTGTCCGTTGAGGACAAAAACGATGTACTTAGGGAGACCACACTATAATCCGCCACTGATTTTATGAGATAGCGAAACTTATTGTTGTTGGGGGATATGTTCTTGTCATGGGCGGAGTGCTTTGCAAACTGAAAAAAGAACATGGTCTTAATGGGCAGTTTTTTATGGATGTCCACCAATTCATAAAAATTGTCATAGGGATCTTTACTGAAGCCCAACAAGACCGAAAACCGCTTTGCGACATCCCTTAACTTAAAATTGCCCAAATCAAGTAAAAAACCTCCCAGACTTCTCATAAAACCCCGCATGGCATAACAGTGCGAGGTGGTCACGTTAATGATCGATGTAAAACTGTACTCCCTTTGCCCAACTTCCATATCCGGAAACCGTTCCTTGAGGGCATCCAAAAGTTTATAAGCCCAAATATCCACCACGGGAAGCTGAAGGAAATTGTTCTGGTACGCCAAGCTTTCCTTTACCGGAAACCTCCCCACACTATCTTTCACATGGGGGAGATATTCTTCATAACGGCTCAGAAGGAAAAAGCTTGCCGAAAAAACATCATAAGGGATGGAACTTTTCTCTCCGCTCATAAAAAAACAGGGGATACCGTCCCAATCACCCACTTTAATTTCCAAGTCATTGATGCCTTGTTCAAACAGAAGATCATTGCTTCGAATAAAAAATTCGTTCTGCAAAGGCTGCTTGGAATAGGTCATTTTGGGCCCAGAATGTTTGATAAAGTCCTCTACCCTTGTGGTGAACGAAATTTCCACACCCAATATCTTCTCGAAAAGTTGACGGGCGGTATACGTAAGTCGATTGGTGATCTTATGGGTAAATATCAATAACATAAGTGGCGATAATCATAACATGCCTTGATCGGCAAAACTCAAATAATCGTGTCGTGTCAAAATCAAATGGTCCAATACTTTTATGTCCAAAGCCTCCGAAGCATGCTTCAGTTTCTCAGTAATATGTTTGTCCGAGGCGCTGGGCTTCAAGGTTCCGGAAGGGTGGTTATGCGCCAATATAATCCCTACCGCACCCAACTCAAGGGCCTCTTTCAAAACCAATCGTACATCTACCAGGGTTCCGGTAATTCCTCCTTTGCTCAATTGGGACTTATGGATGACTTTATTGGAATTGTTGAGGTACACAATCCAGAATTCCTCATGTTGCAATTCTCCCATAATTGGATACAAAAGCTCAAAAGCATCCCTACTGCCAGATATCTTGGTAATCTTCCCGGTATCCTGCATCCGTCTTCGTCTACCCACCTCCAAAGCGGCAGCAATGGTAACGGCCTTGGCTTCCCCAATTCCCTTAAACTTCATCAATTGGTTTACAGAAAGTTTCCCCATCTCACTTAAATTGTGGCCCACCGAGGCCAAAATCCGCTTGGACAGCTCCACGGCACTCTCCTCCCTGTTCCCTGAACCAATGAGAATGGCGATCAATTCCGCATCGGACAGGACAAAACTGCCTTTATGCCGCAGTTTTTCCCTAGGCTTGTCGTCATCTGCCCAATTTTTGATTGAAAAGGAAACCAATTTTTCTTGCATCCTCTAAAGATAGGAGATTAAATTTATGTAATTTTCGTAGTAAATCTTATCCTATGAAATCTTTGTTCAACACTGAGGCCCATGCTGAAATTCTTTCCCGAATTGATAAACTTTCGGAATCCACCCAGAGACAATGGGGCAAGATGGAGGTTGGACAAATGCTGTACCATTGTCAGTTTCCCCTAAAGGTGGCTTTGGGCAAACTTACAATAAAAAAACCCAATCCTTTTATGAAGCTTATGTTCAAAGTTTTTAAAAAGAGCATGTACAATGACAAACCTTGGAAGCACAATTTACCCACTGCGCCGGGGTTTAGGGTCAAGGATGGGAAAGATTTCCCAAAGGAAAAACAAGCCCTGGTTACCCTTATCAATGATTTTTATGGGGAGCGGGATATTAAGGACCGGGGACCCCACCCCGCTTTTGGCGACCTCACTTACGATCAGTGGGGACAAATACAGTACAAGCATCTGGACCACCATTTAAGGCAATTTGGGGTTTAACCTTTATCTCTGGGCAGCCACTTTAAAAGAAGCTATGGCCTCATAGAAATCATCTTCATCCACACCCATTTGTTGGCAAATCCATTTGGCCCCGATCAAATTGTCCAAGGACTTATTTTCTGAAATCTCCAAGGGCATTTCACCTTCAGGTGTATCCAGAAGAACCATACCGTTTTCAACACGGTAATTTGGAGATTGGTACGGAAATTTTCGGATAGGGTTTTCTGTGGCCTCAACCACTTTTCTCACTTCAGGGTCTTTTTCATTATAGGTAATGCTTCCTCCCTTTATGATACCATCCACAAAAATCTTGAACTGTTCCACAGGGTTTTCCATAGTTGAAACCTCACTATCATCACTCTTGACCATCCCACTTAAAAGGGCAATATTGGGTTGATACACCTGAAATCTAGGCCTTGGATCTAAAACCGATGAAAACTGCTCGCCACCCTCCAATATCACAAAGTCATTCTCATCGGTAAAGTGCACGCTGCGTTCAAATCCTTCGAGGCGAGTTTCCATCATATAATCCACCTCAACAGCATTGTAGTGCAGTACATGCAAAATCATGGAAACAATCTCCGTCTTGCCATCTCCTGCCACAACCACCCGGGTCTTATATTTGGATTGCCCATACACGAATGCTGGATAGGAAAAAATCTGCAATCCCAATTCTTTCGCTTTATGCAGTTCAGGGTTATCCAATGGCACCTGCGGCCCCAAAACCACGGCATCCAATTGGTCATGGATTGTTTCAGGGTTCCACCCCATGGTTTCCGGAAGAAGCCCAAAAGGCTCCAATCTACTTTTCAGGGATTCTTCAACACCACTGTCGCTCCCGGTAATGATGTGCCCATTGTCCCTCAACGTCAAGGCTAAATCACTCAGGACAGCTTCCCCTATACCTATAAAGTGTATTTGCATCAAATTGATTTATCTTTCAAAAATAGGTATTGATAAAACCAATCCAAACAAACACCCGATCTTATTAATTTCTATCTTGGGAAAAACTTGAACAGATGAATCTATCACAAATTCAATCCAAGGAAATCATGCCGGGTTATCATGGAAAATTGGTACACGGGGATACCATATCCTGGGCCTTTTGGAGGGTGGAAAAAGATGCCGAGGTACCGGAACATTCCCACCACCATGAACAGATCATGCATGTTGTGGAGGGTGATTTTGAATTTACCCTTGATGGGAATACAGCCATCTACCGTTCCGGGGATGTGGTGGTAATCCCTTCCAATAGTCCCCATAGTGGAAAAGCGTTGACGGCTTGTAAATTAATGGATGTTTTTAGCCCCGTTCGGGAAGAATATAAATAAGTATGAATATATCCCTTGAAGGAAAGACCGCTCTTGTGGGCGGCAGTAGCAAAGGTATTGGCGAAGCGATAGCCAGACAATTGGCCGCAAGTGGCGCAAGCGTTACCCTAATGGCCAGAAATGAGGAAAAAATGAAGTCCATCATCAAGGAAATGGACACTTCCTTAGGACAAGAACACCAATTTTTGGTTGTTGATTTCTCCAATTTTGAAATTTTCAAAAAGAGTATTACTTCATTTTTCAAACATAATGATGTAGATATTCTGGTCAACAACACACAAGGGCCTTCGGCGGGTGGTGCACTGGAAAAATCCATTGAAGACTACCAACAGGCCTTCGACCTACTCTTTAAATCGGTTGTACTCACCACGGAACTGGCCTTAAAACATATGCAAAAGAAAAAGTGGGGACGTATTATCAATGTGGCATCCATCTCGGTCAAGGAACCTTTAAATTACTTGGCCTTGTCCAATTCCATTCGTGCAGCCGTGGTCACTTGGTCTAAAAGTTTGGCCTATGATATTGCCCAAGAGGGTATTACAGCCAACAGTGTTTTGACCGGATATTTTGATACGGACCGCATTGCCCAACTCAACACAAAAAAAGCAGAAAAAATGGGGGTCACTCCTGAGGAAGTACGCTCCACCATGGAGGAGCAGGTGCCCATGAAGCGTATTGGAAAACCCGAAGAATATGGATATCTGGTAGCATTTCTGGCCTCTGATAGGGCAGCGTACATTACTGGGACCAACATCCCCATTGACGGAGGGCTCCTAAAATCTTTATGAGAATTTTTTTATTTATAACAAAATATTTTTAAGGTTAAATTATCATATATTTAATTTTTAGGTATTTTTATTGCTCAACCAATAAAAATAACGCCCATGAATTCAAAAGTTTTTTTGGTAGTTCGAATCCTATTGGGACTTTTTGTTCTGGTTTTTGGACTCAACAAGTTCCTGAACTTCTTGCCTCCTCCAGGTGACCTACCGGATGCGGCCATTACCTATTTTGGCGCAGTTTCATCAACCTATACCCTAAAATTAGTCGCCATTGTAGAAATTTTGGCAGGACTTGCCCTTATTCTCAACAAATATGGTGCACTTATGGCCGTTATATTGATGAGTGTATCCGTAAATGTTGTATTGTTCCACGCCACCTTAGCTCAGGCAGGTATAGGTCCCGGTCTGGGTCTATTGATTTTGAATATTGTGGTCTTAATTGGCTATAAGGATAGATACAAGGACCTTTTACGCCCTTAATGTATTGATTTTATCATATCGAACGAAGCCGGGAGTTTGTTCAACACATCCCGACTTCGCTCGAATTGACATCAAACAGTATCGCTCTTTTCCTTTTTTTGATTATAAACTCATACGATCCTTAAAGATGTAGGATTGTCTTCGTGAAACCTCTATTTCTTCCCCATTTTGCATGGTAAGCTTGAGTTTTCCATTGAACCATGGCACCACTCCTTCAATAAAATGGGTATTCACGATCTGCTGGCGGTTGGCCCTAAAAAAAGATGCTTCGGGAAGTTTTTCCTCCACTAGGTTCAATGATTTGTACAGCAAAGGCTTTTTATCCCCAAAAAACACGCGGGTATAGTTGCCCACAATCTCAAAATGGGAAATATCCCCAATCTTTACCAACCAGCACGATTCCCCATCTTTGATGAAAATCTGACTGCTCTCCTTGAGTCTTTTTGACTTATCGGCTCCTGTTTGGACAGACTCCAATTTTGTCCGCACCTTTTCCATGGCCATGTCAAATCGCTTTTCACTCACAGGTTTCAGCAAATAATCCAAGGCGTTGTACTCGAACGATTTTATGGCATATTCATCAAAAGCTGTGGTAAATATGGTAATGGGCACCTCATCCAACATCTCCAAAAGCTCAAAACCATCTTTTTCGGGCATGTTGATATCCAAAAACAACAAATCTGGTGAAGTATTCTGAATAAGCTCAAACCCTGCATCCACATTTTCAGCCTCTCCCAGAAGATCAATATCATCATGCTTTTTGATCAGCTCCTTCAACTCGTTCCGGGCCAACCTGGAATCCTCTACAATCACAGCTTTGATGTTCATGTCAGTGGAATTTTAATGTTGGCCACCACCTCATCGGAAACTTCTTCCAAATTGAAGGACGCTCTATGGCCATAAAGCAACTTTAACCGCTGCTCTATGTTTTGCAGCCCCAATTGAGTGGAATCTTTGGCTATCTTGAGTTTGCCCGTATTGCGGACCTCCAGTATCAACTGTTCTTTTTCCTTTTTGATGTTCAACACAATGGTTCCTCCTTGTTTGAGGTTGGAGATACCGTGTTTGGTGGCATTTTCCACCAATAGCTGTATGATCATGGGTGGGATTTGTAAATCAAGGGTTTCGCTATCCACATTCTGGACAAATTCCAAACGATCTTCCAGTTGGATCTTGGATAGCGCTATATAATTGTCCACCATTTCCAATTCTTCCCGGACCGAAATGGCATTGTTGCTGTTCTTGGTCAGTGAGAACCGTAAGATTTCTGAAAGTTTGGTAAGCATTTCCCGGGATTTTTCCACGTCTTCCAACATCAATCCCCTAATATTATTGAGGCTGTTGAACATAAAGTGGGGGTTTATCTGACCCTTCAAGGTATTCAGCTGTGCTTGCTTCAGGTGGGTATTGAGTTCCAAACGCTCTATTCGGTCCCTATTAAGTTTAAGAAGTAATTTGATCACCAAATAGGTGACCGTCCAAGCTCCAATAAGAAACAGGGAATTGAGTACTTGTATCCCAACATTGTCGTGATACTTGAACATCTGGAGTTCTGAAGGGGTCAATGCCGGACCAAACTCAACATAGACATACCCAAAAACAAAGTTCAAGACCCCAAACAAAGTGGCCGCCATTAGATAGGAAACCAGAATCTTCACAAACTCGTTAATCCCAAAAGCGTCAAACTGTATGGTTCTTTTAAGGTACAGTCGCAACAGCGAAGTCGCAAAAATACCTAAAATCGTCCCCATGACCACGGAGTAGACGAGCAGGGACATACTTATCTGCTTCACTACAAAAACAGAAACCAGATTGATAAAACCCCATCCCAAAATCTGAAGGGTCCAAAAGGCTTGTTCTCGTTTTTTAGTGCTCAATTCCATGGATATGGTCTACGGTATCCCAAATATACTTTAAGCAGTTCAACCTATGGGAACGCCCTTTACTGATTTTGTGTTTGCTTTTTCCAGAATGGTCTGCTACAAGATTTGCTCGAAGTAAGAAAAGCTACCCATACCAAGGACATACCCGTATAAAAGAAAACAAAATAATCATCATAGGCCCAGGCATTGTACCTACCATAGATTCCGGTCAGGACCCCGATGATCCCTAGGGTCAAAATAACTTTACGTTCCGTGTTCAATTTCCGCATTGTTTAGATTTTTTAAAAATTCACAAATTGCTTTTTACAAGAAGATGTCCACCAATAGGGTTATCATCAATCGTACAAGTGCTATCATTGCTTTGGGTTTTAGGATTTTGTACGGAGCTAAATTACAGGGCTTTACATTGGCACACACCTAAATTATGGGCAGCGGTAAAAAAGACCCAGTGAACGGTAATCATAATTTTCCAAAAGAAAAAAAGGAGCTAAAAAAGCTCCTTTTAAATTGAAAATCAGTCCTATAAATCAATCTTTCAACGGTTGGGGAATTTCCTGTTGTCCCAAATGTTTGGCATAAAAGCCCATCATGGCCTTGTAAAGCTCAAGACGGTTCTCCTCTTTACCAAATCCATGGCCCTCATCATATTTTACCATATAGGGCACGTCATAACCTTTTCCTCTCAAAGCGCTTACAATTTGGTCCGATTCATCTATATTGACCCTTGGGTCGTTGGCTCCCTGCACCACAAACAAAGGTTTATTGATTTTATCAATCTGATACACCGGGGAAACCTCTTCCATAATTTTCTTTTCTTCGGGAACATCCTCATCATACCATATTTCCTTAATGATCTTTAGGTAGGGTTTCCAATACGGCGGAATGGTCTTCATAAAAGTGAACAAATTGGATACCCCCACATAATCCACCCCACAGGCGTAGAGATCAGGGGTCTTGGTCAAACCTCTCAATACGGCGTACCCTCCATGACTGCCTCCATAAATTGCGGCTTTGTCTGGATCAACCCAGCCTTGTTCCACTACGTATTGCAGTCCGTCCTCCACATCATCCATGGCCTTTCTTCCTATCTGTTTAAACCCGGATTCCAAGAATTCCCTGCCATACCCCCCGGAAATCCTAAAATTCACCTGAAGGGTGGCATAGCCCCTACTGGCAAATAATTGCGCTTCCGGGTTAAAGCCCCAAGAATCCCGGATGCCTTGCGGTCCGCCATGCGGGTTTACAATAACGGGCACCTTTTGGCCGGCCAAAGCTGCTTTGGGCAAGGTAATATAGCCATGCAGGGTAATCCCATCCCTACTGGTAAAGGTTATAGGGCGCATTTCGGCCATATCCTCCTTTTTCAACTGGGGCATGGTGTTGTACAGCTCTGTGAGTTCATCCTTGGCCACATTGTACGCGTAATACATACCATACACCCGATCACTGTCCACATAGAGCATGTACAGGTTTTCATCTTCAGTGCTGTCCAAAATACTGTACTGCATTCCAGGAAGTTCCTCATTTACTTTAGCATTCATTTTTTTAAAGACCTCACTCACCGGAACCACAACACTTTTTTCTCCCTCATAGGTAAAATAGTCCACTTCATGGTTTCTGGTTCTGGAGAGTCTCATGTTCTGCACATCATATTGATTATTGGAAAAGACCTTCTTTATGACCTTGTTCTCCTTAAGATCGAACAATTGCACTTCTGCTTTATCATTGTCCAAATTGGAAACCACATAGGCATCATGCGGATATTCTGTTGCGTAGTTAAAGCTGGTGATGAAAAAGTTGTCTTTCCAATTCAGCTGTTTCAAGACTTGGAAACCTCCATTACCATCCTCATAATAGGTATCCTGTTCCACTCCATCCCGAAGGCGCGTAAATCCTTTGAGCTTTCCGTTTCTATCAAAATCATATCCCAAAATAGGATTGGCCGGGTCATCATTGGTATATAGTTGGGTCAGTTCGCCGGTGACCACATTCAGTTTAAAAGGTTCAAAGACCTGGGCATTGTTCTTGTTCATGGAAACAATGATATGCTCTTTATCGTCGCGCAGCAGCTCCGTGAAATCTGCCCGTACCCCATCAAAGGGAGTGAGGTCCTTCAAGTTGCTTCCATCCAAGTCCACCGCATAAATATGATAGTTTTCATTACCTCCCTGGTCCATGGAGAAATACAACCTTGTGGTATTGAGCCATCCGTATATCCTCACCAACTCATCCTTTTCCTCAATAGCTTTTTTTACCTCGTTCGTCTCTAGGTTTTTGACATAAATATGACGTTTGCCATTCTCATCGCTTTCCCTGTAGGACAAGTACTTTCCATCCGGGGAAAATCGAAATGTGAACCCCTTGGGATTGCCAAAATAATCTTCCACCGTGTACCGATAATCTCCTTGATCCAATGCGGCCAAGGAAACCAGCTCTTCTTGGGAACTGGCCAAGGTAGTGTCGCCAGGTTTTTCTTGGGCATGAAGGGCAACTCCCAAAAACATAAATAGGGAAACCCCACAGGCCCTTTTGATCCTTTGTGTTGTTTTCATACGTGTTGAATTAAGTGTTTCTTTTGAAAAATGATGTTATAACAAATTAGACTGTTCGCACATATCTTTGTTACAAAAACCAACAAAAAACTGATAATCAACCACAAACCTCCAATCCTAAGGTTGATTGCATTCTTGTCTTTATCTTGTTTCTGGGGGAAACTTTGACAATGTTTTCTTGACCAAGGCCCTCAATCTTTCTTCACGAACGCTCGGGGAAGCGTTATCTCGATAGCCACTTTCAGTGGAAGCCTGCCAAAACAATGCATCACGTTGGGCATCCACAAAATCAAATAGAATATGACGCTGTATTCCGGAATTTCCAATGGGCAATCCAACGGAAACACCGCCACCCACATTTCTCCCCGTACCTCCAATGCCTACCCCTACGGCGCTATTGGAACCACTACGGTATTCACTGCTTTGAATGTTGATGAAAAAATCGGGTTCCTCGGCCAAACGGTACCCTTTGAGTTGCAAGGTGGAATCCAAAATCCGAATGAGACGCTTTTCGTCCAATTGGGTCAGACCCGAATCCAAATCGGAGAAATAATTATAAGTAGTATAGCTCGTAAAGTCCGTTCCCCTATCGTAATCGTAATTGACCCGAATGGAGACACAAGAGGCCAATAGGCAACACAGCACAATAATCCATAGGTTTCGCATGGCAGATAAATCTGGATTACTTAAAAATAAGGATTATTTGGCTTAGGTGGGAGAAACAGCAGTCTTTATTCGTTCAATAGCGCCCAGAGCTTATCCTTGAGCTTCTGAATGCCCAATTGGCTTACTGATGAGATAAATAGATAATCAACATCCTTAAAATCGGCCTTCATTTCCTCTCGCATTTCCTCAATGAGCTCCTCATCCAACATATCACATTTGGAAATGGCCACAATGCGCTGTTTGTCCAACAACTCCGGATTGTACCGTCTCAGCTCATCCAAAAGAATGGCATATTCCTGACTGATGTCCTTACTATCGGCAGGGATCAGAAAAAGTAAGGTGGCGTTGCGTTCAATATGACGCAAAAAGTAGTGGCCCAAGCCTTTGCCTTCTGCAGCCCCTTCAATAATTCCGGGAATATCGGCCATAACAAAACTCTGAAAATCCCGATGTTCCACAATGCCCAGATTGGGTTTTAACGTGGTAAACTCGTAATTGGCGATTTTGGGTTTTGCCGAGGTCATCACAGACAATAATGTGGATTTCCCGGCATTGGGGAATCCCACAAGACCCACATCGGCCAAAACCTTAAGCTCCAAGGTTAGATGAGCCTCCTGCCCTGGGATTCCGGGTTGTGCATATCTGGGAGTCTGATTGGTAGGGCTTTTAAAATGCCAATTACCTCGACCTCCCATTCCACCTTCCAGTACGATTTTCTCTTCTTGGTCCTCGGTAATCTCAAAAAGAACGGCATTGGTCTCGGTATCCCGTATCACGGTCCCAAGGGGAACCTCCAAATAGGTGTCGGTACCATCGGCCCCAGTACTCCTATTCTTGCTGCCATGTTCCCCATGACCTGCCTTAAAATGTTTTTTGAACTTGTAATGGACCAAGGTCCATAGGTTTTTGTTCCCCTTCACGATTACGTGGCCTCCACGGCCACCATCACCACCATCCGGGCCTCCCTTGGCAACATACTTTTCCCGATGTAAATGCGCAGAACCCTTGCCTCCGTTCCCGGAAGATACATGCACTTTCACATAATCCACAAAATTGCCTTCGGTCATGTCAATGGTTTTTTTAGCAGAAAGGTGAAGGGTAAAATGTTACCTCTGTCTTAGTCCAAAGCGTCTATCACCTTGCCCAAACGCTCGGTAATCTCTGCAATATCCCCAATTCCGTTTACGGAATGGAATTTCCCCTGCTTTTCGTAATAGGCTTTTAAAGGAGCTGTTTTTTCGTTGTATTCATCAAAACGATTACGGATTTTGCTCTCATCTTGATCATCGGAACGGCCACTGCTCTTCCCTCGCTCCAACAAACGGGCAATCAACACCTCATCATCGGCTTCCAAGGCGATAGTGGCATTCACCTTCATATCCTTGGATTCCAAAAAATTGTCCAAAGCCTCTGCTTGTGCAGCAGTTCGGGGGAAACCATCAAAAATAAAGCCTGACGCTTCTGGGTTTTTCTCCACTTCGTCCTTTAGCATATCAATGGTGACCTCATCGGGAACCAAGTCACCTTTATCAATATAGGATTTGGCCAAATTGCCCAATTCCGTTCCGTTTTTAATGTTGTATCGGAACACATCCCCTGTGGAAATGTGTTTCAAATTGTACTTCTCTTTCAAGAACCCGGCCTGGGTCCCTTTTCCTGCTCCTGGCTTTCCAAAAAGCACTAGGTTGATCATATCTGCTTGGTTTAATTGGTATACTTCCCTCAAATTTCTACCCATTTCATTATAGTCCAGACCATAACCCACAATAAAATTATCCGGGATTTCCAATCCCACATAATCAATGGCATATTCACCATTATAGATTTCGGACTTGTAAAAAAGGGCAGCAATTTTAAATTCCTTTACATTGGTCTGGGAGAACAGATGTACCAATTGTTTCAATGTTCTTCCCGTATCGACCACATCCTCCAAAATAATCACGCTCTTTCCCTCCATATCTTCCTGCACGTCCAACAAGGTCTCCACAATGCCTGTGGAAGTCAATCCTTGGTAGGAACTCAACCGTACAAAAGAAACTTGGCAAGGGTGCTGATACGCCTTTAAAAAATCAGCCACAAACATGAAGGCCCCATTGAGCACACCTACAAAAAGGGGAGTCTCATCCTTGTAGTCCTCAGCGATTTCCGCCGCCATCTTTTTGATGGCCGCAAGGATTTGTTCTTCCTTTAAGTAAGGTTTAAACAACTTGTTGTTTAGCTTGATCAACGTATCATTATTTTGGTCAGGTTGGCAAAGATAGCATTTTTTGGGGGTGGTATGCCCAGCATCTTTCATCCCTTCAAGGAATTCATGTATTTTTGCAGTCATTCCAATTTAATGATCCATGGATTTTTTCTCTTCCAATTTCAAACTCGGTATTTTAGGAGGCGGGCAATTAGGTAAAATGATGCTCTACGAAACCCGAAAATGGGACATTCATACCAAGGTTATGGATGCCTCACCCGAGGCGCCCTCCAAAATCTCCTGCAATGAGTTCGTGGAAGGCAGCCTTATGGATTTTGGTGCCGTTTACAATTTTGGAAAGGATGTGGATGTCCTCACCATTGAAATTGAAAATGTGAATGTGGACGCCCTAGAGAAGTTGGAACATGAGGGCAAAAAGGTATTTCCCCCAACCAAAGCGTTGCGGACCATACAGAACAAGGCCACCCAGAAATTATTCTATACGGACCACAACATTCCAACAGCCCCATTCATGCGTTTTGCCTATACCTCCGAGATAAAAGACAGTATTTCCAACGGTGGACTTCAGCTCCCTTTTGTTTGGAAAAGTGCCCAATTTGGATACGATGGCCAAGGTGTGAAGGTGGTTCGGAAAATGGAAGATTTAAACGGGCTTCCCAATGTGGAGTGCATTGCGGAAAAAATGGTGGATTTTAAAAACGAATTGGCCGTTATCGTAGCACGCAGCACCAAGGGTGAAGTAAAAACATACCCCGTGGTGGAAATGGAGTTCCACCCTGAGGCCAATCAGGTTGAGTATGTTATCTGTCCAGCCAGAATTGAGGATTCCGTGGCACAAAAGGCCACTGAAGTGGCTCTCAAGGTGGCCGAACATTTACAACCCGTAGGGTTATTGGCCGTGGAATTGTTTCAAACCCAGGATGACCAAATTCTGGTCAACGAAGTGGCTCCAAGACCACACAACAGCGGACATTACAGCATTGAGGCCAGTTATACCAACCAGTTTGAACAGCACATCCGGGCCATTTTGGGCCTGCCTTTGGGAAAAACAGATAGCAAAGTGGCAGGAATCATGGTAAATTTGGTCGGTGCCGAAGGCCATACCGGTGATGTGGTCTATGAACATATGGACACCATTTTGGAAATGGATGGGGTAACGCCCCATATCTACGGAAAAAAACAGACTAGGCCATTTCGTAAAATGGGACATGTGACCATTGTGGACGAAGATATGTCCAGAGCCCGAGAAGTAGCCCAAAAAGTAAAAGAAACCATCAACGTTGTAAGCAAATAACACTATGAGCAAAGTAGCCGTAATCATGGGAAGTACCAGCGACCTACCCGTTATGCAGGACGCCATCGATATCTTGAAAGAGTTCCATATTGAGGTGGATGTGGACATTGTCTCCGCACACCGAACCCCGGAAAAACTTTTTGATTTTGGTAAAAATGCCCATAACAATGGATACTCGGTGATTATAGCCGGGGCCGGAGGAGCAGCACATCTTCCAGGAATGGTGGCCTCCTTGTCCCCATTGCCAGTAATCGGTGTTCCTGTAAAAAGCAGCAATTCCATTGACGGATGGGATTCCGTATTGTCCATATTGCAAATGCCCGGAGGAGTTCCTGTTGCTACCGTAGCCCTGAACGGTGCAAAAAACGCCGGTATCTTGGCCGCCCAGATTATTGGAAGTTCCAATAGCGAAATTTTGGGCAGGATAGAGGCATACAAACAAGGATTAAAGGACAAAGTCATTAAAGGCGCAGAGGAAGTAAAGAAAAAATAGTCCGAAAACCGCATGAGCTATAACCAAATCGGAATTTTACTGGGGATATGTGCCGTTCTCATTATCCTTCTAACGTGGAAGAAAATCCATAATCCATATCTAAAAAGTTTATGGAAAAGTGGACTATTGGTTTTTTCCCTCTATGCCACCTTATTGGTTTTAATTGAGATAAGATGGCACTTCATCTCCGAATTTGCCAGCAAGTTTGATACCAACGGAAATGGTTTTGTGGATTTAAGCGAGTATTCGGAAGAAGCCATAAAAGCCATGAACAAACGAACCATAGGCGACAAGGCAAGACTATCTGCCCCGGTTACCATTGCGGCATTATCTGCTATTATTGGTTTTTGCTATTTGGTCAGTGATGTTATGGTACTACGATTACAAAATAAAGAATTCACGAAATGAGTATGAATAATCCATTATTGGAACCTTTTGAAAAAGCTCCATTTTCCAAAATAAAAAGTGAACATTTTAAACCTGCTTTTCTTCAAGCCATTGAAGATGCCAGAGCAGAAATCAATGCCATTGTAGAGAACCCCGAAGCACCCACCTTTGAGAACACGCTGGAGGCTTTGGATTTTTCAGGACAACAATTGGACAGGATTTCCAGTATTTTTTTCAACCTGAATTCCGCGGAGACCAATGAGGAAATCCAAAAGATAGCGCAGGAGGTGTCCCCTTTGCTTTCAGAATTCAGCAATGACATCACCCTGAACCAACCGCTTTTTGAACGTATCAAAACAGTTTATGGGCAAAGAGAGAACCTCTCCCTCACCCCTGAGCAACAGACCTTGCTGGAGAAACGCTATAAAAGTTTTAGCAGAAACGGTGCAAACTTGAACGAAGCTGATAAAAAAAGACTTAGGGAGATTGATGCCGAACTGTCCAAACTAAAGTTGAAATTCGGTGAAAATGTACTTGCCGAAACCAACAAATACGAAATGTTGCTGTCCAATGAAGAGGACTTAAAAGGTCTTCCCGAAGGCAGCAAAGAGGCTGCTGCACAATTGGCACAATCCAAAGACAAAGAAGGTTGGTTGATCACCTTGGACTACCCCAGCTATATTCCTTTTATGAAATATGCCGAGAACCGGGCGCTGCGCAAGGAATTGTCTTTGGCCTTTGGCAGCAAGGGATTCCACAATGATGCCTTGGACAATCAGGAAAATGTGCTCCAAATTGTTGCCCTTCGTCATGAACGCGCCAACCTATTGGGCTATGCCACGCACGCCCATTTTGTCTTGGAAGAACGCATGGCCGAAACTCCTGAAAAGGTGTTGGAGTTCTTGAATGAACTTTTGGAGAAGGCCAAGCCTGCGGCAGAAAGGGAGTTTGCAGAATTGGAGGCCTTTGCCAAAGAATTGGATGGTATTGCCCATTTGGAAAAATGGGACAGCGCGTACTACTCTGAAAAATTAAAGCAGAAACTGTTCAATTTGGATGATGAAAAATTGAAACCCTATTTTAAGCTGGAGAATGTAATCAGTGGGGTTTTTCAAGTTGCTGAAAAACTTTTCGGACTAACCTTCAAGGAGGTTTTTAATGTGGACAAATACCATGATGAGGTAAAAACTTACGAAGTCTACGAGGACTCGGGCAACTTTGTTTCCCTTTTTTATGCCGATTTCCATCCCCGTCCCGGAAAACGTGGAGGGGCTTGGATGACCTCGTACAAACCACAGTATACCCTTAACGGTAAGAATAGCCGCCCACATGTTTCCAACGTGTGCAATTTCACCAAGCCAACCACTTCAAAACCCTCATTGCTCACCTTTAATGAGGTAACCACTTTGTTCCATGAGTTTGGACATGCCCTTCATGGGATGTTGGCCAATACGGTCTACCCTGGTCTTTCGGGAACTTCGGTGTATTGGGATTTTGTGGAACTACCCAGTCAGGTAATGGAAAACTGGTGCTATGAAAAGGAGGCCTTGGAACTTTTTGCCTTTCACTATGAAACGGGGGAACTTATTCCCATGGAACTCGTGGAAAAAATAAAGGAGTCTGCCACTTTTCAAGAAGGCATGGCCACTATTCGACAATTGAGTTTTGGCTTTTTGGACATGGCATGGCATGGTTCGGACCCATCCGACATCAAAAATGTAAAAGATTACGAAACCAAAGCCTTTGAAAGTACCGCTTTGTTCCCGGATACCGCAGAAACCTGCATGAGCACTTCTTTCTCCCATATTTTTCAAGGCGGGTATTCCTCTGGGTATTACAGTTATAAATGGGCCGAGGTCTTGGATGCGGATGCCTTTGCCTATTTCAAGGAAAAAGGGATTTTCAATAAAGAAATTGCGTATAGGTTCAAAGAACATGTGCTTTCCAAGGGAGGTACGGAAAATCCAATGGAACTGTACAAACGTTTTAGGGGTTCCGAACCTAAAATAGATGCCTTATTGGAACGGGCCGGGCTGCTGGAAACTAAGGACTAGCAGCACACAAAAAACGGCTCGTTACTTCCGCTATTCCAAGAAATTATCCCTATGGTGGCAATGACCACAAGCGCGCCCAGGGCCGAGGCCACAATGGTTCTTCCGACGGAATATTTCCGTATTCGGCTTTCGGTAATCATGGATTTCTGAATGGTCATCTCGGTGTTGTCCTGTACCACCACCAAGGTCGAATCGGTAACCGCTACAATAAGTACCTTTTCCATCTTGCGGTCCCCCATCCTGATTTCGTATCGCTTCCCAACCACATAATCGGGATTCTCGGTATTGAGTTGCTGATAGGTATAACAACTGTTGAGCAATATCAAAATAGACAATACATATGCAATTTTGACCATAACCGTAGCATCTAATAAAATGGTTACTTGCTGATTTTCATAAATTTACAAATAAAAACCACATGACCGACCCATAGCTATTTCCATAAATCAAAAATTGACTCCCTGTTAATCTTAGATTAAAGGAACATTCCAATTGCCATCAATACCTTTCCTTTGAATGTTTTGCAACAAATTGGGTATAAGATCATTCAGTAAAATCCATTACTTTTGACACTTCTAACAACTATGGCCGAGCATCAACTTCATCCGGACAATTGGGTAGACCAATACGCAGATTATCTGTTCAACTATGCCGTGGCTCGCGTCAGTGATGCCGAAATTGCCAAGGATTTGGTACAGGAGACTTTTTTTGCCGGACTCAATTCTGCCAAAAACTACAAAGGTGATGCAGCGGAAAGGACATGGTTGATTGCTATCTTAAAGCGTAAAGTCATTGACCATTACCGAAAAATAAATTCCAAAAAAGGAAAGGCAGAGGTTCGGATAAACTACGCTGCCAGTTCAGATTCGGAGGGAGATTGGATCGAAGAACAAGTAGCGGACCCTTTCAGCCAAGATGGAGACAATACACTTGAGAATGAAGAACTGGGGTCGGCCATACAGGAGTGTATCTCCAAGTTGCCCCGTAAACAGGCCATGGTATTTCAAATGAAAACCATTCAAGGCATGAGCACTGAGGATATCTGTAATGAATTGGATATTAATCCGTCCAACCTATGGGTAATGATCCACAGGGCAAGAACGGCACTTATGGGTTGTTTAAATGATAATTGGTTTTAGCTATGAAGATTTCATGTGAAGAGGCATCACATATCTGCACCAAATCACAGTACAAGGAGGCCAGCTTTTGGGAAATCCTAAAGCTTCGGTTGCACATACTGTATTGCAAGACTTGTGAACATTACTCCAAGCGAAACGGCACCCTTACTTCTTTGTGCGATAGGGCGGGATTGAATGTCCTTTCCAAAGAAGACAAGGAGAGCATGAAAAAAGACTTGGAAAAAAGACTTTAAAAAAGCCCGTTCAATACCCAAAAAAGCAACAACCACAAAATAGGCAGTCCTTCTACCCAAAATGAAGCAAAATAGCGTCCTTGCATCTTCTTGTGGGACCATAACACAACAACCAACACAACACCCAAGATCAATCGCATGACTATTTCATAGGGATGGATATCATCCTTGAAGAACGTCAGCACAAAGAAAAGGACCACCAATACCATTCCCAACTGCTGTGTACTTTTAACACCCAAAACCTGAGGCAGGGTCCTGAGGTTTTCATCATCCCATTTAAGATCTCGTATTTCAAAGGGCAATATGAGCACCACCACCAAAATAAAACGTTGCAGGAACCATATCCACACATCCCAATCCAAAGGAACTTGGGCATCCATAATAGGTAAGAGCACCGTAAAACCGACCCAAACCAAGGCCACAATATAAATCTTAAAACCACCCAGGTTTCTAAGGTTTTTGGCCTCGGGCAACAAGGGGACCGCATACAATGTGGACACCAGCCCCAAGAGCCCAATGGCCACCCATATGTCACAATCTAATTGAAGGAAGAAATAAACCGCAAAGCCAAAAGACAGAAAGCTGAAAACCTGTATGTATTTATGGTACACATTGGAAACAATCAGGTACTTATAGGCCTCCACCCCATACTTGATAAAATTGTAGCACACAATCACCCCAAAAAAGGTGAAACCCATCAAGTAAAAATCCCAAGGAACCTCCAACAGGTCAAAGGTGACCCCCATAAGTGAAACCACGGCAAGGGCCACATGCACACTGGCATCCAAATAGAAATCAAAAATTAATTTTAGGCTTCTCATTACACAAAACAGGAACACCCCTGCCCAAGGTTAATTGGTGGTTAACAACTTTGGTTTGGAGACTACCAAAATTGCTTATTTTCATTGAATTAATCCCTAATTTTGTGCACTTTATTGGATTGAACATGAACACAGAAACATTTGCCGCCAGACACATTGGCATTGCTGAAAATGACCTCTCCAAAATGTTTGGGACCATTGGGGTCGACAATATGGAGCAATTGATTTATGAAACCATTCCCGATGATATCAGATTGAAGGAACCCTTAAACCTTCCCAAAGGGATAAGTGAACATGAATTTTTGGCCCATATTCAAAAGTTATCGGAAAAAAACCAGATTTTCAAAAGTTATATCGGATTGGGGTATCATGAATCCCTTACCCCATCCGTAATCAAAAGAAACATCTTGGAGAACGCAGGATGGTATACGGCATACACTCCCTATCAAGCGGAGATAGCACAGGGAAGGCTGGAAGCCCTACTGAATTTCCAGACCATGGTCAGTGACCTTACTGGAATGGAATTGGCCAATGCTTCCCTTTTGGATGAAAGTACCGCGGCCGCGGAAGCCATGACCATGCTGTTTGAGCTTCGGTCAAGGGAACAGAAAAAAAATGGAGTCGTAAAATTCTTTGTTTCGGAAGAAATCCTTCCGCAAACCTTGAGCTTGCTCGAGACCAGGGCCATTCCGTTGGGTATAGAATTGGTGGTTGGCAATCATGAAACCTTTGGTTTCTCCGAGGATTTTTATGGAGCCATCCTCCAATATCCCGGAAAATTTGGTCAAGTGAACGACTATGCCGGCTTTGTCCAAAAAGCCAAGGCCAATGAGATTAAAGTGGCTGTTGCCGCCGATATTTTAAGCTTGGTGCTACTGACCCCTCCTGGTGAATGGGGTGTTGATGTGGTTGTGGGCACCACCCAACGCTTTGGTATTCCACTGGGGTATGGCGGACCCCATGCCGCATTTTTTGCCACCAAGGAAGAATACAAAAGAAATATACCCGGTAGAATCATTGGAATCACCAAGGATACCGATGGAAACCGTGCCCTGCGTATGGCCCTCCAAACCAGGGAACAGCATATTAAAAGGGATAAGGCCACATCCAACATCTGTACGGCCCAAGTACTTTTGGCCGTAATGGCAGGAATGTATGCCGTTTATCACGGTCCCAACGGATTAAAATATATTGCCGGCAAAGTGCATGGACAAGCGTCACAATTGGCCAAAACATTGGAATCCTTTGGTTTTGAACAGCTAAATTCTTGCTACTTTGACACCATTAGGGTCAAAGTAAAAAACAGCATTGCGTTGCGGGAAATCACCGAAGGTCATGGTATCAATCTTAATTATATTGATGCCGAAACGGTTTCCATATCCCTCAACGAGGCCGTTTCCGAAGAGGACGTTAAGACCATTGCTCTTTGCTTTGCGGAGGCCCACGGTATAAAAACACACGATGCAGCCCCCCTTGCTTCAGAAGGGATCATTCCAAATGCATTACAGCGCAAAACACCTTTCTTGGAACATGAGGTGTTCAATGCCTACCATTCCGAAACGGAATTGATGCGTTATATCAAAAAATTGGAACGAAAGGATTTGGCACTGAACCACTCCATGATCTCTTTGGGAAGTTGTACCATGAAACTGAACGCTGCCTCCGAAATGCTACCATTGAGCTGGGCACACTGGGGAAACATCCATCCTTTTGTACCCCTAAAACAGGCGCAAGGGTATCAGGAAATGCTCAAAGCATTGGAATCCCAATTGAACACGATTACCGGCTTTGCCGCTACCTCCCTACAACCCAATTCGGGAGCACAAGGGGAATATGCCGGGCTTATGGTGATAAGGGCCTATCATGAATCGCGAGGTGAAGGGCATCGAAATATATGCCTCATCCCAGCTTCGGCGCATGGAACCAATCCTGCTTCGGCCGTTATGGCGGGTATGAAGGTCGTAGTGACCGAAACCGATGAAAAAGGGAACATTGATGTGGCCGATTTGGAAGAAAAAGTACAGTTACATTCCGAAAACTTGGCCGCTTTGATGGTCACTTATCCATCGACTCACGGCGTTTTTGAATCGTCCATAAAACAAATTACAAGATTGATCCACGAAAACGGCGGACAAGTGTATATGGATGGTGCCAATATGAATGCCCAAGTTGGACTTACCAACCCGGCTACCATTGGCGCCGATGTATGCCACCTGAATCTCCACAAAACCTTTGCCATCCCCCATGGAGGTGGGGGCCCTGGAGTAGGTCCTATTTGTGTGGCGGAACAATTAAAGCCGTTTTTGCCAACAAACCCTGTGATTGAAACCGGTGGTGACACGCCCATATCGGCAATTTCCGCAGCGCCTTGGGGAAGTGCCTTGGTGTGCCTGATTTCATACGGATATATCAAAATGTTGGGAACAGGAGGTCTTACTAATGCCACCAAAGCCGCCATCCTCAACGCCAATTACATCAAAGACCGCCTCAAAGGCAAGTTTGATGTTCTCTATACCGGGGAACGTGGTAGGGCCGCACATGAAATGATCATTGATTGTAGACCGTTCAAAGCCAATGGCATTGAGGTTACCGATATTGCCAAAAGGTTGATTGATTACGGGTTCCACGCCCCTACGGTTTCATTTCCAGTGGCTGGTACACTTATGATCGAGCCCACCGAAAGTGAAAGCTTGGCCGAATTGGATCGCTTTTGCGATGCCATGCTATCCATCAGAAAAGAAATTGATGAAGCCAGTGCGGACAATCCCAACAACGTTTTGAAGAATGCCCCGCATACCTTAGGCATGATCACCCATGACGTTTGGGAGTTTCCGTACAGTAGACAACAAGCTGCATTCCCATTGCCCTATGTGGCCGAAAACAAGTTTTGGCCCAGCATCCGAAGAACGGACGAAGCTTTTGGGGATCGTAATTTAATGTGCACCTGTGCGCCCATGGAGGCCTACGCAGAAGCATAGGTGAACCGCTGTACGTATTGATAAAAAGCCCTGTTTCAATTTGAGAATCAGGGCTTTTCTTTATACCCTCTCTTTAAAACCGTATCTTGGACATCATATTCCTTATTATGCATGCATAGTAAAAGTGGATAGGTAGCAGTACCTTATACGCATTAAAACCTCAACATGAAAATAGGCATCACCGGCACTGGAAGCCATATCCCTTCCTTGGTCACCAAAAACGAAGATTTTTTGGAGCATGAATTTCTGGAAGCGGATGGGTCTTCCTTTCATCAGGACAATGCGGTCACGATAGAAAAGTTCAAGGCCATTACCGGTATCCAGGAACGGCGTTATGCAGACCCCGATTTAAAGACTTCGGATTTAGGGTTCATTGCCGCCGAAAAAGCACTTGTAGATGCCAAAGTGGACAAAGAAACTTTGGATTATATCATTTTTGCGCACAATTTTGGGGACATGACCTATGGAAAAATCCAAGGCGACACCTTACCTAGCTTGGCCACTCGGGTAAAGCATTTGCTACAGATCAAAAATCCAAGCTGTGTGGCCTACGATCTCATTTTTGGTTGCCCAGGTTGGATTGAAGGGACCATACAGGCCCACGCCTTTATCAAAAGTGGAATGGCCAAAAAATGTCTGGTCATTGGAGGGGAAACCCTTTCCCGTGTCGTAGATCATCATGATAGGGACAGTATGATTTTTTCCGACGGTGCCGGTGCCACCATCATTGAAGCCAATCCCGATTCCGGAGAGATACTTTCCCATGTATCGGCCACCTATGCCAATGAGGAAGCCTATTATCTCTATTTTGATAAGACCAACTCGGCACAAGGCTGTACGGATACCCGATATATTAAAATGCAGGGGCGAAAAATCTATGAGTTTGCCTGTACCCATGTTCCCCAGGCCATGAAAGATTGTCTGGATCAAAGCGGTATTGGGATTGATGAGTTGAAAAAGATATTCATCCATCAAGCCAATGAGAAGATGGACGAGGCCATTGTGAAGCGTTTCTATAGGCTTTATGGTAAAGAGGTTCCTGAAAACATTATGCCGATGAGCATCCAAAAACTAGGAAACAGCTCTGTGGCCACGGTTCCTACATTATATGATATGGTATTGAAAGGTGAACTTCCGCAACATCGATTAAAAAAGGGAGATGTTGTTATCTTTGCAAGCGTTGGTGCCGGAATGAACATCAATGCCATTGCTTATAGATACTGAATGTACGAGAACAACTTTCCCAACAAACGCTACAAACATACCTTGGCGTTTTTGCAAAAACACGTGAACACTTCGGAATCCATTTTGGATCTGGGTGTTGAAAATCCATTTTCGGAAATCATGAAATCCCAAGGATTCCAGGTAGAAAACACCCAAGGAGAGGATTTGGACGTGAATTTTGGCGTGGTATCCAAATCCAGTGCTGATGTGGTCACTGCCTTTGAGATATTTGAGCATTTGGTGGCCCCGTTCAACGTGCTCAAGGAAATCAAGGCCCAAAAATTGGTGGCCAGCATTCCCATGCGACTCTGGTTTGCATCGGCCTACAGGAGCAAGACAGATCCTTGGGACCGACATTACCACGAATTTGAGGATTGGCAATTTGATTGGTTGTTGGAAAAAGCCGGATGGACCATTAAAGATTCCGCCAAATGGACCAACCCCACCAAAAAAGTTGGGATACGCCCCCTTTTACGCCTTTTCACGCCACGGTACTACATCGTCTATGCCGAAAGAGATAACTAGATGTCAATTCGAAGCAGGTCCTGATCTTTTAGGAGGATTAAAAAACCTAACCGTTTTATTTTTATAGATTTCTCACATTCGTTCGAAATGACCCAATATGTTTTGGGATTTGTAATTTGTTTTTTGGAATTTTAGCAAATGCAGATTAGCATTATCATCCCCGCACACAACGAAGCAACTTATCTAAAGGACTGTTTGGATTCTTTTGTGGTACAGACCCATGTCCCGGACGAGGTCATTGTGGTGGATGACAATTCATCGGACAACACCTACGCCATTGCCTTGGACTATGCAAAAAAGCATGACTGGATCAAAGTAGTACAGCGACAATCGGTGGACGAACACATCCCAGGAAAAAAAGTGGTGGATACGTTCAATTTTGGACTCCAGCATGCTTCGAACTATAATTTAATAGGCAAGTTCGACGCAGACATCATCCTGCCCCCTACCTATTTTGAATCCGTTTTGAATGCATTCCAGTCCAACTGGAAACTGGGCATGTGCTCTGGGCTACTCTATATCAGAAAAGAGAACGAATGGGTCTATGAGAACATTGCGGACAAATCCCATATCCGTGGTCCCATAAAACTGTACCACAAGGCTTGTTTTGATAAAATGGGAGGTCTCCGCCCCGGTGTGGGTTGGGACACTGTGGACACCCTTTTGGCCAAATACCATGGTTTTGATACCCAAACCCTACTCCAACTGAAGGTAAAACACCTCCGACCTACAGGGCATGGGTACAGCATCAAAAATTATCAGGCCAAGGGCGAAGCCCTGTATAGAATGCGTTACGGTCTTGTGCTCACCAAGATTGCTGCCCTAAAAATGGCTTGGCAGGCCAAAAGTCCCAAACTGTATCTTCAAACCATACTAGGTTATCTAAAGGCATGCTTCCAACGGCAAAAGCGCTATGTTTCCCAGGAAGAAGGTGTCTTTATCCGCAAGTATCGTTGGCAAGGCATCTGGTCCAAGCTCTAAGACCTATTTATTCCCTAATACTTTTTCTTCCAAAATGCAGTATTAATGGCATCCGTCAATTCAAAACGGGCATCCGTCAATTCATCCGGCTCTCTTATCAATTTTGAGCGTATTTTCTTTCTCGAATTATAAACTATTACAACAACTCTTTAGAGGTGTACCCCATAAAAAGCAGCAGGCCCCAAAACCTAAAACACTATACCATGAAAAAATCAATCCCATTGAATGCTTACCTATGGTTACTTATGGCCACTGTGCTTTTGTCCTGCCAAAAGGAAGAGCCCCATACCCCAACCATGCCCTCCCAAACCACCAAGGCGGCGGATAATGCCCAAGGGGTGTTGGGGAAAAAACTGGACATCCCCTATACCGTGGGCAATATGCAAAGGGCCCTAAAAGAGGTCATGACCGCCTTTAAGCACCAACTGCCCCAATCCAAATTGGCCAAGGTGGGGAAAACCGTGGAGATACAACCCTCCCATTACTACTATCGTTTTTTGCCCAAGGATAGCTCGGAGTACGAACGTTTGGCCATGGATACCGTACTGCTGACCTCCAATGCCCCGCTGGATTATGAGATAGCCACGGACGGGGATTATTTTGATGACGAAAGTACAGAGGAGGACAATAGCTTTGGTTACCAGTATACCGTTTTTCCCTCGGATTATGGATTCCCACAGGATATTGCCCACCAAAAGCTGAACGATCTGTATTTTGCCCCGGAAGAGGAAACCGGCACCATGGAAAAAGGGGAAATGGCCGTACAACAGCCTCAATCCAAAACCAGCAAGGCACTGGCCAAACTGGACGAGAACGGAGAACTTTTTGAGTTTTTGGAACTGGAGGCCTTAAAGCTCACCAACAACTTGGAAGAAGATGAACTGGAGATCCTGCGGTTCTTTTTGCCCAACGACCCAAGTGGCAGGCATTACACCCATACTGAGGCCCTTGCTTTAGGGCATTCCCTGCCCCAGCTCTGTATAGACTACGCCCATCTTATGGCCCAACAGCAAAAGGAGGACACGGACAACGCTGCCCGTTGGTGGAAACGCAAAAAATGGAACCCCCATGGCCGCATAACTGTTCGCGAGGATGCCATTGGCCGAAATGTGGGCGTGGTGGGTGCCGAGGTACGCGTACGCAAATGGGGGTTGGTGGTGATCAAACGGGTCCGCACCAATGCCAAAGGCGAGTTTAGGACCAGTAGCACCAAGACCAAGCGGGTAAAATATGCGGTATATTTTAACAGTAAGAGTCGTAAATTTGTGGTTAAGGCAGGAACCATATTCTGGGATGCGCGCCACCGCGGTACCCGTACCTACAAAGAACAGGGTTGGTACCAACATTTCTCTTACGGTAGGGCAAAGTTTTATGCGTTGGTGCATAATGCCGCCTATGATTTTTACAATAGGGCCGTGGGCAAATTTGGATTGCACCACCCCAACCAAAGTTGGTTGCGTATTAATGCCCAATATACCAAAGAGTCTGGAGACCATTTAGATCTAAACCCGGGAGGCAAGTATAGCCTCGTACCTCATTCAGAAATACGGGTGGGAAGAATGGACAATGACAAACCAATGGCAAGTGATGAAATTTATGCATTGGTGACCCATGAAATGACTCACGCCAGCCATTATAGAATGGACAGAACCTTTTTTATTAATATTAGAGGTGCCGGATGCACGCTACAGACCATGGCCGAAAGCTGGGCCACTGGTGCGGAAACTATAGTGACCAATGACAGGTATTTAGGACTAAGTTCGGGCTACAAGGCGACTGGTAGCATTGGGACCAAAAGCCCTTTAAACCTATTCAATTCTGAAAAACAAAATAAGGAAATTGAACATGGCAGCAAATATGAATATACCCCCATAGTTATTGATTTAGTTGACAACTTTAATCAAAGAAAAGAATTTAAAAACTCAAAGTATCCAATTGATAGGGTCCAAAACTATACGTTAGAACAAATACAAACCTCATTAAATCATGCCCGTGGGCCCCATAGTTGGAAGGAGCGTTTAAAAAGCCAGCATTATAATTCTACTGAGGCGTATGTGGATGAATTGTTCTCAGTGTATATGTATGATAATTGCAATTAAAACTCGGAGCAATGAAATATTTATTATTAATAGCTTTAGCAAGCTTGTTTTACTCGTGCGGCAGTGGCTTAGAATATGACGGCCCCAACTCACGCACCTACACTTATATTCTAACCAATCAAACTGGAATCGAATTAATAATAACTAGTGATTTTGGACGGACAGAACTGGTGTCCATGAACGAAGCCTATCATTGCCAAATAGATGTTGAAGATGGTTACACCGGTGGTCTCTGCTCACTTGAACTTGAAATTCGTATCCCAGAAACCAATACGGGTTACCGTTGTTTTGGTCTGGCTTCTGATGTAGAAGGCCTATGTTTTGTGGAGGATTTTAAACTTTTCACCATATCCGGAGGCACCATTTTTACAGAAACCAAAACACGGACCTACGAGTACGTACTTACCCCAGACCTTTTGGAAAATGCCTTTGAGTTACCACAGTAAAACAAACCCTACTTATGAAAAAACGGTTCTTTCTTTTGTTTATCTACATACTACTTTGGCATAGCACCGTGGCACAAGAACAAAAAGCGGCTCCACTTGTGGAACGGCCATTAAACGCCCTTACTTTTGATTTACTGTCCCCTGTGTATCTTTCTTGGGGGCCTTCCAACCTAAGCCGATGGCGGTTGGGGTATCGGCACCAGCTTAATAAAAGATGGGCCATAGGAGCTGATTTAGGGTATGGTAACAACTATATCGCCATCGTAATGGAAGGTCAGGATTATGTTTTATACGAATTAAGACCAGAACTTCACTACCTACTTCAATTGGGGCAAAGAACACGTGTATATTTCTCAGCACAACCCTTTTACCTTATCCACACCGAAACACTCATTAATAGATCAGTGTTTATTCAAGAAATTGGACAAGTGTCTTTTGATAGTGTGACCTATCAGAGAAACAAATACGGCCTCACCTTAAATTATGGTTTTATATTCCCCATGGCCCGTTCAATGGGTCTTAACGTTTCCATTGGTGGCGGTTTACGAAGGAGGGAGAATAGTTATAAATCATTCACAAACCCAAAATTGGAATTTTATGATGATGACCATTCTCCCCCGTATTACGATTCTGATTTTCCCTTAACGGAGTTCGAATTCTCCTTTGGAGTAAAGGTTTACTTTTTTACCAACAATAAAATAGATTCCTAATCCAAAGAATTATTCTAACACTTCCCCAATCGGCTTGCCGGTGGTCCCATTCGGGAACGCAATGCCCAAAAGGGATGCAATGGTAGGGGCAATATCCGGTATTTCGGTACGGTTTACGGTACTGCCCTGTTTAATGCCCTTTCCGTAGAGCAATAGAGGGGCGTGGGTATCATAAATATGGGGCGAACCATGGGTAGACCCCGTTCTTCCGTAGGAAGCAAAACCAGGTCTGGGTACCATGAGCACATCTCCTGAGCGTTTTTGATTGTAACCGTTCTGTAAAATGTACGGAATGCCGTGGGTATAATCACCCTCCCACATCTGGTGGCCTGTATATACCCTGAAAATACCATCATACCCCAACACTTCTTGGGCAATGATCTCTTCCGCATCGTCCAAGTCTATATCCAGATTGTCCAACACCTTATGGTCCAAAAACAATTGATAGTTGGAGATGTTCTTCACCACATCCGTGGTTCCAAACCTATATTTTAAAAATTCCATGAGCTGTTCGCGCATGCCGCCCATATCCAAATACCCTGCTGGAATCTTTTGATCTTCCAAATAGGCAGGTACATTTATGGCCGCATGATCTGCGGTCAAGAAAACGGTATACTCACCTGCTCCCACCTTTTCATCCAAAGTAGCTAACAAACGGGCCAAATCCCTATCCAATCTTAGGTAGGTATCTTGGATTTCCTTGGAATTCACCCCAAAAAAATGTCCTACATAATCCGTACTGGAAAAACTGATGGCCAAGAAATCCGTAATGGCATCCGCACCCAGATTTTCACCTTCCAAAGCTGCCAACGCAAAATCTGCTGTAATGCTATTGCCATAGGGGGTTACCCTGAGCAAACCGAACTTACCATTGGCTTCCCAAAGTTTTGGAAGGTCATGGGGAAACGCGGTATTGGTCTCTCCATCAATCTTTCCCTCGTAAACGTTGTCATCCGTTCCACTCTGCACATAGGTTTCAATGGGTTTTAAGGTTTCCCATGGCTTTTTGTACGATTCAACTACATCCGAGGCATTAAAATCGTTTACCCATTGTGGTAGGGCATCCATGTAGTACGAACTGGTGATCCAGTTTCCTTGCTCCCCACCTTCAAACCAATAGGCCGCATTGGCCATATGACCCCCGGGAAGCACCGCTCCCCTATCCTTCAAGGCCACAGCAATCACCTTGCCCCTCTGTTGGGTGTGCAATCGCAATTGGTCCGTCACTGTAGTGGTAAGCATTCTGTGGGGTGACATTTGACCGGCATCTGAAGTGGTACCCACTGATTGGTAACCGTTGTCCCCCGCACAGTAGACTTCCTCGCCCGTTGTTTTATCGTACCAAGCATTTCCAATAATGCCATGGGTAGCCGGAGTGGTCCCCGTATATACCGAAGCATGGCCCGGACCCGTACTGGTAGGCGCATAATTAAAATGATGGTTTTTGCAATTAAATCCTTCGTTTACCAATCTTTTAAAACCTCCTTCACCATATTGGTCCCAAAAACGGGTAAGATAGTCGTATCGCATTTGGTCCACCACAATTCCCACTACCAGTTTTGGTGATTGGGCAATGGGGGCTGGCGGTATCACAGCCACGACTTCATCTTTGTTTTTCTTTTTACGTTGACCGAAGGATACACCACCAATGCATAGCATTAGCAATACGATAACAAGACTGGTTTTTTTCATGGAATTTATTTCAAACGGATACAAAACTATTCATTTATATTTTTTAAAAATTTAATTCAAGGTTAAAAGCGTGACAATATTCTTATTTTTATGGCCGCAAGTCTATTTTTTAGCACATGAACTACCTTGAAGCGATCGGGAAATACTTCATCATGATACGTGAAGTATTTAAAAAGCCTACCAAGTGGCCCATCATGAGGACCCTGATCCTAAAGGAAATCGATGAACTCATCTATGGCTCCATGGGCATCATCATTTTTATTTCCTTTTTTATTGGTGGGGTGGTCACCATACAAACTGCTTTGAACCTGAACAGTCCCTTTTTACCCAAAAGCCTTATTGGATTTGCTACCCGGCAATCCGTGATCTTGGAGTTTGCGCCAACCTTCACCTCCATTATTATGGCTGGTAAAGTGGGCTCCTACATTACTTCGAGCATTGGAACCATGCGGGTCACGGAGCAAATAGATGCATTGGATGTCATGGGGGTCAACTCGCTGAACTATTTGGTTTTTCCGAAGATCATTGCCATGCTCATGTACCCCTTTGCCGTAGCCATTTCCATGTTTGTGGGTATCTTGGGCGGATGGGTTGCCGCGGTTTTCGGAGGATATGCCCCCAGCGGTGAGTTCATAAAAGGCCTGCAACTGGATTTTGATTCGTTCCACGTTACCTATGCCTTTATAAAGACCATTGTGTTCTCCTTTGTCATTGCAACACTACCATCGTATCATGGTTTTTACATGAAGGGCGGTGCCTTGGAAGTGGGTAAGGCCAGCACCACCTCGTTTGTTTGGACCAGTGTGGTCATTATTATCCTGAATTATGTGCTAACCCAATTGCTCCTAGGCTGATGATCGAAGTAGACAACATACACAAATCATTTGGCGACAACCATGTTTTGAAAGGGATATCCACCCGTTTTGAACAAGGCAAGACCAATCTCATCATTGGGCAAAGTGGTTCTGGAAAAACAGTTTTTCTAAAATGTCTTTTAGGCCTTTTTGAACCTGAAGAGGGGAAAATCTGTTATAACGGTCGTGTCTATTCTGACCTTACCATGAATGAAAAGCGCGATCTTAGGCAGGAAATGGGCATGGTGTTCCAAGGAAGCGCCCTGTTCGATTCCATGACGGTGGAAGGTAATGTGATGTTCCCCTTGGAAATGTTCACCAAACAATCCAAAGCCGAGATGCAGGAGCGTGTGGATTTTGTATTGAAACGGGTAAATCTCATTGATGCCCACACAAGATATCCATCAGAAATTTCCGGGGGAATGCAAAAAAGGGTAGCCATTGCCAGGGCCATTGTCATGAACCCCAAATACCTGTTCTGTGACGAACCCAACTCAGGATTGGACCCTAAAACGGCCATTCTAATCGACAATTTGATACAGGAAATCACACAGGAATACAACATCACCACCATCATAAACACCCACGACATGAACTCGGTAATGGAAATCGGGGAAAAAATCCTTTTTTTAAAAGACGGTTACAAGGAATGGGAAGGCACCAATAAGGAAATCTTCAAAACAGACAACAAGGCGGTCACCGATTTTGTCTACTCCTCGGAACTCTTTAAAAAAGTGCGACAAATGTACCTGGAAGAACGCAATTAGTTCTTCGGATGCCTGAGATCTGACATCAAAAATATGACTCCCACAATCTTAACCTAACCTTAATTTGTGCAGTGGCTTTTATTGACTGAAAATTACCAACTTTCAAAAAAAACCAACCATGCCTCGTTTTACACTCTTTTTTCTAGTCTTTTTATCCGTTTCAATATCCATGGCTCAAGACAAGCCTACCATTTATATTGATATTCCCACCCAACAGAAACCCTGGAACCATATTGATTGGAACGCTTCACCGGAACAATTTCAATTTGCCATAGTTACAGATCGTACCGGTGGACACAGATCTGGAGTTTTTCCAACCGGGGTGAAAAAACTCAACCTTCTACAACCCGAGTTCGTGATGAGCGTTGGTGACCTTATTGAAGGCTATACGCGCGACACGGTACGGTTAAACCAAGAGTGGAAGGAGTTCAATGGCTTTATTTCCCAATTGGAGGCTCCTTTCTTTTATGTGCCGGGCAACCACGATATCACCAACGAGGTCATGGAAAAGAAATGGAAAGAAATGTTCGGGGTATCTTACTACCATTTCGTGTATAAGGATGTTCTCTTTCTCTGCCTGAATTCAGAAGATAATATTCGTGGGGCCGGTAAAGGCACCATTGACGACGAACAGTACGAATACATCAAAAAAGTCCTTGAAGAAAACAAGGATGTAAAATGGACCCTTGCTTTTTTACACCAGCCCCTGTGGGTCCAAGAAGATACCAAGAGATGGAACGATGTGGAAGAGTTGCTTCAGGACCGACCCCACAATGTATTTGCAGGGCACTACCACCGGTATTGGAAAACACAAAGAAACAACGGGAAATATATAGCTTTGGCCACAACAGGTGGGGGCAGTGCCTTAAGAGGCAAGGCATATGGCGAATTTGACCACGTGGTCTGGGTCACTATGACCGAAGAGGGCCCTATTCTAGCCAACTTGTTCTTGGATGGTATTTGGGACGAAGATGTGGTTACCGAAGAATTGGTGGACCTCGTCAGGAACCAACCCTTTCCCGTTAAAATAGAACCGGTTTATGTTGATGACCAACATGCCAAAAACGTGGTGGGTAAGGTTCGGGCCACCAACCATTCCGATACTCGTATGCGGGTACGGCTCAAGGGTATTTCCAATGATGATCTATTATATCAACTTGAACAGACCGATATCATCGTGGAACCCAATGATGTTACTGTTTTGGATTTGAACATGCAAAATGTTGACCAAAAAGCATTGGAAGACCTATCCGCCATGCAAATTGAGGTCGATATCACCTACTTGTTCGAGGAAAAGCCCAATGTGGAATTTTCATCCACTTTAAATTATCTGCCCTTTTACAAGTATCATGTTGGGAAAGCTAAAAAAGTGAAGCTGGACGGTAATTTAAAGGAGTGGTCCAAAGCTGATTGGAACTCAGTGAAACAAATGGATGGCGCTCCTTTTGACTTTGATGGTCCATCAGACTTTGAAATGAAATTTGCCACAGCTTACGACGATGACTATTTCTATGTAGCGGTAGACCTTAAGGACAACGACCTTTATATTGATGAAGAGGCTTCCCATTCGGCCCAAGATGCCATTTTGATTGGTTTGGATGCAAGACCCATTCAGGCTAGCGCCTTTAACGCAGGTTCCGGGAGAGGAAAGGACTGGTTTGCCCTATTAAGGACTTTTAAGGAAAATGACCCGATTTACCGTGAAGATTTACTTCCTGAAGATGTACAGTCAGTCGTAAAACAAACCGAAACAGGCGCCCAAATGGAAGTGGCCATACCTGTAGCGTATCTAAACAAAATGTATGGAGGTACATGGTCCTCCTTGCGTTTGGGTGTGGGTTATTATGATTTTGATTCGGATGACGAAGGAGCCACCACACATTTCTGGTTTCCGGCATGGAATGGGAAAAATGATGTTCCAGGATCAGGAATGCTGTTCAAAGAGTAGTCTTTAGTCTACCTCTTTGATGACCAAGGTCGAGTCTTGAAGCCTCAACTTTAACCAAGTCAATATTTTCTTGGTGTCCGCCTCCTTTTGGGAGTTTGCCACAGCCTTTTTCCATTGCACTTCAAAAACGGGGATGGTGTCCAATTTGTTGAAATCTGTCCGTAACTGATATGAGAACCCCAGCCCTGTTATGTTTTCGTAGTTGGCTTTGGCCTCGGCACTGATTTCCCTAAAGGGAATCTGCTTTCCAACATTCCGGGTCAGATTGGATACTTCTTCCTCCAATAGTCGGATTTGCTCATCCTTGTTCAACAATTCGGCCTTGTTCTTCTCATAAAGCTCACTCACATAATTGAACTTTTCCTGGGAATCATCCTTACCTCCTTGAATGATGTGCAACTCAGCATCCTTGAGCCTGGAATATTGACTTTTTTGGGTTCTCCATGTGTTCACCACATTTTCTGGAATAAGCTCATCGCCCATACAGACCAACTCTATCAACGGCGTCTCCCCATCATTATATTCCAATTTCGTCAAATTGTCCACATACCTTCCCGCTCCATTAAATTGGTACACCTCGATGGTTTCCCTCAAAAATTCTTGGGCTTGTTTGGTAAAAAGGGATTCCTGAAACACTTGATAAAAGGTAAATCCCGCCGGAATCATCACCAAAATACCTGTGATGGAAGCCACCCTGGCGATAAACCTTCGCCTTTGCGAATTGGCATAGCGAACCATGGGAAACCGTAAAAATTTGATGACCAAAAAAGTGGCCAGACCAATAAATATGGTATTGATGATAAAAAGATACATGGCCCCAGCGGCGTACCAAGGTTTACCGATGGCCAGACCAAAACCTACGGTACACAAGGGAGGCATAAGTGCAGTTGCAATGGCCACCCCAAATATCACACTGGCTATGGTACCTTTTTTGGCCCGTGCAATGACCAATGCCAATCCCCCAAAGAAAGCAATGAGCACATCGCGAATATCCGGTTTGGTGCGGGCCAACAACTCAGAAGACTCATCCCGAAGCGGGAAGAGATAGAAAAACAGGAAAGCCGTAATCACACTCAACACCACCATTACGGTGAAATTTTTGAGCGACCTTCGCAGGGTATCGATATCATTGATGGCCAAGGACATGCCCATCCCCAAGATGGGACCCATCAAGGGAGAAATCAACATGGCTCCGATAACCACTGCCGTAGAGTTGGCGTTCAATCCGATGGAAGCTATAAAAATGGAACAAATCAAAATCCATGAGGTATGCCCTTTAAAGGGGATATCCGCGGTAATGGATTCCTTGGTGGCCACAGCATCCGTATTGGTCCGAATCTCCAAAAGTTCGGACAGGAACTTCCGGACACTTCCCAACAATCCTTTAAAATCCTTTTTTACATCCTCCCCACTATCATGTTGTGGGGGTGTAGCCCCTGCAAATTGATTTTCATCCATAAATTATGCAAACTGATCTCCAAACTTGTTCTTGACTTGTTCCAGTACTTTTTTGATATCCTGTTGTTTTTCCTTGGGATAAATCAACAGCACTTCTTCCTTATCCACAATGATATAATCCTCCAACCCATCAACCACAACAATCTTTCCTTTGGGAGAGCGAATCATATTTCCTTTGGCATTGTCCAAAAGGGTCTTGGCATTGACCACGGCATTGTCAGCATCATCCTTATCCAATTTATCATAGAGCGCACCCCAAGTACCTAGGTCGTTCCAATCAAAAGTGGCCGGTAAAGTATATATGGATTTGGATTGTTCCAAGATAGCATAATCTATGGATATGTTTTCTGCCTTGGCGTAGTTTTCTTGTATAAAATCCCGCTCTAAATTGGTATTGTAAACAGAAACTCCGTCTGCGAACAGTTTATACTGGTTAGGCTGATATTCCTTAAAGGCATCCACAATGGTTTGCACACTCCACATAAAAATACCGGCGTTCCACAGGAAATTGCCCTGGGCCAAAAATTCCTTGGCCGTTTCATAATCGGGTTTTTCCCTGAATTGGGACACTTTTTTCACTTTTTGGTCACTTCCCTTTTCAAATTCGATATACCCAAAACCAGTGTTAGGAAACGTAGGCTGAATTCCAAGGGTGCATAGCACTTGCTCCTTTTCACATTTATGAAAGCAGGTAGTGACATCCTGTTCAAATGCCTCTTCATCCTCAATCCAATGGTCACTGGGCGCCACGATCATCACGGCATTGGGGTTCATTTTTTGAATTTTCAAGGAGGCATATAGAATACAGGGAGCTGTATTACGCATAGCGGGCTCCAGAACCACTTGATCGGGTCTTACCTTTGGCAACTGCTCCAAAACCAAGTCGTTGTATCGCTCGTTGGTCAATATCAGAATATTTTCGGTAGGTATAAACCGGTTCAACCGATCAAAGGTTTTCTGGATCAAGGTCTTTCCCGAACCCAGCATGTCATGGAACTGTTTGGGATGGTCCGTAGTGCTCACGGGCCAAAACCGCGATCCCACACCGCCGGCCATTAATATTGCGTAATAATTCTGGTTCATTTTAATTTATTTCGTGTTGTCATTTCGAACGTATGTGAGAAATCTAAGAAACAATCAAATCGAGATTTCTCAATCGCTTTGCTCATTTCAAAATGACGTTACTTTTTTTATATAAAAACTCAATTTGGAGTTATTGTTTACCTCTCAACTCCGCTCAAGGTGACAATTATTCTACCAACTCCACCTCAGCATTGGGCTGAAACAAATATAATCTGCCCGAGGCTAATTCCACGCACTCGTACCGCTTTACTTTTTTCTTTCCTTTTTTAAACAATCGACCATTGTACAACCTAAATACACTTCCCATGGGCAGCTCATACACGTAGCTATGTTTTCGCTCTTCCTCATCAAAAGCCTTAAGGGCAATGGACAAGCGGGCATCTGTACTGCTACTGGCCTTTGGGTTTTTAAAGTGATGGGCAATAATGGGCAACAACTGTGATGGAAACACCTCAGGTCTGATAAAAGGGACCATTAACTGCTGAAAGGTTCGTTTCCATTCCTCGCCATGGGGTTTTATTCGGCGACCGTAGTTTTCAAAAGCTACCAAATGCGCTATCTCATGGACGAGCGTGATCAGAAACCGGTACTTATTGAGCGAGGCATTCACCGTAATCTGATGGAGCCCAGTGGGCATTCTCCGATAATCCCCATGCCGGGTAACCCTATGGCTTACAATTTTCAAATGCACCCCATGGGTCTTGATCAACTCAAAACAAGGAGTCACGGCTCGTTCCGGCAAGTATTTTTGGAGGGTGGTTTCCACTGAGACAAATTTACAGGTTTGCCAGAGACCTCAGGTATCTCAAAAGACAATTCTAAAAGAATCCTTCCCATTAAGGTGTACTATTGCTCACCTGCAACAACTTCCCATTGTACATTTTTTGTCCGGTGAGGGCAAAATCCTTGATGTAGGTTGCCATTTCCAATGCAGTTACAGGAGCTTGATAGCCCGGAAAGGCCTCTTCCAGCATCTCAGTCTGCACGGCACCCAAGGCCAGCACGTTAAAGCTTGGTCCCGTTTCTTTAAATTCCTCGGCCCAAAGTTCGGTCAGGGTAATGACCGCTCCCTTACTGGAGCTATAGGCCGATAGTCCGGGAAACTTTACACTGCCCTGCACCCCACCCATGGAACTGATAGTGACCACATGGCCCGTTCTACCCATGTTGGGAAGTACTTTCTTGGTCATCTCGGCCACGCCGAACACGTTTACTTTGTAAACAGCCTCAAATTCTTCCGGAGTGATGTCCAAAAAAGGTTTGTTCAACAAACGTCCGGCATTGTTGATAAGGACGTCAATAGATTCCCATTGTTTAAGGAATTCATCCACTTTATCAAAATCCAATGGGTTTCCCAAATCAAACGAAAAGGCATGAACGTTAGACAGCTTTAAATCGATGATGGGTTGGGCGTTTCTGGATAAAGCCAACACTTGATGTCCTTCTTGGGCAAACAATTTGACCAATTCAAACCCAATTCCCCTGCTTGTTCCTGTAATGATGATGTTTGCCATAAATTTCATGATTTATCATTCCCTCAAAAACGGGAATCCAAAAAAATATAGATTTCTCACCCCTAAAAGGGGATTCGAAATGACATTCTATTCTGCTAATTGTATTTCTTGGGTGGGTGCGTTGGCAATTCCCTCCAAAACAGGGATGGACTTGTTTACCAAGTTTGCCATATGTCCAAAATCCATAATATCCACCTCATCCCCTACTTTGTGATAATGGTCAAAGTTGGTGAAATCAAAGGTGCAAAACGTATGTGAAGGTACTCCAAACTCTTTGTGGAACGGATAGTTATCCGACCGCTGAAAGAGATTGTATTCCTTAGCCGTTGGTAAAAATCCTACTAGATTTTCCTTAGCGTAGGCATTGCACACCTCGGCAAGGTTAGAGTTGTCATAACCTGTGATATACATGAAATAGTCCTTCCCCACCAAAGGCACCCCGGTCATTTCAAAATTGAGCATGGCATACAGGTTCAGATTCTGTTCCTTCAATTTTTTGGCCAGATGTTCAGACCCCAACAGTCCTTTTTCCTCTGCACTGAAGAGGGCAAAAATCAGGCTTCGCTTGTTACTTTTCTTGGTACCAAAGTATCGGGCCAATTCCATCACGGTAGCCGTTCCCGAAGCATTGTCATTGGCCCCGTTGGCAATCCCATCGCCATTTTCCGGCGTAACGGTCCCTATGTGATCATAATGGGCGCCGATGACAATATATTCGTTCTTCAATGTAGGGTCATTGCCTTCAACAACTCCAACAATATTATAGGCTGGAGCCTCAAAATTGGCCAAGGTATCGCGATACGATTCAAAATAGGGAGCTACTCCATACGAACTAAAATGCTCTTCGATATACTTTGCGGCCATCTCTATCCCTTCGCTCCCCGAATCCCTTCCCTGTAACTCATCCGAGGCCATAAAGTTCATAATGGATCCAATCCTGTCTGCATTGGAGAATGTCTCTGAACCTTTTCTTGGCGAAGCAGTCAATGGTTCTGCGGATGCTGCCGTACTTGCCCGTGAAGTAGGAGATGCCAAAGTGGTGGTTTCCTGAATCTGGGTAGAACCACAGCTGAGCACCAATAGGGAAACAAAAGTGTATAAAATGGACTTCATTGTTTTCGTTTTTTGAATTTTCTAAAGATAAAAAAAGCATCCTTAAAAGGATGCTTCTTTATATTGGTATGCTTTTTATTACTCCAAAAAGGCACTATGCCAACATGGTCACAGGGTTTTCCAAATAAGCCCTCAAGGTTTGAAGGAATTGGGCCCCAGTAGCTCCGTCCACAGTTCTGTGGTCACAGGCCAAAGTAATCTTCATGGTACTTCCTGCTACAACCTCCCCATTTTTCACCACGGGTTTGTCCACAATGGCCCCAACGGATAAAATGGCCGAATTGGGTTGGTTGATGATAGAGGTAAATTCCAATATTCCGAACATTCCCAAGTTGGAAACGGTAAAGGTGCTCCCTTCCATTTCATCGGGCTTGATCTTCTTGTTACGGGCCCTACCGGCCAAATCTTTAACGGCTACTCCTAGTTGGGTCAAGGAAAGTTGATCCGCAAACTTGATTACGGGAACCACAAGACCTTCATCCACCGCTACGGCTACCCCCATATGTACATGGTGTTTGTATACCGTGGTATCCCCATTCCATGAGGTATTTACCTGAGGATGTTTTTTCAAAGCCATGGCACAAGCTTTCAACACCATATCGTTGAACGACACTTTGGTGTCGGGTAGATTGTTGATCTGTGCACGTGATGCCTTGGCATTGTCCATATCCACCTCAATGGTAAGGTAGTAATGTGGTGCAGAGAATTTGGACTCCCCCAAACGCTTGGCGATTACCTTACGCATGGTTGAATTTTTCACTTCCTCCATACTTTCCTCGCCAACGGGCAAACTTATTGGTGCAACAGGCGCGGATGCCTCAGCTGTTTTTTCAACGGCCGGCGCGGCTGTTTTGGAAGGTTGGAAGTTTTCCACATCCTTCTTCACAATTCTTCCGCCATCGCCAGAACCTTTCACCTGGGCTAGGTCAATTCCTTTGTCTCCTGCTATTTTCTTGGCCAATGGAGATGCAAAAATGCGTTGTCCGTTTGGCGCGGTAACCACTTCTTCTTTTGTGGTTTCCTCTTCTTTTGTTTGTTCTTGTTGGGCCTCCTCTTTTGGGGCACTGGCAGTGGCACCTCCACCAGATTGTGCTTTCAATACCGCATCTACATCAGTTCCTTCTGGCCCTATGATGGCCAAAAGCGAATCTACAGGAGCTCCTTCGCCTTCTTGGATACCAATATGCAACAAGGTTCCGGAGTAGAAAGACTCAAACTCCATGGTAGCCTTATCGGTTTCGATTTCGGCCAAGATATCACCTTCTTCCACGGTATCACCCACCTTTTTCAACCAACTGGCCACGGTACCTTCCTCCATGGTATCACTCAATCGGGGCATGGTAATGATCTCTACGCCTTCTGGCAAAGCCGCAGGCTCACTTGCCGTTTGGGCAGGTGCAGAGACTTCGGTTTGGGCCTCAGGAGCTGCTTTTTCTTCTTGTGGAGCGGCACCTCCATTGAGCAGGGCAGAAATGTCCTCACCTTCTTCTCCAATAATGGCCAAAAGTGAATCAACCGGTGCACCATCTCCTTCTTCAATTCCAATATGGAGCAGGGTTCCTTCATGAAAGGATTCAAATTCCATGGTGGCCTTATCGGTTTCTATTTCGGCCAAAATATCGCCTTCTTCCACTTTGTCGCCTACTTTCTTGAGCCACTTTGCCACAGTACCTTCCTCCATGGTATCACTCAATCTGGGCATGTTGATTACTTCTGCCATCTACTTATAATTTATGTTGTAAAAATGGATAGTCTTCTTGTTCGTAAACCATATCGTACAATTGTTCTTTTGGTGGGAAATCTGATTCCTCTGCGAATTTTTCACATTCGGAAACCAAATTTTTCACTCTCTTGTCAATTGCCTTGATCTCCTCCTCAGTGGCATATCCTTTTTCAAGAATAACATCCTTTACCTGGGTTATGGGATCTATTTTTTTGTACTCTTCCACCTCTTCCTTGGTTCTGTAGTGTTGTGCATCTGACATGGAATGTCCACGGTAGCGGTATGTTTTCATTTCCAAGAAAGTAGGGCCTCCTCCTGTCCTGGCGCGTTCCACAGCCTTATCCACTTCCTTGGCCACTATCGAAGGGTCCATTCCGTCCACAGGACCACAAGGCATTTCATAGCCCAATCCCAGTTTCCAGATTTCAGTGGAGTATGATGTTCTGGCCACAGAAGTTCCCATGGCATATCCATTGTTTTCACAGATGAAAACTACGGGCAGCTGCCATAACATGGCCAAGTTGAACGCTTCGTGCAAGGAACCTTGACGAACGGCACCATCACCCATATAACACAAGGTGACAGAATCCCTATTAAAATATTTATCGCCAAAGGCCAATCCAGCTCCCAAAGGAATCTGACCACCAACAATTCCATGTCCACCATAGAACCGGTGTTCCTTAGAGAAAATGTGCATGGATCCCCCCATACCTTTGGAGGTTCCTGTAACTTTTCCGTATAGCTCCGCCATAACACGTCTTGGATCTACGCCCATACCTATAGGTTGAACGTGGTTACGATACGCGGTGATCATTCTGTCCTTGGTAAGGTCCATAGCGTGCAAAGACCCCGCCAAAACGGCTTCCTGCCCATTGTACAAATGCAGGAATCCGCGAACTTTTTGCTGGATATATACAGCGGCCAATTTGTCCTCGAACTTTCTCCAGAACAACATGTCCTCATACCATTTCAAGTAAACTTCTTTGGTGATTTTTTTCATCAACGATACAATTATGTGAAATTCCCCTGTGGTGGGGAGGAGCAAAAATACATATATATCTGTTTTGGAAAAAGTATTGGTTTAAGAATCGCTCAAAAATGAGCTATTGAAGGCCAACGGCAAAATATCTGCCATGGAGGTACATTTGTAGACAGGGCCTTTTTCCGCCTTCATCAAAAGGGTTATGGGCGATTTTTGTTTTTGTTCGTATTCCATGATGGATTGCCTGCAATTACCGCATGGAGCGGCGGGCATTTGAAGTACACGGTCTTGGGACGCAGCACTGATGGCCACTGCTTTAAACGCCACTCCGGGATATTTTGCGCCAGCCTGAAACACCGCCACCCGCTCTGCACACAGGCCTGATGGATAGGAAGCATTTTCTTGATTGTTTCCTATGACCACCTCCCCGTTTTCCAACAAAACGGCCGCCCCCACTTTAAATCGTGAGTACGGTGCATAAGCATTTTCACGGGCCTGTTCCGCCATGTGCAACAATTTTTGTTCGTTTTGTGACAACTCAGAAGTGTCCTCAAAAACCAAAAGTTCAAATCCTATCTGTCTTTTTTTCATTTTGACCCATGGGTGTTTCCCAAAAATAAGAAAACCTGTCCATGGACAGGTTTTTCTTCTATTTTATGTATGGTTTGATCAATCATTATAAAACTCTTCCCCAAAATTAAAGGTAAGCGAGAAACGCAATGTGTTTTCCAAGGGGTTCTTCACTTGGGAGGTAGAGAACAAGTATGATAAATCTATTTGTGCTGTTTTAAATTTGAATCCGGCCCCCAACGTAAAAAACTTTCTGGAGCCCTTTTCCTGACTTTCATTAAAATATCCACTTCGGAGCATAAAAGTTTCCCTAAATCGGTACTCTGCCCCGAGCGCCCAAGTAATTTCCTTGAGCTCTTCGCTAAAACCATCGGGAGCATCCCCGAAGGATTCAAAAATCCCGCTAAAGAAACTTATGTTTTGGTATTCATCATTATCTTCTGCGGTAATGACACCGTCCCCGTTGAAATCCCTAGGGGTAGGTACCAATAATTTGTTGAACTCCGTGTTCAACGACAACACATTGTCTTGGTCGAAGATAAAATCGAATCCTCCACCAAACTTAAGATTGGTGGGCAAAAAGTTTTCCTGACCGCCTTCATCATATTGAAGAGACCCTCCTATATTGGATATATTGAATCCACCCCTCCAGCGTCCATCGAAACTTTCATAGGCTATTTCCCTGGAACGGAAAAAACCGGAAATATCGACCGCAAAGGCATTGGCCGCCCGGGAATCTTGTGTACCATCCTGAAATCTAAGATTGGAGCTGATGAACCTACCTCCCACGGCCATGGAAAATGTCTGGCTGAGTTTTAGGGCATAGGTCCCATCAATGGCAAATTCATTGGGTTTTACCAAGGTTGGATTCTCATCAATGGTTTGCCGGAGCTCTATTTCCCCCAATCCAAAATATCGGATACTGAAGGCAAAGGCACTTCGCTCATTGAGCTTATTGTAGAAATTGGCGTTCAAAAGGGACACATCGTTGACAATGCTTTCCAAATAAGGGGTATAACTGATTCCCACACCGGTCTTTTGGGTCGCAAATGCGTACTTGGCAGGGTTCCATTGTTGTGAATAGGCATCGACTGAAGTTGCCACCCCCATATCTCCCATACCCGATGCGCGAGCATCCGCGGCGATGGTCAAAAATGGAACGGCCGTAGTGATTACCCTTTCCTGCTGTGCTTTCACACATGGGGCCATAGCAAGCAACACTACCACTGTAAGTAACTTTTTCATTCTTGTCTTTTAGTGCTTAGAAAAGATTTGAGGTTTCTAGCTATTAACATATTACATGTGTAAACGGGTTTTTGAGCAAATTCGTGTGATCATCCCCGCTTTTTTTACTTCAACGTTCCACTAAAAGTATACATTAAAGTATTATTAGAGGTCTAGGATTGGACAAAACCGTTAAAACTCGGTGACATCCATACTATTTTGACAGTGCATGCGTTAAAAAAGTGTAGCAAAGGTGAACAACGCCTTTGTCACAATTATTTTAAGAGCGCAAAATATTATGGTAAAAACATCGTTTTAAGCCATTGTAAGGATTAAAATAATCAAAACCAGTTGAAGTAGCTGAAGGCAAAAAGCCTTAATTTTTAAAGTACTCAAGCCCAAATTATGAAAAAACACTTTATCAAAGTTGTACTTTCTTCCGCCGTTGTGATGGCAAGTTTTTCAAGTTGTAAAAACTCTTCATCCTCTTCAAAGAATGTATCCAGAGCCACGGGATGGAAAATAAATGCCAAGGAAGGAGGTTTTCAATACAATTCGGATTTCAAGGAGCAGGAAACTCCTCCGGGAACCGTATTCGTTGAAGGTGGAACCTTTACCAAAGGAAAGGTACAGGACGATATCATGCATGATTGGAACAATACGCCCACGCAACAGCACGTGCAATCGTTCTACATGGATGAAACCGAGGTGACCAATGTAATGTACCTCGAGTACTTGGATTATCTGAAAGCGGTATACCCGCCAGACAATCCCAACTACGCCAACATCTATAAAGGGGCATTGCCCGATACCTTGGTCTGGAGAAACCGATTGGGCTTTAACGAGACCATGACCAACAACTACCTAAGGCACCCGGCCTATGCCGAGTATCCTGTGGTTGGGGTAAACTGGGTACAAGCTTCCCAATATGCCGAGTGGAGGACCGATAGGGTCAACGAGGTGATGTTGGAACGGGAAGGCTATTTGGCCGAAGATGCCAAGTACAAGGTATTGAACGGTGATATAGGCGGTACGTTCAGCACAGAGGCTTATTTGAACAATCCTGAATCCGTGTACGGTGGTGAAATAGACTCCTTGCAAGGAAAACAAAAGCGTGACTCCATCAACGCCTTCGCCAAAAGAAGTAGCGGGGTGATCATGCCCGAGTACAGGCTTCCCACCGAAACTGAATGGGAATATGCCGCACAGGCCCTTGTTGGGACCAGAGAGTACAATAACTACAGAGGTAGAAAAAAATATCCTTGGGAAGGGGACTACACCCGAAACGGTCAGCGTGTAGGTCGTGGAGACCAGTTGGCCAACTTTAAGCAAGGTAAAGGGGATTACGGCGGTATTGCCGGATGGTCCGATGACGGTGCCGATATCACCGCCCAAGTAAAATCATACAAACCCAACGATTTTGGTCTATACGACATGGCCGGTAACGTGAGCGAGTGGGTTGCCGATGTATACCGTCCCATTGTGGATGACGAGATCAGCGACTTTAACTACTACCGTGGAAACGTCTTCATGAAAAAGGCCATTGGCGAGGATGGAAAAGTAGAAATCCTTGAGGACCAAATCGTATATGACACCTTACCTAATGGTAAAATCGTAGCCGTAAACCTTCCCGGAGAGATCAAGGAAGTACCGGTTGGCGAGGAAGAAACGTATCTAAGGACCAACTTTGACCATAGCGACAACCGTGGTTATCGTGATGGTGACCCAGGTTCTTCAAGATTCTTCCAAAGGTTCAGCGATGAATCCGATAACAGAAAAATGTACGATTCACCAAAGCATAAGGTAGAGCGTGATTCCACCGGAAACCTTATCCGTCAGTACGACACTTCCAACTACAGGACTTCATTGATCAATGATGAGGTACGGGTATACAAGGGAGGTTCTTGGAGAGACCGCGCCTTCTGGTTGGACCCCGCACAACGAAGATATTTGCCTCAATATATGGCCACGGACGACATCGGGTTCAGATGTGCCATGTCTAGGGTTGGATCTAAATCCAAGTCCAAGAACAAGAGTGTGAGGCACAAGAAAGCAAAATAATAATAGCTAGAGTATTTTTAAAAGGCCCTGACGTTTAGTTGGGGCTTTTTTTTATCTTCGATTTATGACAATGAAACAGCTTCACGAGCTCTTTTTGGAGCATTCCGTTATCTGTACGGACACGCGAAAGATTACCAAAGACTGCCTGTTCTTCGCGCTCAAGGGACCCAACTTCAACGGCAATGCCTTTGCCAAGGATGCCTTGGAAAAAGGAGCCGCCTACGCCGTGATCGATGAAGAGGAATACAATGCTTCCGGCCAATATATCCTGTGCCAAAATGTACTGGAAACCCTCCAAGAACTGGCCCTGTACCACCGAAAGCAGAACAAGGCCCGCATCATTGGGCTTACCGGGAGCAATGGCAAGACCACGACCAAGGAGCTCATCAATGCGGTGCTCTCCAAAACGTATAGGACCATTGCCACCCAGGGCAACCTGAACAACCATATTGGCGTGCCTCTCACCCTCTTGTCCATTACGAAGGATACAGAGATTGCCATTGTGGAAATGGGGGCCAACCACAAAAAAGAGATCGCTTTTCTGAGCAATATTGCCCAGCCGGATTTTGGCTATATCACCAATTTTGGAAAGGCCCACCTCGAGGGTTTTGGCAGCGTGGAAGGCGTGATCGAGGGAAAAAGTGAACTGTACGACCATTTAATGGCCCACGACAAGTACATTTTCATGAATGCCGATGACCCCATACAAGCGGAAAAACTGGGCAGCTACGTAAAAAAGATGGGCTTTAGCACCAAGGACCACCAGTACTACAACATCCAATATACGGGGGCCAACCCCTATGTGGTCTTGGAGGCCGAAGGCACCCGAATGCAGACCCAACTCATTGGAAAATATAATTTTCCCAACTGCTGTGCCGCCATTGTGATGGGCAAATATTTTAATGTGCCGTTGGAGGACATCAAGGCGGCCTTGGAAGCCTACGCCCCACAGAACAACCGCTCGCAGATCATGGAAAAGAACGGCCACCACATTATTTTGGATGCCTACAACGCCAACCCTACGAGCATGCGGGCCGCCTTGGAAAATTTTAACCTGATGGAGGGCCCAAACAAGGTGCTGATCATTGGCGATATGTTTGAACTGGGCCAAACAGCTGCGGAAGAACACCAGGCCATTGCGGATCTGGCCGCCGGGTTGGATTTTGGCTCCGTGTATCTGGTGGGTGAAAACTTCTTTGGCACCACGACCACTTTGAACACCTACCGAACGTTTGATGATCTAAAGCAGCATCTGGCCAAAAACCCCCTGCCCAAGGGCACCTTGCTGATCAAGGGATCGCGGGGCATGGCCTTGGAACGGGTGTTGGAGTTACTCTAAATCTATCGTTGGTTGAACTTTGAATGGCCTTGGCTATGCGTGTTGCGTGGTTTAGCGTTAAACTTTGTAAGTATACACCAAGTTGGCCAGAACGGCACCATTACCAACATCCATTGTTGCCAACAGTTATTTTATTTCCAATTTTTCAATTTCACTCAAAGTTCTGCCCTTTTTATCTTTCCAATTTCTTCTTCCATTAATTGAGTAGCCAACTATAACTGCAGCTGCAGCAGATGGACTGGTAAAAAGATGTTTTTTCGAAAAAACTAATTTCCCGCTTTGAGATTTTTGGATAGTTCCATCTTGGATAAGTTCTTCTCTTAGAGTTTTATATCCGAAATTTTTAGATTGCTTTTCTGAAACTTCAGAACCAGCCAAAACAACAATACCTTCATCCGTTTGAACAGCGTTTGCCGAAATGCTTTTAATATTCAGAGTTAGTTCAATTTCGTCCAGATTATCATCAGATTTCTTTTGTTCAACAGTTTCTATCTCTGCTGCGGATACTTCTTTTTGATAGCTAATTTGATTTTCAAGAAACTTATGTCCTAGAACTCCATTTAACAATTTTATATTTATAATAAATTCCTCCATTGCATCTCTGTCGGGTAAAGGCAAAGAACTTAAACTTGGAGTATTATTATTATCTAAAAGATATCGTTCCGTTTCTTTTGCTATTTCTATGAGTCTACTTTCTAGATATTTTATATGTGATTTTGTTATATTATCGTCTTTACTTGTAAATAATATTACTTCGCTCCAGAAATCTTTATTGACAGCGTGATTTTTTAATCTGTCCCAAACATTTTCGGCTTCTCCAATATACACTTTAGGTTTTCCTGTCTCGTCATCTGCTCCAATTAAGAAATACACACCTTGAGTATTTACTTGATTTCGGAAATATTCATTTAAATCTGCAAGTTTTTTCCTAGGACTTGATAATGCTTGAATCGTTAGGTTCACTACTTCAGCGAGTTTTATCCCAGTTACCGAACCTTCTTTCAAATAAATTCTTATGCTTTTTCCTATTATCATTGGTTGGTTCAATTGTTGCCAACACTCTCGTATAACCTTCAGCTACAGTAATTGTGGTTATACATGGTTAGGCTTTGTTTTTATATTCATTTATTATTTCATCATCCCACACTTGAGCTTCTATGTACTTATCGAATTTTAAACTTTCGTGGGTTTGGGATTTTTCTTCTGTCGGAAGTCCATACACATTGATCAGATCACTGATCTCACTCAACAAAAAAACCTGTCCATTACAATTCTTTCTATACGTTGCCAGTTTTGGTTGGTCATAAAATTGAAATGAAACCATACTGTCTGGATAGGTAAAACTGATGTGGTCAGATCTAAAGTCGGTCAATGGTATTTTTATCACTCCAGGGTTTTCATACCAAGATTTTGCCCAATCACATTCGCCTAAAGTGAAATAGAAAGGGTCGTCCCTATTTGGTTTTCCACCTTTAGAGATAAATTGTTTTTTAATTCTTTTCTCCAGTGAAAACCTCAGATCCATATAGTTGTCCGGCCTTTTACTGTTAAACCCTTTGGATATTTTATTTTAAATGCTTTCCGCTTTTTCCAACCCATGTTCCGTGATATTTCTAAATGGTCCATTGTCACGTTCGTAATAATGGAACAAAAATTTAGGGGTGTTCATATTTTTCTCAAATAAAGCCTAACGCTCTTGGCTATGGGTTTTTGTATTCTTGCAATTACTTATAGCCTTTGTTAGCATTCGTTATTTTTGATTTATTATTCGGACAAATGTTTCGTGTAGATAGATTCGTCTTAATTCGCTATTGTTTTTATTATAAACAAGAATTTCGAATTCAGTTTCAGGTCTTAAATTTTGTAATGGTCCTTGTAACATTTCCGATTCCACTTTAGCAAGTGAATCCAAATAATTTGTTTTGGCCGACAAAATTAAATTTCCAATTATAAATTTGGCTTGACTTAACGTTTCATTTTCTGCATTTCCAAAGTAATTGTAGTTTTCAATTCCGTTGTTTTCTTTTTCTAGATCATACTTAAATCCATAAATACTATCCTTTGTGATTATTGCTCCTTTTTTCACAAAGTCATATTCAAGATTTAAATTTGTCGATCTTTGTTCAATAAAAACAAGTGAGTCAAATTCTTTTAAGTTCACTTTTAAACTTGAAAAAATTTGGGAAAGTTTTTCTGCTCTTTTTTTATGGTTTTCCTTTGCTTGAAAGAGTAATTCTTCTTCAGGACTTCTTCCACTTTCAAGCTTATATACAATTGTCGTGTCGATATATTTTTTCACATAATCTTGATCTTCATAAACTTTCCAATCATCATTAAATTTTTCTTTGTAAAGTTCCCGTATATCCTGACCATTGGCGAATGAGCAAATGAATAGTACTAAAACAAAAAGTTTTTTCATAATGTATGTCAACTTGTTTATATAAGCATAAAATATATCCATATACCCCCAAAACGGAATACAATCGATGCATGGGATTCGTTTTTATCCAAACTATTTGGTCGAAACAAGAAGCTCCCTAATATCCACATCTAGAAATTTTGCGATTTGATACAGCACCTCCACCGAAGGTTGCACATCATTGGTGCACCATCTAGAAACTGTTGACTCTGTCCTATCAAGATGTTTGGCCAATTCTTTGGACGCCACATTTTCTTCCGCTAAAACCGCTTTGATTCTATTGTAATTTACTTTATCCATAATGCAATTAAATTGCCGTGCTGTACTAATATAATTAGACTAAAAATCATTTCGTCTTCATCAACTTGCCGTTTGATGCAAATTTCTTTCCTTTCAGCAAAATTTATTTTTCGTGAAACAATAATTTATTGTATTTTGATAAAAATTAGTTTCCATCCAAATACAATCAATATGTGATATGGCAAAAGAATTCAACAAATCCGACCTGGAACAGATCATAGGCCTACAGTTGGAGAGCCTCCAGATCCTTCAAAAAGCAATGGACCGCCTACAACTGCGCAACGAGCGTTTGGTACGGGACAACCTAAAATTACGGGACAAGATCGCGGAATACGAGTAAAAAAATACCCGAAGAACATCGGGCGGTAACGGCCAAGGGGCCAAAGAAAGTGGGATATACTGGATTCGAACCAGTGACCTCTGCCCTGTCAAGGCAGCGCTCTAAACCAACTGAGCTAATATCCCAATAAAGACTTTTTGGAACCAACTATCCTCATAGCAAGCTAATGGGTATTTGGCCGGTTCTTATTTTGACCTAAAGGTCAAAAACCTAATTTCTGTTATTTAGATTCCCGTTTGCACGGGAATGACAATTTTATCGGAAACCCCGCAGCAAGCCGCGAGGAATTCTTTTCGATTAAAAAGCGGTGCAATATCGGAAAAATTGTTACCAATCCCCATATTCCGCAGAATTCTTTTGCGTTTCGTGCAGGGTAATGTGCAACAATTGGCCTTGGGCCAGTTTGGGCTTTAAAATATCGTAGATCACCTTCACAAAATACTCCGTGGTGGGCAGCAGGTCCGCAAACTCGGGGCAGTCCTCGTTCAGGTTCTTATGGTCAAAGCGCTCCTCCACTTCCGCCCGGATCAATTCGCCCAGTACGGCCAGGTCCATCACAAAACCCGTGTCCGGGTCCACCTCTCCCCTGATCCGCACCTCAAGGTCAAAATTGTGCCCGTGATAGTTGGGGCTGTTGCATTTGCCAAACATGGCAATGTTCTTCTCTTGGCTCCATTTGGGATTGTGGAGCCGGTGCGCTGCATTGAAATGGGCCTTTCTACATATTGTCGCAATCATACCGCAGATCATTTTAACAAAGGGATGCATCAAAATCCCTCCGAGGCTGCAAAATTAATCAGGTTTTTTAAGAAACCCTCGTTTTTATGAAAAAAGCGGGCAAGCTGCCGTTTTACGGATCGGTTCCCGTAATTTTAGCACAGACCAAAAACCCGACCATGCTTAGATTGCTGTTCCTTACCCTGATTTCGGCCACCATCCTTATCCATTGTACCCCAAAAAAGAGCCCCATTGCTTTGACGGACCTTCGCACCGAGCATATGGAAGAGCCCTTGGGGTTGGATACTGAGCATCCCCGGTTTTCATGGCGGATTGCCACAGGGGACCAACCCGTGAAACATCAGCAGGAATTCCATATGTATGTGGATGTGGATTCTGCAGCCGTGGCCCAAGGCAAGGGCGGTCTATGGGAAAAGCACAGCGCATCGGACAGTATGTTGTTGACCTACGACGGAAAACCGCTCCAAGCGCATACCAAATACTATTGGGGCGTGCAGATAACTTCGGACGATGGCCGCCAGAGCGATATTACCGTTTCCTCTTTTGAAACGGGGCTCATGGCAACTTCTGACTGGAAAGGGACTTGGATCACCGATGTGGAGGACATGGACCTAAAACCTGCCCCTTATTTTAGAAAGGAATTCACACCCGAAAAGAAAGTGGTGAAGGCCCGGGCCTACATCACCGCCGCCGGACTGTACGAACTCTACCTGAACGGACAAAAGGTGGACGACCATTGGTTGAACCCCATCTACACCCGTTTTGATCGTCGCAATTTGTACGTGACCCATGATGTCACTTCCTATTTTCGGGAAGGCGAAGTGGCCATTGGGGTGTTGTTGGGGAATGGGTGGTACAACCATCAATCCACCGCGGTCTGGAACTTTCACGAAGCGGGGTGGCGCAACCGGCCCCGTTTCCTGATGGACCTAAAAGTATGGTATGCCGATGGCACTACCGAAGAATTGGGCACGGACGACACATGGAAGACCGCCTTGGGCCCGGTGGTGTTCAACAGCATCTATACGGCTGAACACTACGACGCCCGTTTGGAACTCCCGGGCTGGAACACTTCAGGATTTGACGATTCCCAATGGAAAAATGCCTTGGAGACCAAAGCGCCCTCGGAGCAGATCACGGCACAATCCCTCCCTGCCATCACCGGAAAAAAACTGCCCTTCGCCAGCATGGACAAACGGAGCGACCAACGCTATATTTTCAACTTGGGCCGAAACATCTCCGGGGTCACCGAACTGGCACTGAAAGGGGAAAAAGGCACGGAAATTAGGGTCACGCACGCCGAACAATTGGACAGTCTGGGCAATCTGGACCTCTCCAACATCATTGTGCATTACCGCCCAAAAGACAGCTTGGACCCTTTCCAAACGGATATCTACACCCTAAAGGGTGGCACCGAGGAAATGTTCAGGCCACGCTTCAATTACAAAGGTTTCCAATATGTGGAGGTTGAAAGCAGCAAGCCCATTGACCTGTCCTTGGAGGACATCACGGCCCATTTTATCCACAGCGATGTGAAACCCATTGGGAAGATCCATACCTCCAACGAGACCATCAACAAAATCTGGGAGGCCACCAATGCCAGTTACCTATCCAATCTGGTGGGCTACCCCACGGACTGCCCGCAACGGGAAAAGAACGGTTGGACGGGCGATGCGCACATCAACATAGAAACGGGGCTCTATAATTTTGATGCCCTGGGCGTCTATGAAAAATGGATGGATGACCACCGGGACGAGCAGCAGGAAAACGGGGTGCTCCCCTCCATTATTCCCACTTGGGGCGGATGGGGCTACGATTGGGGCAACGGCCCGGATTGGACCAGTACCATTGCCATAATCCCGTGGGAGCTGTACCAGTTTTATGGCGATGATCGTGCTTTGCACGAAATGTACGTACCCTTGAAAAAATATGTGGACCATATCACTTCGTTGAGTTATGAGGGTGGACTCACGGATTGGGGCCTTGGGGATTGGGTTCCCGTAAAATCCGTCACGCCCAAGGAGTTCACCTCATCCATTTACTATTATGTGGATGCCACCATCTTGGCCAAAACGGCCCAACATTTTGGCAGGGAAGAGGATTATGAAACGTATGCCAAGCTGGCCGAGAACATTAAAAATGCCATCAACACCAAATATTTAAACCCAGAAACGGGTCTGTACGGCAGTGGCTTTCAAACGGAGCTGAGCGCTCCCTTGTATTGGGGCATTGTACCGGACTCGCTGAAACAAAAAGTGGCAGACCAACTGGCCAAGGAAGTCAAAAAAACCAATCATATTGATGTGGGACTGTTGGGCACAAAGACCATTTTAGGGGCCTTGAGCCAAAATGGCCATGCAGACCTGGCTTTTGTGCTCGCCTCCCAGGAAACCTATCCCTCATGGGGATGGTGGATCAAGAACGGGGCCACCACCCTCTATGAAAACTGGGACATTGATGCGTCTTCGGACCTTTCCCGGAACCATATCATGTTCGGAGCCATCAGCGCCTGGTTCTACAAGGGAATCGGGGGCATTTTGCCCAATGAAGATTCACCCGGATTCAAGGATTTTACCCTAAAACCCAACTTTGTGGAGGGCCTCACCGATTTTGAAGCGGAGTTCCAAAGTCGTTATGGATTGATTGTATCCCAATGGGAAAGAAAGGGCGAACAGCTAGCATATTCCTGCACAATCCCACCCAACAGTACGGCTACCGTGGTACTGCACGGGAAGCACATTTCCATGAACGGAGAATCCATGGAACCGACCCAAGAAGGGGCATACGAAATTCCCCTTACTGCAGGTGACTATAGCTTTTTGATAACCGAATAGAGCGTATTATTCCACGGAGAATTTATACACGCAAATGGAATAATATTCCTCGCCCGGGTCCAATCGGGTGGATGGAAAATTAGGTTGGTTGGGACTATCTGGAAAATGTTGGGTCTCCAAACAAAATGCCGTCCTAAACTCATAGGCCTTGCCCTCCTTGCCCACAATGGAACCATCCAAAAAATTACCTCCGTAAAACTGCATCCCGGGCTCATTGGTGTATACTTCCATGGCCCTGCCTGAATTGGGTTCCACCACCTTGGCCGCGTAGTTGAGGCCTTCGCCGTTTTGTTCAAGCACAAAATTATGGTCATATCCCATGCCGTAGTCCAACTGTTGGTCTTTCACCTCCAATTCAGCTCCAATGGGTTTTAATTCCTGAAAATCGAACGGAGTACCTTCCACGGCTGCGATCTCCCCAGTCGGGATCAATCCCGCATCCACAGGCGTATAATGTGCCGCATGTATCTGAAGGAGATGGTCATTGATCGTACCATTGCCCGCACCATGCAGGTTAAAGAACGAATGGTGGGTGAGGTTCACCACGGTACTTTGGTCTGTAGTGGCCCAATACTCTATTTTGAGTTCATTGGCATCCGTCAATTGGTACAACACCCGTACCGATAGATTCCCCGGATACCCTTCTTCCCCATCTTTGGAGAGATAAGTCAGCTCCAAGGTCTGTCCATCCACCTGTTCGGCATCCCATACCACGGCATCAAAACCCTTGTTTCCCCCATGAAGGGAATTGACTCCATTATTGGTGGCCAAAGTATACTCTTTGCCATCCAAGGTGAACTTTCCATGAGCGATCCGATTGCCATACCGCCCAATAAGGGCACCAAAATATTTTTCCTTGGCATTGAGGAAATCATCGATATTTTCATGGCCAAGTACCACGTCCTCATAATTACCAGACTTATCGGGCAGCCACAAGGAAACGACCTTGCCGCCGTAATTGGTGATCTCGGCCACTGTACCTTGGTCGTTTTCAAGAATATAAAGGCTAACTGGCTTGCCATCCACAATCTTCTCGAAATTTTTCTTGTCTATCCGTTTTATGGTCTTTTCTTGAGGTTTCACGCAGCTAAAAAGGAGTAAAGAAACTACTATTAAATGAAATATTCTTTTCATGGACCTTAGTTTTTGTACAAGGCTGAATTGGCTTTGTGCACTTCATCCACATCCATTTTGATGATGGCCCTATCGTAGGTCATGAGACCATTGACCTCGCCTTCAACATCCGTGGTCTGGGTATAGATGGCCGCAGAAAGTCCATCCTTGATCAAGGTAGGGATTTTGGCCAAAAGGTCTTTGTACGAGCTCAGCAGTTCGTCCCTTCCGGTAAGGTTTCTATACCCCCAGTTTTTGTCCTTTTGCCACAAATGTCCTTCCAATGGCAATCCCAGTCCACCAAATTCACCCAACAAAAGGATTCTTCCGTTGATGATGTCCGGTGCGTGAAGATTTCTTTGGGGCATGGACGGTCCGGGGTACCTGTGCTCATCCACCGTATGGCCAGCCGCGAAGAAATTCCCTCCACTGGGTCCATTGACCAAACGGGAAGGGTCATATTCCATGGTCCAATTGATGACCTCAACGGTATTGAACTGCCCCCACGCCTCATTGAAGGGCACCCACATGACTATGGAGGGTTTGTTGTGATTGGCGTCCATGATCGCCTTCCATTCCTTATAATATTGATGGGCCGATTGTGCGCTTCGCTCCATTTCCCTTCCATCATAGCCGGATGGCCCTCTCCAGTCGGCACTTTTATCGCCATTGGGCATATCCTGCCATACCAACATGCCCAACCGGTCACAGTGGTAGTACCACCTGGCCGGCTCTACTTTCACATGCTTTCTGATGGTATTGAACCCCAGTTTTTTGGTCACCTTAATGTCGTAAGCCAAAGCTTCATCCGAAGGAGCCGTGTACAGACCATCGGGCCACCAGCCTTGGTCCAAGGTGCCGTATTGGAAAAGCACTTGATTGTTCAGGGCCATTCGCATGTGGCCGTTGGCATCCTTTACTGCGGAAATCTTTCGCATGCCAAAATAGCTTTCCACTTCGTCCACTTTTTTGCCATTGCGCAACAAGGCGACCTTTAGGTCATACAAAAATGGATTGTCCGGTGACCATAGTTTGGCGTCCTTGATGTTCAACGCCACATCTTGTCCAACGGAACCTTTGGCCGAAGCTACCGTAGTGCCTCCATCAAGCGCCGTAAGCTGTACCGAATACCCATCTCCGAGTTGTCCATTGCCCACGGTCTTGACCATCAATCTGCCCTGATCAATATCGGGGGTGATTTTTATATTTTGGATGGATTGTTGGGGTACGGGTTCCATCCAGACGGTTTGCCATATTCCCGTTACCGGGGTATACCATATGCCGCTGGGCTTTGTCACCTGCTTGCCCCTAGGCTGGGTACCATCACTAGAGGGGTCCCACACTTTTACCATCAGTTCTTGCCAACCTGAACGGTTCAAGGTTGTAGTGACATCAAATGAAAAGGGATCATACCCACCTTGGTGCATCCCCACCAACTTGCCGTTCACATACACCGTGGCTTCCCAATCCACTGCTCCAAAGTGCAATACCACATTTTGATTTTTCCATGAGGCCGGCACTTGGAACTTTGTACGGTACCAGACCACTTCATCATCCCCTACCCTTTTTTTGACGCCAGATAATGAGGATTCAACCGCAAAGGGGACCGTAATCTTCCCATCATAGGTGGTGGGTCGTTCTCCAGCCTGATTCGTGATACCATAATCCCATTGCCCATTGAGGTTTTCCCATTTAGCCCTTTTTAATTGGGGCCGTGGGTACTCCGGCAAAGGCTCATCAACATTTAGTTGACTGGCCCACTGGGTCTTCAAATCCGAAGAACTCTCTTGGGCATCCGCAAATTGGGAAAAGGCCAGAAAGCAAAGAATAAAAATGCCGCTGACCATGGTCTTTGTACGAATCATATCTGTTTTGTTTTGAGGGGTCGAGCAAAACTGACATCGACCCTTTTTATGTGCAGAATAAAAGTACAAAAAACTTTTATTAAATCGACAAGGATATTCAGTGAACCATTTTTTAGCGGTAAATCGCTCTAAACCAAAAAGTTTATTTGAGCGTGTTGGTCTGCTCGCTATAGGTGCTTTCGAAAATCTTGTCGGCATTGGCAGATTCAAAGCCATCCCTTCGTTGGGCACGGTTCACCAATCCTGATTGCTTTACATGGCCCGGTAATGGCAAGCGTTCGGCAAATTCCACATAGCTACCCGCGATTTTGGAAGTCTCGCCATCCGCAAATTCCGCATCGATCATGTGCGCTATGGAACTACTCTGTTTCAATAATCCATCCGCACTTGTTTTGATCTTTCCCCCGGAGGAATTCAGTTGTACCCCGATGGATTCCAAAAATGTATTGAACTTTTCAATGGTGTTGTACGTTTCCGGTAAATCGTGAACACTTATGGTGTAATGGTTCAGATAATAGCGGTTATAGATGACCCATGCGGCATACTCGCTTTCCTTGGCCAGTGCATTAAAATCGGACAAGGTGGGCAATTGCCAAAGGGGTTTGTAAAAGAAGTCTCCCACCTCTTGGGGATTATCCAAGTCCAGTTGATCCACAGGGTCTCCTTTAAGATTCCCTGCATACTTATGGATGATGCCCTGAACCTCTTCGGACATGTCACCCACTCGTAATTCACTGATAAAGATTCTTGGAAAATCGGGACTGGGCGGCGCATACCAATAGGCATTCAACTTTTTCCCTTCAAAATAGTAGTAGTCCTTTTTGGAGTATCCATAATGCAAGAAGATTTTTTCAAAAGAAGTGATTCCCAAATGAGGCACTCCCAAGGTCCTAAAGGCAATATGGTCGTTTACGATATCATCCGTGTTCCCTATCATGGCATTCTCCACCATGGCGGAAGTGATCTTTTCCACATCGGGCACCCTTTGCTTGTAAGGATCCATCAGGGCTTTGAGAATTTGCTGCAAACCTTTTGTATCTGTTGTTTTCATAGCGTATGATCAATAATCAGGATATCAAAATTAGCCGTACCTTTGATTCTAAACAATTCTTATTTTTAATGAAATGATAAGAATAATTAATCAATTGGAGTTTCATCATCTACGTAGTTTTCTGGCTTTGGCGGAAACCTTACACTTTGGGAAAGCCGCAGAAACCTTACATATTTCGCAATCTGCGTTAAGTCAACAAATTAAGCAGCTCGAGGCGATACTGGGCACCACCTTGTTTGATCGGACCAACCGAAGCGTAGCGCTTAATAGGGCCGGGCAGCTTTTCTTGCGGGAAGCCCAGTTGGTGGAGGCCCAATTGAAAAAGTCCATTGCCCGTTGGCAATCCGAACACCAAGGAAATCAGGGTAAAATACACATTGGCTTTGTAGGTTCCGCCATGCAATGCTATCTGCCTCCCTTATTAAAGGAATTTGGGCGCAGTCATACCCACATACAGCTCCACCTTGAGGAACTTACCAACGAGGAACAACTCGAAGCCCTTGAGTCTGGGGATTTGGACATTGGTTTTATGCGGTCCAACCAGATTGCCCCCAACATGAACATCAAATCCGTTTATGAAGAAAATTTTTCCTTGGTATTGCCCAACGAGCATCCCATTACCCAAGAAAATTTTAAAAACCTTGGCCAGTTGGCCCAAGAGCGCTTCATCCTTTTTCCGAATGAAAAAAGTCCCCTCTACTACCAACAGATCTTGAATATGTGTGCCTTTCATGGGTTTGTTCCGCAGATTTCGCACCGTTCCATCCATGGCCCTACCATCTTTATGTTGGTTGAAAACGGCATGGGCGTTTCCATTGTGCCCAATTCATTGCGCGATGAGCACAACTACAACATCCGATTTATAGAATTGGACAACATCCAACAAAAAACCAATCTCTTTGCGGTCTGGAACAAAACCAACGATAATGCTGCGTTCCAGAATTTTCTACCGATGCTGTGATCAATCTTTGAATGCTACCACCAGATGGCGTAAAGGAAGGCAAGGATTCCGATAATGATGAAGGTGGATATGTTAAAGGCCCTTGAAGTCTTAAAAAGTTCCGGATTGATGGAAATCGCTTTTTGATCCCCTTCCTTATTTTCCACCAATGAAATAATCACCAATACTGCTGTAAGCACCAAAAAGCTTACCCCCATACGATCCATGAAAGGGAAGTCGGGAAACGCATACTTGATAACAATGGAAAGGGGAATGGAGAACATTATGGTCCAAAAAGCACCATTGGCGGAGGCCTTCTTCCAAAACATTCCAAACAAGAACACCACCACTACCCCGGGACTGATAAAACCGGTATATTCCTGTATGTATTGAAACGCTTGGTCCAATCCACCCAGCATCGGGGCAACGATCACCCCCAAGAGCAGTGACAGACCCGCAAATGCCTTTCCGATGAAAACGAGTTTTTTGCTCGACTCCTCCTTGAACAACGGTTTGTAGATGTCCAAGGTGAAAATGGTGGTGGCACTGTTGACCATGGAACTTAGGGAAGATCCAATGGCTGAAATCAAGGCGGCAAACGCCAACCCTTTTAGCCCTGTTCCCACATAATTTTTCAGTACCCAGGGATAAGCTTCATCAGGTAGATCTAAATCGGCACCCAAGACATAGGCTGCTATACCGGGCACCACCACAATGATGGGCAACAAAATCTTCAGGAAGGCGGCAAAAATGGTTCCTTTCTGCGCTTCCTTGATGTTCTTGGCTCCCAAAGAACGCTGGATGATGTATTGATTGGTTCCCCAGTAATACAAGTTCGCCACCCATAACCCGCCAACCAACACACTGATTCCTGGCAGGTTTTTATACTCGGGATGGCCTTTGTTCAAAATCATATCGAATTTTTCCGGGGCCTTCTCTATCAACGTCATAAAGCCGTTTAGAAAATCCCCTCCCAATGCCTCAAGGACCAAAATACTGGAAACCAAGCCCCCAAACACCAACACGACCACTTGGATCACATCGGTCCATACCACAGCCTTTAAGCCCCCGAAAATGGAGAATGTCGCCGCGAACAGTGCCAACCCTATCACCCCATACAGCATATCGATATCCAATATGGTCTTCAGGGCCAAACTACCCAGGTAGAGTACCGAAGTAATGTTTACGAACACAAAGAGCAACACCCAAAACACCGCCATGGTACTTTTGACACGCTTATCAAAGCGGCGCTCCAAAAACTGGGGCATGGTGTATATGTTGTTTTTCAAAAAAATAGGCAAGAAGAACTTGGCCACAATGATAAGGGTCAGGGCCGCCATCAATTCATAGGAAGCAATCGCCATACCCACCACATAGCCCGATCCGGACATTCCTATAAATTGCTCCGCAGAAATGTTGGAGGCAATCAAAGACCCTCCAATGGCCCACCATGGAAGGGATTTCCCCGCCAAAAAATATTCTTGTTCGTTCCGGTTTCTATTCTTGACCGAAATCCAAATACCTATACTGGCCAATATGACCAAGTATCCGATAAAAACAATGAAATCCAGTTTGGCAAAATCCATAATTTCAAATTATCTCCGAAGGGAATGTTTGGGTTCCAATATAGAAATAATAAATGTAAAATAAACTTTTATTGTTTCAATGAATTGGTTTTTAGAATTTTATCACCTCTTTTATACTTTCAAAATCCCCTGTCTGGGTTGGAAACTGTTTCAGATTTTCTTTTTTGAAACGATATAGGTAAGCTCCTTTCTTGGAAGCCGATTTGTCCTTTTTGCCCGTTCTTTCCAAAATATGAAGGGAAAGCATCTTTTTTCTGAAATTGCCCGGGTCAAAAGCTGTCCGGTATATACTTTCGTAAAGCGTTTGCAATTGTTGGATCGTAAAGTATTCGGGAAGAAGTTCAAAGCCCAACGGATTGTATCGTGCACTAGATCGCAGGCTTCTGATGGCATCATCCACCATTTGGCCATGATCCAAGATCAACTCCGGGATTTGGTCAAAATCAAACCACTTGGCATCATGGTTTTCCAGAGATTGAAGGTTGAACTCATCTATCCGAATCAAACTATAATAGGCCACGGAAACCACGCGCTCCAAGGGGTCCCTATCCACTAGACCGTAGGTTCTGAGCTGTTTCAGGAAAACATTCTTGAGACCAGACAACCTGTATAGTATGTCTTTGGCACTCTGGTCCAAGGATACATCATTATCTATCAGTTCACCTATCAAGGACCAAGACCCTTTAAGCGGGTCTGTTTTACGCCGAAACAACAAAAGCTTCAAATCTTTGGAATCAAAACCAAATATGATACAATCCACAGCGATTGCAATACTTTGTTCGGGTCTATACTTATGTATGGTCAAGATATGTATGGATAGGTTGATAAAATGTTTCCAAATATACCAAAATGAATCATTTACCTTTTTTAAATATAAGCACTTTGTTCCATCAATGGCATTCAATTTTTCTTCGATTGGCCCAAAAAAATAAAAGTTTTTTTTACTTTTATTTTGTATCATTGCACCATGGATAGTATTATGGCCCAGACCTTGAATGAAATAGTGGTTGATTCTCCAGGTAGAATCAATTTGATTGGCGGCCATACCGATTACAACAATGGCTACGTCCTTCCAGCTGCGATAGACCGAAAAATTGCTTTCAGGCTCAAGAAAAATGGTTCTGCCCAAATGTGCCACATCCAGAGCAAGGGATATGGGACGCCTTTACGCCTTAACTTGCAAAAGGTTGAAAAAAGCTCTGTTGAATGGGAAAACTATCTATTAGGGGTCATTGCGGGAATACAAAAACTTGGACATTCCCTTGAAGGATTTGATTGCGAGATCGAGAGCGATCTTCCCATTGGATCGGGATTGAGTTCTTCGGCTGCTTTGGAATGTGGGCTTGCTTCCGGACTCAATGCCTTATTTGAACTAGGGCTTTCAAAATTGGAGATCATTACCCTTTCCAGACGGGCCGAGCATGAGTTTGTGGGAACCAAGTGCGGTATCATGGACCAATTTTCATCGGTCTATGGAAAATCCGATCACTTTATCTTTTTGGATTGCTCCAACCTACATCATACGTATGTCCCTGCATCCATGGGTCCGTATGAGTTGCTGCTGTTGAACACCAATATATCGCACCAGCTTTCGGACGGACAGTACAATTCTAGACAGGATGAGTGCTTTGAGGCCGTTGCCCAAATACAAAAACAGCATCCCCGCATTACATCCCTTCGGGATGTTGACTTGGACCTATTGAGTTCGTGCAAAGCTTTGTTGACCGATATCCAATACCAAAGGGCCTTATTCATTGTCCAGGAAAACCAAAGGGTAGTGGATGCTGCCGAGGCCTTAAAATCAAAAGACATTGAGCAATTGGGCAGCTTATTGTATGCCTGCCATGAGGGGCTCAGAGACCTTTACGACATCAGCTGTCCCGAACTGAACTTTTTGGTAGACTACGCCAAAGAGCAAAATTATGTAGCAGGTGCCCGGATGGTGGGCGGCGGATTTGGCGGCTGCACCATCCATTTGGTGCACGGAGATCACATGGAAAGTTATATCAAAGAAATCTCGGAAGCCTACAAAAGGGAGTTTGGCATAGACCTAGGCGCCTTCCCAGTACGTACAAGCAATGGCACAACCCTCAGAAAACTTTCCGATGCAGCTCTATGAAAAACCCCATTACCGCTTAAACATTCTTACCAACGAATGGGTCTTGGTATCGCCACAACGGACCAAACGCCCATGGCAGGGCAAGAGTGAAAAGGCCGTTGTTGTACCTCAAAAGACTTACGACCCCTCTTGTTACCTGTGTCCGGGAAATGTTAGGGCCAATGGTGCCACCAATCCAGAATACACCGAGCCCTATTCCTTTGTCAATGATTTTGCCGCTTTGTTGCCCGATGTGCCCCATGAGGTATTCAACCAAGGGTTGACCCAAGCCAAGAGCGAAAGTGGTATTTGTAAGGTGGTATGTTTTTCACCTGACCATTCCCTTACCTTACCCCTGATGAAAGTGGAAGATATTGAAAAAGTCATCGTACTGTGGCAAAAGGAATATGATGAACTGGGAAAACTTCCCGACATCAACCATGTGCTGATCTTTGAAAACAAGGGTGAGCTCATGGGGTGCAGCAATCCCCATCCACATGGGCAGATATGGGCACAGCAATCCATTCCCACCGAAGTCCTGAAAAAAAACAATGCTTTTGCCTCCTATTGGGAACAACATCAAAAAACCATACTGTCCGACTACATATCCCAAGAAATTGAAGCAGGGGAGCGCATCGTTGTTCAAAACAACCATTTTGTTGCCTTGGTACCGTATTGGGCAGTCTGGCCTTATGAAATCATGATTGTTCCTTTGGAACCTTTGGCCCACATATCCCAATTGGATGATGCCCAAAGAAACTCCTTTGCCCAAATCATCAAAAAGGTGACCACCCTCCATGACAACCTTTTTGAAACCAGTTTTCCCTATTCGTCAGGCATCAATCAAGCCCCAACCGATGGGCAAGATCACCCAGAGTGGCACTTCCACATGTCTTTTTACCCCCCTTTATTGCGGTCGGCCACGGTAAAGAAATTTATGGTGGGCTACGAAATGTTTGCTAACCCCCAACGCGATATTACAGCGGAACAAGCGGCAGATATTCTCCGCAAACTGCCCCTTATCCATTATACCAAAGCATAGACGCTACGTTTGACGCTTTCCAAAAGATTACTATCTTGTTGGTGACCGAAGTATTTGCCCGCGAACAAATGCGAAACGCCAAGCGATACATAGTGAAAAAGATTTTTACATATGGCCTATTGATTTTCGGAGCGACCATCTTGATTGGACTGGTACTGCGGGGAAACGTAGTCCAGGAATCATTTGAACCGGATAGATGGAAAAATTGGGTGGAGTCTGAATCTGAACCTTCCTTACGATGGAATATGATGAACAGTCTGCTAGAGAAACACCCGTTAAAAGGAATGACAAAAACTGAAGTCCTTGAGTTATTGGGTGAACCCGAATCCAAGACAAAAAAGAAGTTTGATTATTATTTGGGAGCTTCAAAACGGGGAATCAGCACGGGCAGACTTACCATTCTCTTTGATGATAACAACAGAGTCTCCGACTTTTCGGTTTGGGACGGATAAACAGATATTATGGTTTATACAGAAGAAACAAAAGACAATGAGTTGTATGTGTACATGAACGGGAAGCTCATTTACAAAAAATGGCTGAACACAGGGCAATCCAAAATATTTGATGTAATGGCCTACGACAAATACACCCTCAAATCAATACAAGAAAAGGAATAAAATCCACCTCAAAAAGCCAACCAACGAAAAACCACATGAATAAAAAGACAACCCCTACTACCAACATATTACTGCTCTTAATGGCAAGTGTGTTTCTATGGAGCTGCCATGAGGACAAATCCCCTACACTTACCATTCACCCCTTGCCCATTGACGCCACTATACAGGGTGATATTCTTGAAGGGCCATCCGTATTGAACGATCCAGATAGATTTGTATGGGGTGGAAGTGCCCTCAAAGGAGACGATGGAAAATACCATATGCTCTACAGTACATGGGAAGCTGGGGATTCCGTTCCTAAATTCGGGGATTCATGGGTGCTCCATTCCAAAATTGCCTATGCGGTTTCTGACCATCCCGATAGAGATTTTAAATTCCAAAAAATCGTGTTGCGCGGAAGGGCCCTTGAAGGCGACTCATTGGCCTGGGACGCTCAAATGGTACACAATCCGCACCTAAAAAGATTCAATGGAACCTATTACCTGTATTATATCGGCTCTAAAGATCCAGGTCCACAGCCACCAGGTTCAAAAGGAGAAAATGTAAACAAGAGAAATAGGGTACAGCAATCCCAAAAAATCGGGGTCATTGCATTTAATGATTTTCAAGACCTGATGTCGGGCAACTTTGAAAGACCGGACCAACCCCTATTGTCACCGAGAACCCGGGTAAAAAGCAGTGACGTTGTAGACCCTTCCCCAGAAGGTACCCAAGCCAAGCCCGATAATATTATTGTTGTCAATCCAGCCGTGGTCCAACGACCTTCAGATGGAAAATTCCTGTTGTTTTTCAAAGGAAATCTCTATGAACCTCGCTGGAAAGGGGTCCATGGTGTTGCGATTTCGGACTCCCCAATGGGTCCCTTTGTCCCTTCCGATGATTTTGTTTTTGACATTAAGGATAAAAATGGCAAAATAAGCTCTGCGGAGGACCCTTATGTCTGGTATCACCAAAAACATAAAAGGTTTTATGCCGTCTTTAAGGACTTCACCGGAAACATTACGGGCAAAGAACCTGGATTGGCCGTACTTGAATCCTTGGATGGTATGGATTGGACCAAACCAGAGTCGTCCTTTTTCATGGCCAAGGAAGTCATCTTAAAGAATTCCGACACCATTAAGGTACATCACTTGGAGCGACCACAGCTCCTACTGGATGATATGGGGAACCCGTTGGTCCTGTACGGTGCCTGTTCCCTTATAAACGTGGGACCAAGACAGGATGGCTCATCGTTCAACGTACAGATTCCAATAAAGACGGATTAACCCCAGAAAATGAAAGATACCTCTAAAATAAGTCTCAAAGATGCCATTTCCATAGGAATTGGCGGAATGGTAGGTGGTGGCATATTTGCCGTATTGGGCTTGGCCGCTTCCTTGGCCAAAGGCGGCACCCCAGTAGCGTTTTTGTTTGCCGGGATTCTAGCCCTCCTTACTTCATACAGCTACGTGAAGCTCTCCAAAAAATATCCCGATCGTGGCGGAACCGTAAAATTTATCAACCAAGGGTTCGGGAAAACCATCTTTAGTGGGGCCATAAACAATTTATTATGGGTAAGTTATATTGTAATGCTCTCTTTGTACGCCTCTGCCTTTGGCTCCTACGCACCCAATCTATGGGAAATCACCGCAAACAAAACTGTGGATTTCCATATTTATGCAAGTGCTATTATCCTATTGGCCACGGGCATCAACTATTATAGTATTGCAGTGGTGGGCAAGATTGAATCCTATGCCGTGATCATTAAACTCATCATTCTTCTTGGATTCATTGGTATTGGGGCTTACGGATTGATGGGAAACCCCAATCTAGATCAATTGGCTTTGGAAAATTGGGAAACCCCCATAAAGTTGTTCGCCGGAGGAATGGTCATATTTGTGGCGTATGAGGGGTTTGAATTGATTGCGAATGCCGCCCCGGACATAGAAAACCCTGAAAAGAACATCCCAAGGGCCTATTACTTCTCTGTAATTTTTGTGATACTGCTTTATATTGTGATAGCCGTGGTCACCGTTGGATCACTTCCATTTGAACAAATCGCAAAGGCAGAAGACTATGTATTGGCGGAAGCGGCCAAACCCATGCTGGGACAGCTTGGATTCACCGTAATCACCATTGCGGCCCTAATTTCCACGTTTTCAGCAATAAACGCCTCACTGTACGGAGGCAGCAAGGTGAATTATGAGATTGCGGAAGATGATGAATTGCCCCATCACTTTTTGTCCAAACTCTGGGGACAGCCCATTGGTCTGTTGATTACCGCAGTGACCACATTGATTCTAGTAAATATTCTTCAACTTGAAAGCATTTCCACCGCTGGGAGTGTAGGGTTCATCCTCATTTTCGGTATTGTGAATTTTGTAGGCTTTAAACTATCCAATGAATTACAGGCCAATAAAGTAATCCCCATATCGGGCTTTGTGCTATGTATTGCAGCCTTGGTCATTCTTGTTCATCAACAGCTGCAATCCAACCTAACAGGAGTATTGGTTAGCATGGCCATTATTCTTTTTTGCTTTTTGGTGGAATGGATCTATAAAAAAAGAAAGGTTCAGAACAATCCCTAAAACCTTGGGGCATGGAAATATGCAACGGTGTTTCCCATACCGAACGACCACAAATAAAAAAGGTTGCATCTATTAAGATACAACCTTTTTGTTTTGATGTGGGCCCTACTGGATTCGAACCAGTGACCCCCTGCTTGTAAGGCAGGTGCTCTGAACCAACTGAGCTAAGAGCCCCACTTATTTCCCTAATTGGGAGTGCAAATATAGCACCATTTTTTTTATCCAAACAAGAATAATCAGAAAAAAAATTACACTACTTCAGCAACCACAAAAGTGCTGCCGCCAATAAAGATCAAATCATCCGGTTTAGCACTTGATTTTGCAGCTTTAAGACCTTTTTTTACCGTGCCATACGTATTTCCAAAAATACCTTGTTCGCCGGCAATTTCCTTTAATTGTTCAACTCCCATTCCCCTAGGTATATTGGGTTTCACAAAATAGAAAGTGGCCTCCTTGGGAAATAGGGACAGCACCCCTTTTACATCCTTATCATTCACAAAGCCAAGGACCAAGTGCAATTTGTCGTATTTCTGTCTCGCCATTTGCCTAACCACCCATTGCAAACCTTCTTTGTTGTGTGCGGTATCGCAAACCACCAATGGCTTTTCCTTCAAAATTTGCCACCTCCCCATAAGTCCGGTGTTCTTGACAATGTTCTTCAGTCCTTCTACTATATTTTTTTCGGATACTTCAAAGCCTATCAAAGATCTAATGGTACCGACCACTCCTCTCAAGTTTCGTTTCTGATAATCTCCAAGCAAATCGGTTCCATAGTCTGGAATATCCATATCATCCGCAAAAGCAATATCCGAACCCAATTGATGTGCTATCAAGGTAAATATGGTCTCGGTTTCAGGTTGCCTCTCACTGATAATCACAGGAACCCCTCTTTTAATGATTCCCGCCTTTTCCAAAGCGATTTTCTCCAAGGTATCCCCCAAAATATGGGTATGGTCCAATCCAATATTGGTGATTAAAGACACTTCCGGAACAATGATATTGGTGGAATCCAGTCGACCTCCCAAACCGACCTCAATGATGGCAATATCAACCTTCTCATCGGCGAAATAGGTAAAGGCCATCCCGACGGTCATTTCAAAAAACGACAGCTCATGTCCTTCCATATAGGCTTTATGGTCTCGCACAAAATCCTTGACAAATTTCTTGCCGACCACTTGGCCATTGATCTTAATGCGCTCCCTAAAATCCTTTAAATGAGGGGAAGTATATAGACCCACCTTATAACCGGCTTCCTGCAATATTGAAGCCAACATATGGCTACTGGAGCCTTTTCCATTGGTTCCGGCCACATGGATACTCTTGAATTTTTTCTCAGGGTTTCCCAAAAAGTCCGAAAAATGGATGATGTTATCCATTTTGGCGTTAAGGGCCGAAATTCCCTTCTGCTGGTACATGGGAAGTTGGGAAAACATCCAATCCAGCGTTTCCTTGTAGGTCACTATTGTCCCAGTTTAAAGTTGACCACCACAAATCCGATTTGTTCAGGCTTAGCCTTGCTTTCGGTGTTCCATTTGTAGGTTAGAGCTGTTTTCCGTGCAGCTTCCAATAGACAAGGAGCTGTATTCTCAGTACCTTTTATTCCAGGTTCAGCTTTAACCACCCTTCCACTTCGATCAACAAAAATTCTAACTACAACTTTGCCAGATTCATTACAATCTTGTTGAAATTTATTGCTGCTTAAAAGCCTCCTACCATTTAGACCATATCCACTACCCCCACTACCGCTTCCGGGGTCACCGTAATAGCTATTGGCATAGGGATCGCCATCAGGTTGTCCCTTGTCCCCTGTCTTATTATCATCCCCTTCACTTCCAGTGGCAGTACCATCGGATTTACCAATACCGCCTATCAAGGCGTCCAAACTTTTTTTCTTGGCTTCCTGCTCCTGTCTTTTTTGTTCCTCAGCCTCCCTTTTCTCCCTTTCTATCCGTTCTGCTTCGGCTTGTGCCTTTTTGGCGGCTTCATCTGCTTTTCGCTTGGCTTCTTGCTGCTGCCTAATCCGAATGGTTTCCTCAGTTTCGCTGGTGAGCACTTTCTCGACAGGCTCTTCCTGTACTTCCTGCTCTTGGGGTTGTTGTTGCTGTTGAACAGGCTCCGCCGGTGGTCGTTCCACATTTCTGGGTTCAGAGCGAACCCTTTCCATAGGCTGTACTTGCCCGCTCCCAAAATCCATGGTGCCAAAATTCACGGCAATTCCATTTTCAATGGGTGGATCCATATAGGTAAGACCTATGTAAAAAAGCAATAACAGGAATACGCTCAAAATGAGAGTTGTGAGCGTAAAGGATTTTTTCTTGTGTCTCGTATCTAAAAACGGCATTATTTTGGCCGCACCGCCAAGATAACCTTGTAGCTGTTCCTATTGGCAACATCCATAACGTTGACTGCCTCTTTGATGGCAACGCTTTCCTCTGCCCTTAGGATGATTGTCGGCTTTTCTTGACCTTCAAGTGCTTTTTTTAGTTCAATTTCAATGTATTCTTTGTTGATTCTCTCGTTGTTCACAAAATACTCCAGATTCTTATTGATGGTCACCGAGACATTTTGTGTATTGGTGGATTTCCCCTTTGCCTTTGGCAAAAGCAAATCCAGGGCGTTGGGTGCATTGGATGTTAGCATGAAGAACACCAATAACAGGAACACAATGTCCGTCATGGATGACATGCTAAACTCCGGGCTTATTTTGTTTCTCCCCTTCAGTTTCATATTGAAATCTTAAATGGGTTCGTTCAACAAATCCAAAAACTCAACGGCAGTAGCTTCCATTTGGTGGACTACTTTATCCGTACGGTTCACAAGGTGATTGTACCCGATATAGGCTATGATACCCACCACCAATCCGGCCACTGTTGTGGTCATGGCGGTATAAATCCCCGATGCCAGCGAGCCCATCTCGGCCTGTCCACCACTGCTTGCCATTTCATGGAAAGCCAAAATCATACCGATCACGGTTCCCAAAAACCCGATCATTGGTGCAGCACCGGCCACAGTGGCCAAAACACTCACGTTCTTTTCCAGCTTGTACACCTCAAGGGTACCAGCGTTCTCAATGGCCGTATTGATGTCATCCAAAGGTTTTCCAATCCTGGAAACCCCTTTTTCCGTCAACCGGGCCACAGGGGAATCTGTCTGTGCACATAGAAGTTTGGCCGCATCCACTTTCCCATTCATGATGTGGTCACGAATCTGGTTCATAAAGTTCTTATCGATTTTGGACGCCGCCTTTATGGCAAAAATTCGTTCAAAATAGATGTAAAGTGCGACAAATAGAAGTATGAACAGCACTATGATGATAACAATGCTCCCTGTACCTCCGTTAACAATCAAATCGATGACGGAAAGGGTCTTTTCTTCCGAAATTGAAGCAGTCGCTTCAGCCCCTTCCGCTAAATCTTGAAAAATAATCATATAAAATCCCCAATTTAAGTTGCAATAATAACGGAGATTTTCGAGCTAAAGTATTTTTCTAGAACAAATTTCGCATCAACATGTAGCATATGGCCCCTCCTATAAATCCAAGGAGCGCCAACCACGAAATCTTTTTCAAATACCAAAAGAAGTCTATTTTCTCCATTCCCATGGCCACAACACCAGCCGCAGAACCTATGATAAGCATACTTCCTCCGGTTCCAGCGGAATAGGCAATGAAGTGCCACAACTGATCGTTGGTTGGCTCAGAGAACATTCCTAAACTAGCTGCCACCAAGGGCACGTTATCTATAACAGCAGAACCGATACCCAACAAAAGTATCACCAAATCAGAAACTTTGGTTCCTGCCATTTCAGTACCCATCAAAGGCATTCCCTGCTTCAAACCTTCGGCGAAGTTGAACAACATCCCCAAAGACTCCAATGCCGCAACGGCCATCAAGATTCCCAAGAAAAACAGGATACTGGGCAATTCGATCTTGGTAAGGGCACTGTGCACCGGACTATGGTGCGATGCCGCATCACTTTCCCCATCCACGTTTGAAATGGAAAACTTGGAACTACTGTAGATTTCAGCAAACGTAGCCACTATAGCCAAGGATAACATCATCCCCACATAAGGAGGCAAATGGGTAATGGTCTTAAAAATGGGCACAAAAATTATCGCTCCCAATCCCAAATACAGCATAGTGGCTCCAAACTTGGACTTGGAAGGTTCTTCATCCTCAACATCGATCTCACCTTTGAACACAGGAAGGAACGAGGCGATCAGCGATGGAATGACCATACAAACCAAGGAAGGCACCAACAAATGTTCTATCAAAAGTGCCGTGGTAACTTTATTTCCGATCCACAACATGGTGGTGGTAACGTCCCCAATAGGAGACCAAGCCCCACCAGCGTTGGCCGCAATAACAATTAAACCAGCAAACCACAATCTTGTTTCCCTATCCTTGATGATTTTCTGAAGAATGGATATCAATACGATTGTTGCGGTAAGGTTATCAATGATTGCAGAAAGAATAAAAGCCAAGAAAGAGAAAATCCAAAGGATCTTCTTTTTGCTCCTAGTTTTGATGAAGGTTTTAATCGTGGCAAACCCGTCGAAATAATCAATGATCTCCACAATGGTCATCGCTCCCAACAGAAAGACCAAAATTTCCGAGGTCTTACCTAAGTGGTGCAATAAGGTTTCTTCCAAAAGATGCAGTTTCTCTTCATGCCCAAACGCGGCAAAGTTTTCCAACAAAGCATGTTCCCCGGAATCAAACCAGGTGGTAAAACCGTCCAGGCCAAAGGTCATGAGCGCCCACATAATGGCCATCATTGCCAATGCGGGAATAAGTTTATCTATCTTTAAATTATGCTCAAGGGTAATGGCCAAATATCCAACGACAAAAATGACTACTAAAAGGGTCTCCATATAAAGTTTGGTTTAATTAAGGTATTTATTTTTTGAAGTAGTTCTCAACTGCGCTAAAGATATTCAAAATGACTTTTTTGGCATAATCTTCTTCCAATAAATTATTGTGAAATCAGTAAAAACCATTCCCTAAAAAAAGCATAAAACCTTATATCTTTCTCATTTTACATCTATTTTTCGTGAAAATTTTCTAGCATAAAGCTATATTTACATACTCTTTTTGACTATTTATCATTTTTATGGACTTTACACTTTCCGAAGAACAATTGATGATTCAACAAGCCGCAAAGGATTTTGCGCAAAACGAACTCTTACCGGGCGTGATCGAACGTGATGAAACCCAGAAATTTCCCTCTGAATTATGCAGAAAAATGGGAGAATTGGGCTTTTTGGGCATGATGGTCAACGAACAATACGGCGGTAGCGGATTGGACACCCTGTCCTATGTTCTCGCCATGGAGGAACTTTCCAAGGTGGATGCCTCTGCCTCCGTAATGGTTTCGGTCAACAATTCCTTGGTGTGTTGGGGACTGGAAAACTTTGGGACGGAAGCCCAAAAGCAAAAATATCTTACACGGCTGGCTTCAGGAGAAATCATCGGTGCCTTTTGTCTTTCCGAACCAGAGGCCGGAAGCGATGCCACTTCGCAAAAAACCACGGCCATTGACAAAGGCGACCATTACCTCCTCAATGGCACAAAAAATTGGATTACCAACGGAGGTTCGGCAGAAGTATACCTCGTAATTGCCCAGACCCATGTGGAAAAAGGCCACAAGGGAATCAATGCCCTTATTGTTGAAAAAGACATGAAAGGTTTTGAAATAGGTCCAAAGGAAAACAAGCTTGGCATAAGGGGTAGCGACACCCATTCCCTACTCTTCAACGATGTAAAAGTACCCAAGGAAAATCGTATCGGCGAAGACGGTTTTGGGTTCAAATTTGCCATGAAAACCTTGGCGGGCGGGCGAATTGGAATAGCGGCCCAAGCCTTGGGGATTGCTGCCGGCGCTTACGAACTGGCCTTGAAATACTCCAAAGAACGAAAAGCATTTGGAACAGAAATCTCCAACCATCAGGCCATTGCTTTTAAGCTCGCGGATATGCACACCAAAATCCAAGCGGCCCGAAATTTGGTCTACCAAGCCGCCTTCGACAAGGATACCGGAAAGGACTACACCCTTTCTGGAGCCATGGCCAAATTATATGCCTCCGAAGTGGCTATGGAAACAGCCATTGAGGCCGTCCAAATTCATGGCGGAAATGGCTTTGTAAAAGAATATCATGTGGAGCGTTTTATGCGTGATGCCAAAATCACCCAGATTTACGAAGGCACCTCCGAAATTCAAAAAATCGTCATTTCCCGAAGCATCCTTAAAGACTAAAAATATGATTTCGCCGGATACCCCCTAAAAAATAGGGGGTACTCGATAAAATATTGTAAAATACCTACAACCACCTCTATTTATGTATAGTTGAACACAGGTTTTTACATATAAAAAAGAGTTTACCCTTATTATTTATAGGTATCCCCTTTTCAGAAAATTGATATTGTGATTATCATAATTTAACATTGCCTAAATTCCAAAATTGAATTTTTTTTAACCTTTGAACCGTAACGTTGGTTTTTTAGCCGACATTGTCTCGAAACCCTATTATTTATTCATCATATTTGATATTTTTGAGGAAATTCCGTAATGATGAAATTGGAGAGACAAGGTTTATATTTACCCGAGTTTGAACATGATAACTGTGGCGCAGGTTTTATCTGTAGCCTTAAAGGAAGAAAATCCAACGATATAATCCACAAAGCCCTAGAGATTCTGGACAAACTGGAACACCGGGGAGCCGTAAGTGCCGATGGCAAAACTGGTGATGGCGCTGGGATTCTGATTGATATTCCACATGACTTTTTTGTAGAAGTGTGCAAATTTCCCTTGCCGGAAGCGGGAGCCTATGCCGTAGGCAATGTGTTTCTCCCCCAGAAGGAAAACCAGAGGGATTTCTGCATTTCCGTTCTTGAGGAGAATATTGAAAAACAAGGGTTAAAGTTATTGGGCTGGCGTGATGTCCCTGTGAATCGTTCCGTACCCGGACGTATTGCTTCGGAAACCGAGCCTTTTGTGAAACAGGTTTTTATCGATAAAGGAGATGATCTGGATGATTTCCAGTTTAATTTGAAACTCTTTATTGCCCGTAAGGTCACCGAGCATGCGGTCATTAAAAGCAAATTGTCCCAAAGCCAGTTCTTTTATCTACCCAGTCTTTCCACCAAGATCATCATTTTCAAGGGATTATTGGTTCCTAAGGATATCAGCAGATACTACGAAGACCTATTGGACCCAAGAGTGGTTACCAGACTGTCCTTGGTCCACCAACGATTTTCAACCAACACCTTCCCCACTTGGGATTTGGCCCAGCCATTCCGATACATGTGCCATAACGGGGAAATAAACACCTTGCGCGGAAACGTTTCCCGCATGCGTTCCCGTGAAGAATTAATGGAAAGTGATTGGTTTGGAGAGGATATCAAAACAATATTGCCCATTGTATTGCCCGGAAAATCAGATTCGGCAAGCATGGACATGGTCGTGGAACTTCTGTTGATGACAGGCCGTTCCCTTCCTGAGGTGATGATGATGCTCGTACCCGAAGCCTGGGAAAAGAACGCGGAAATGTCAGAATCCAAAAGAGCATTCTACGAGTACAATTCCTGTTTGATGGAGCCTTGGGACGGTCCCGCCTCCATTCCTTTTACCGACGGAAACTATATTGGCGCCGTATTGGACAGGAACGGACTTCGTCCATCTAGATATTCCGTAACCAAACAAGGCTACGTGATCATGTCCTCGGAAACCGGGGTAGTGGGATTGGAGCCAGAGGATATTGAATTCCACGGACGATTGGAACCCGGAAAAATGTTCTTGGTGAACATGGAGGAAGGACGTATCATCAATGATGAGGAAATCAAGGAATCCATCGCCAAAAAACATCCTTACAAAAAATGGTTGGACAATAATTTGGTACACTTAAAGGACATTCCTTATAACGACTGTCCTGTTTTCTTCGGGGAATTTCCTTTGGAAACCCGAAGAACGGCCTTTGGATATACCTTGGAAGACATCAACACCATTATCATGCCCATGGCTGAAAATGGCAAGGAACCCATCGGTTCCATGGGGTCGGATACGCCTATTGCCGTTCTGTCTGAACGCCCCCAATTGATCTACAACTATTTTAAGCAGTTGTTCGCCCAGGTTACCAACCCACCTTTGGATGGGATTCGCGAAGAACTGATCACCGATATCAGTCTAACCTTGGGGAGTGACCAAAATATTTTCAACATCAATGAGCTGCACTGCAGAAAATTGAAGATCCAAAACCCGGTGATTTCCAAAGAGGATTTGGATAAAATCAAAAATTACGATTCCAGCCCTGATTACAAAGTGGTGTCCATTTCCGCATTATATGAAGTGGCCAAAGGCCATAACGGATTGGAGGAAGCCTTGGATTCCATCTTGCAACAAGCTTTTAACGCCATTGACGAGGGTGCCAATATCATCATCCTTTCCGATAGAATGGTAAGCGCTGAAATGGCTGCCATTCCTGCGTTATTGGCCTGTTCCTATGTAAACAGTGGTCTTCAGAAAATGGGCCGTCGCTCCAAACTGAGCATTATCGTGGAATCTGCAGAACCAAGGGAAGTACACCATTTTGCACTCCTTTTCGGTTTTGGCGCAAGTGCCATCAACCCCTATTTGGTCAACGAGATCATTGGGGAACAGATGAAAGAGAACAACATTACAGAATACACCTTTGATGAAGCCATAAAAAATTACAACAAAGCCATCGGCAAGGGCATCTTGAAGGTGATGAACAAAATTGGGATTTCCACCTTGAACTCGTACAGGGGATCCCAGCTATTCGAATGCATTGGTATCAATACCAAGGTTGTGGACAAATACTTCCCCAATACCCCAACGCGTATTCAGGGAATTGGCTTGTACGAAATAGAGAAGGAGATAGCCAAACGCCACAAAAAGGCATTCAGGACACAGGAATTAGCGGCCAATCTGGATATTGAGATTGGTGGTGAGTACCGCTGGAGAAGAAATGGTGAAAAGCACATGTTCAATCCATTGACTATTGCCAAACTTCAAAAGTCGGTACGCAATAACGAGCCGGATACTTATAAAGAGTACTCCCAATTGGTCAATGAGCAATCCAAAAACCTAATGACCATCCGTGGACTGTTTGAGTTTTCAAACTACGACCCCATTCCAATTGAAGAAGTTGAGCCTTGGACCGAGATCGTAAAGCGGTTTAAGACTGGGGCCATGTCCTACGGAAGTATCAGCAAGGAGGCCCATGAAAATCTTGCGATTGCCATGAACCGTATTGGTGGTAAGAGTAATTCAGGTGAAGGTGGAGAGGATTCGGCTCGTTTTTATAAAAATCAAACCGGCGATTGGAAAAACAGTGCCATCAAGCAGGTGGCTTCGGGTAGGTTTGGCGTTACCTCCAACTATCTGACCAGTGCGCAGGAAATCCAAATTAAAATGGCGCAGGGTGCCAAGCCAGGTGAAGGAGGACAACTCCCCGGCCCAAAAGTGAACCCCGCCATTGCCAAAACAAGAAATTCAACTCCTTATGTGGGATTGATTTCGCCACCACCCCACCACGACATTTATTCCATTGAGGATTTGTCGCAATTGATTTATGACCTGAAATCGGCCAACCGAGATGCGAGAGTCAACGTAAAACTGGTTTCAGAAGTAGGTGTGGGCACGGTAGCCGCTGGGGTTTCCAAAGCAAAGGCCGATGTAATCCTTGTTTCGGGTTTTGATGGTGGTACGGGAGCTTCTCCCCTAACCTCTTTGAAGCATGCCGGACTTCCTTGGGAGTTGGGTATTGCCGAAGCACAACAAACCTTGGTACTCAATGACTTGAGAAACCGCGTCGTTCTGGAGTGTGATGGACAATTGAAAACCGGAAGGGATGTGGCCATTGCCTGTCTTTTGGGAGCCGAGGAATTCGGATTCGCCACGGCACCTTTGGTAGCTTCAGGTTGTATCATGATGCGTGTTTGCCATTTGAACACCTGCCCTGTGGGGATTGCCACCCAAAATCCGGAATTGCGCAAAAAGTTCCAAGGTAAGCCAGAACATGTGGTCAACTATATGTACTTCGTGGCACAGGAACTCAGGGAAATCATGGCCAAGCTTGGCTTCCGCACCGTAAATGAAATGGTGGGCCAAGTACAAAAGCTGGACAGGAACAAGGCTATTGACCATTATAAGGCCGCAGGAATTGATTTGAGTCCTATCCTGTACCAAATAGATGTACCGGAAGGGACCAAACTATACAATACCGAAAAACAACACCACGATATTGACAAGTCCATAGAGTTTGACATCATCGCACAAGCACACCCTGCTTTGTTCAGAAAGGAAAAAACTTCATTGGACTTCCCTATCTACAATACCGATAGGGCCGTGGGTGCAATCATCAGTAATGAAATCTCCAAGATTTATGGAGCGGATGGCCTACCTGACAATACGTTAAAACTGAACTTTACCGGTTCTGCCGGACAAAGTTTTGGAGCGTTTGCCACCAAAGGATTGACCATGGTCGTAAATGGAAATACCAACGATTATTTGGGCAAGGGTCTCTCTGGTGCCAAATTGATCATAAAAGTGCCATACAAGTCTACTCTAAAACCGGAAGATAACATCATCACTGGAAACGTTACCCTATACGGTGCCACTTCCGGGGAGGCGTATATCAACGGAAAGGCCGGGGAACGGTTCTGTGTTAGAAACTCCGGAGCCAAGGCAGTAGTTGAAGGTATTGGAGATCATGGCTGTGAATATATGACCGGTGGTGTCGCCGTGATCTTGGGATCTGTAGGACGAAACTTCGGTGCAGGGATGAGTGGAGGAATTGCCTATGTGTACAATGCAGATGGCGCTTTTGAAAGAAAATGCAATGGTGAGGATTTAAATCTACTTCCCGTGGAAGAGGACAACGATATTAAACAACTAAGGGAGTTGATTGAAAACCACTACAATGCCACCTTGAGCCCATTGGCCCAAAGGATTTTGGAGAAATGGGAAGAAAACCTGCCCAAGTTCATCAAAGTATTCCCTGAAGAATACAGACAAGCACTCATTCGTTTGGAACAAGAAAAAATGGAAACCTTATAATTTGAGATATGGGAAAGACTACAGGATTTATGGAATTTGACAGAAAGGATGAAGGTTACGCCCCTGTCAAAGAACGCATCAAAAACTATAAGGAATTTACGAACCCTCTAAAAGAGGCTGAACTTAAAAACCAAGGTGCCCGCTGCATGGATTGCGGTATTCCGTTTTGTCACAGTGGATGTCCACTTGGAAACCTGATTCCTGATTTTAACGATGCCGTGTATCAAGGAAAATGGGAGAAAGCGACCAGGATATTGCATTCCACCAATAATTTTCCGGAATTCACAGGCAGATTGTGTCCTGCCCCATGCGAGGAAGCATGCGTATTGGGCATCAACGAAGACCCTGTGTCCATAGAAAATATTGAAAAGAATATTGTGGAGACCGCTTTTAAGAATGGATGGATCACTCCTGAGCCTCCCCTTAAAAGAACTGAAAAAACCGTTGCCGTGATAGGCTCCGGACCAGCAGGACTTGCCGCAGCCCAACAATTGAACCGCGCCGGGCATACCGTGACCGTTTTTGAACGCGATGAGAAAGTTGGAGGGTTATTGCGATATGGTATCCCTGATTTTAAAATGGAGAAGAATGTCATTGACAGACGTTTGGAGGTCATGGAGAAAGAAGGTATCCAATTCAAGACCGGTGTACATGTAGGTGTTGATGTTTCCACAGAAGAACTCAAGAATGAGTTTGATGCCATTGTACTTTGTGGAGGTGCCACGGTACGTAGAAATCTTCCTATTCCCGGTTCAGATTTGAAAGGGGTGGTACAAGCCATGGATTTTCTTCCCCAGAACAATAGAAAGGTAGATGGCATTCCATTTAAGGGAGAAGATCTTTCTGCCAAAGGCAAGAAAGTGATTGTAATTGGTGGAGGGGATACCGGTTCCGATTGTATCGGAACTTCCATACGGCATGGAGCTACTTCTGTGGTGAATTTTGAGATCATGCCAAAAGGCACACCAGACCGTCCAGAGGGACAACCTTGGCCGTTTTGGCCCATGCGTTTGCGAACCAGTACATCACACAAAGAAGGAGCTGAACGTGTTTTTAGCATTTCCACCAAAAGATTTGTGGGTGATGACAATGGCAATTTAAAAGGCTTGGTAACCACAGAAGTTGTCTGGGAAACCGCTCCCGGAAAACGCCCTGTTTTAAAAGAAGTGGAGGGCACTGAAAAGGAATGGGAATGTGACCTGGCCCTTTTGGCCTTAGGGTTCACAGGCTCCGAAACCACCATTGCCGATCAATTGGGTCTTGAAATGGACCCACGGACCAATATCAATGCTTCGCCTGCCAATTATAAAACCAACGTCCCTGGCGTATTTGCGGCCGGTGACCAAAGAAGGGGACAATCCCTGATTGTTTGGGCCATATCCGAAGGCAGACAGGCAGCACACCACGTAGATACTTATTTAATGGGACAATCAAATCTTCCTTTAAAAGGAGAAGGCGACCTGCCTAGAGTTTGATATAACAAGTAAATACCCAACCAAACCATTTTTATGGAAACTCCCTGAGAATTAATTTCTCAGGGAGTTTACTTTTTTAGGATAATCCAATATATATCGATTACACATACATTCCTCCCAGATATACATCTCAAAAGCAACAGTAAAAAAACATTCTTATCTTTAAGGGAGTCCCTTGCTGCCTTAATTCAACCACACTCAGGGCATATCATTGCCTTTTGCCTTGGTATTTGTAGAACCTTAAAAATACCGGTCATGAGAATCTCGTTTACATTACTCATCATTTTAATCAGCGCCTTAGCTTGTAAAAATCAAAATAAGAAAGAGACCTCCGAACAAGAGAAAACGGTCTTGATGGAGTCCCCTTTGGAAAGAGGAGAAGTACATGTACTTACCCAAAGTATGGAGTTTATTTCAGCGGACACCTTAATGTCCGGCTGGAATACCTTTATATATGACAACAGGTCTACCGAAGTGCACTTTATGTTGCTTGACCGGTATCCAGAAGGAAAGACCATTGCGGATACCAAAGCAGAGGTACTCCCTCCCTTTGATGAAGGCATGAAACTTATTATGGAAGGGGATATGGACAATGCCGTAGCAGCTTTTGGTAAACTACCGGAGTGGTTTCATCAGATAAAATTCTGCGGAGGCACAGGCTTTATATCACCCAAGCACATTGCCCGAAGTACCGTATATCTGGAGCCCGGCCGTTATGTCATGGAATGTTACGTTAAAATGTTCAATGGGGAATGGCACACGTCCCATGGTATGATAAAGGAGTTCATGGTAACGGACAAAACCACAACGTTATCACAACCTATTCCTACGGCTACCGTAGATATCTCAAGTACCAATGGTATTATCCTTAAAGACAGTCTATCTGCTGGAAAACAGATTATCCAGACCAATTTTTTAGACCAAAAAGCCTACGAACATTTTGTAGGACATGATATAAACTTGGTTCGATATGAAACCAACGCTTCCATGGATTCCTTGCTTTTATGGATGAACTGGATGAATCCAAGAGGATTGCGTTCTCCTTCTCCGGAGGGCTTTACTTTCTTGGGCGGCATGAACAATTTATCAGCAGGGGATAAAGGTTATTTTGAAGCAGATTTAGTACCAGGCAATTATGTACTTATATCCGAAGTACCCGAAGCCGATACGAAAAAGTTGATGCATACCTTTTCCATCGAATAACAACAACTATAAATTTTCAGGAACAAAAAAGCCCGATACGTTATGTATCGGGCTTTGAGGAAGGCGGCGACCTACTCTCCCACCTGGTGTGGCAGTACCATCGGCGCAAACGGGCTTAACTTCCCTGTTCGGAATGGAAAGGG